>JAESGW010000154.1_pt1 | contig 145119 bp, 131 predicted proteins | sample 9269791 | NCBI WGS metagenome assembly JAESGW01 (sample SAMN16773120, study PRJNA677053) | algae metagenome | isolation source: Aphanocapsa lilacina HA4352-LM1 and co-occurring heterotrophs from near cave... | place: USA: Maniniholo cave, near Haena, Kauai, HI | collected 2009-07-28
TACGAATGGATTGCTTCGCCAGTTTTTTCCGAAGTCGACGAATTTCTGGACCGTCAAACCTGAGCAGGTGCAAAGGGCAATGGACATGATCAATGACCGCCCGCGAAAAGTGCTTGGTTATCGGACCAGGGCTGTTTCATTCTAGCTTTGCATTGGATGCAAATGAGAATCGAGAGCGGCAAAAGCCTTATTGCTTGTTGAGCAGGTCAAGCTTATTGACATGGCCGAATGGGGTTTTTGGAGAATGAAACAGCCCTGAATTTGGACACGGACGGCATAAAAGCGGCTGATCGATACTTGCTCTCGAACGCCGACTTTGCCTCAGTACGAGGAAGGAGTCATATCCCGGGCATGGCGCTCAACCAACCAAAGACCCCGCCGACGCTCAAGCGCAAATCGGAGAGCGGCTCCGGGACCGACAGCAAGTCAGTGGGCACATTCAGCAGCCTCGGCTGGCGTTCGGGCGGATACACCAGTACGGAGCGCTCGGCGGGATCAATCAGCCAGCCCATGCGACAACCATGCTCCAAGCAATGGAGGATGTTCCCGGTCACTCGGGTCTGACTTTGCTCTGGAGAAAGTATCTCAATGGTCCAATCGGGGGTGCGGTCGAACACATTGGCGATCTCGCCTTGCTCGTCGATAGGAATGCGTTCCCAGATAAACACAGCGATGTCCGGAACTACAGATCGCCCTGCGAAGGTACAGCGCAATTCTGGAAAGGCTCTTGCAATCCGGCGGGATTTGGCGACAGCGTCGATCGCTATCACCAGTTCGGCCTGCAGCGTGCTGTGTTTGCCCTGGGGCATCGGCTTTTGCACAATCCGACCGTCGATGTATTCGCTGGCCGGTTTGGTCTCCGGAAGCCGCAAGAACGCTTCCAGTGCAACAAAGGCGACGGGTGATTGCGCCACAGCGGATCGGCTCCAGGTTCCGAGCGGATCCTAGCATCGCCGAGCCCGTTGCGAAAAATCGGACGACTACAGCGGGAAAGCGGCGTCGCCGAGGCGCACGTAGATGTCGCGCTGGTCGTCGGCAAAAGCGCGCCGCCCGTGCATCGCCCGGGTGTTGTTGATCATGACCAGATCGCCGCTCTTCCAAGGCAGCGCGACGGTGAGCGCCTGGGCCACCGCCTGCAACTCGGCCAGCACCGCATCGGGGATCGCCGAGCCGTCCTCAAGGCGCACCAGGCTCGCGGTCGAACCGGCCCGCTCCTGGCCCACGACCGGCAAGATGTTGTTGATGAACACTTCGTGTTTGCCGTCCGGAGAAGCCACAAAGGCCGGGCACAAAAATTCCGTGGTGACGGTGCGCTGCTCGCCGAAGTGGACCGCCATGCGGTTGGCGGCGGCGATGGCGGTCACCTCCTCGGGGCTGTCGGTCTGGTAGATGCCCTGCCAGGTGCCGTCCGGGTAGGTGCGGATGTATTTGAGCCGCTGGGAAGTGAACAGCTCGCGGGTGGCAGGACTCAGCATCCGCCAGAAGCGGATGCCGTCCGCGACGGTGGTCTCGCCGCCGCTGAGCGCGGGAGTGGCGCAGTAGAACCAGATTACCGAGGGACGGTAAAGCGCATAGTACATCTCGCCGTGCAACGGCACGGCGAAGCGCAACTTGTGACCGGTCACCGACATCAAGGTCTTGTCGCCGCCGATGGTCTCGCGGCTGTAGGCGCCGCCCACGTAGGGGCGAAACTCGGTGCAGAATTTTTCGCTGAAGCGCTTGAACGCCTCGGTGTCGGCCCCGAAGCCGCTGAAGTACACATAACCGGTGGTCCGAAACGCCTCGATCACCCACTCGAAATCGAGATCGAAAAGGCCGATGCCGGGGGCGGCATCGTAGGTGGTTCCAAATTTTTCCGTGGTGGTTTGCATAGCGGTGTCTCAAATGACGGGGACAACATCGTCGGTCGCATCAAAATCGAAGCGCCAGGCTTCGAGAGCAATCGAGGGCAGCGGCTCGCCTTTTTTGGCCGCAGGCTCTCCCTGGGGGCGGGGGTTGAACAGCAGCACCAATCCCTCGGGTGTCGAAAGGGCGGCTACCAGCTCGCCCGGGAAATCTCCCAGCGGTTTTTCCGTCCACCGTTCGCCATCCGGGGTGATGAACAATTTGAAGCTCCCCTGCCCGCTAAAGCCCGCGCACAGGTAACCCGCGTGGGCCACCAGGCACTGCAGCACGGCCGCACCGTCGTCGAAGCCCGGACCCATCGCTGAGAAAGGCACCTTCAGCCCCACGGGCGAAAAGCGCGGCCGGCCCACGATCAGATCCCAACTGCCGTCGGGATTGACACGGAAGATTTCAAAATCACTGACCTGGTGGGCGCGCAGCGAGCGGGGCGATTTGCCGCCGGCAAAGTACAGACGCCCCCCGAAAGTGGCCATCGCCGCCACCTGCTGGTTGTCGCTGAAAAGATACGCGCCGCTGGTGATCACCGCCTCGAAGTCGCCGGGTTGGGCTGCTATGGCCCCCAGCCGCCACAACTGAAAACCGCGCTCCAGGTTGCGCGTTCCTATATAGAGTGAATCCGCGAATACTGCCGCGCGGCAGGCCAGTTCGTTGCCCTGTTCTTTAAATCCCGGTACGGGCACCTCCTCCCAGTCGGCCGAGTCTACGGCCTCGCCGCGCAGTAGTGGCGGGGCATTCTGGCTGAGGCCGGTGGCCAGGGCCACGACCCCGTCCCCAAACGGGACAGGCTGGTGGAAGGTGTGGCCGTTCGTAGGAGCAAGCTCGAAGGTTGTCTGCCACGACCCGCCCTCGGCGCTGAAGGCCACCTCGCCCTTTAGGGGCGAAGAGAAGCTCGCCACCAGACATCCCTGCGCTTCGAACAGCTGGCAATAGACATTGCGGCCCGTCTCCAGGGCCTGCTCCCCCGCCAGGTTTACTCCCAGGGCATCGGTGAGCTTGTCCTTCGATTGCTCCTCGGTCGGATTGTCCGGGAAGAAGGTATCGAGCATGTTCGCCGGGCCGCTGCGCCGCTTGGTGTTGATGGCCAGGGAAGTGTGCACCGTCTGCCAGCCCCGGGTCTGCGGGTCGAAGCGGACGATGCGCCGAAAATCCTGCACGTCGCGGTCGATGTAGACGCCGGCAAAGTAGATGTGCCCCCCGTACCAGGCCAGGGCACCGACGATTTGGTCGACATCGTCGATGTCCAGTTGGGCGATGGTTTCGAGAGATTGAGCGCCGGGGGCGACCTGGCCGGGCGCGGCGGTGGGGGATGCAAGGGGGTGGATCATCGAAGCGAAACCTCACTTTTTGACAAACGGCCCGCGCTATTAGTACCCCATCTGCTGGGCCAGCTCCTGGATCTCGCGGGCGGTGTCGGTGTCGACGGCCCACTCGAAGGTGCCCTTGAGGGGCGGGATGGGCACTTTGCTGCTGCGCAATTTTGGGTTGGCCAAAAACTTCGGATCGTTGCCGAAGGGGGCGTTGATGGGACCGGTGCGGGCGTAGGGCGACTCTTCGGGCGATTTCATCTCGTCGATCGCCTCTTGATCGGTGCGCACCCCCAGCCACTCGGCGAGCTGCGGCAGATAAATATCGAGATCCGAGAGCAGATCCTCGCCGCGGATACGCATGCCCTGACCCAAGGGCAGCCGCTCCATAAAGTTCATGATCTTGGTGTGGGCGCTCAGCCAGAGCTTCAGGGGACTCACCTTCACCGGTTTGTTGCCCTTGAGGTCTTCCTCTTCGTCCGACAAAAAGGCCGGATCCACGCTCCAACCCACCTTGGCCTGCATTTGGCCTACCTGCTCGCGCGTCTGGATGATCACCGAGAGAAATTCGGCGATCGACTTAGCGGAGGTGACCGGGTGGCGGGTCAGATGCAAAAAACGGGCCTTCGGAAACATGTGGAAGGCCCGCTCCATGTTTTCGACTTTTAAGATCGTGGTCGGGGATTTGTCTACGCCGATCTTGGGAGCTACGTAATCGAGCACATAGTTGAATACTTCTTTGCAACCCAGGTGCATGTGCTCGTTGATCCAGATGCGCGCCCGGTGCACCGACAGCTCGTTTTGCGTCCCTTCGTGGATTTCGGCCAGGGTGCGGGCGAGGCCGTCCATGGCCGTAGGCCAGCGCCGCTGGATGCGGGCAAAATTCAGTTCTTCAATCGTGTCGGTCTTGAATAAGTTCAGCTCCGGAAAACCGTACAGGTCCGGGTGCCGGCCCAGGAGCGCGCAGACGACCGACGAAAACGAGCGTGGAGGTGTCAATATAATCAGAGGCTGATGTGACACAGGTATAGCCAGAGCAATATCAAGTGGGGGCTATTGTATCACTTCAGCAAACGGGCCAGGCGTTTGTCGAGGCGCCCCAGCTCGTCGGCGGTCATCTGCACCAGCGCCACCAGCGTCTTGTACTGGTGCTGCAGTTGGCGCTTATACTCCTCCAGCTCGCTGCGCGAAGAGCAGTCCTCGGCCACTTCCGGGGCTTTGACCCAATCTTGAATCGTCTTGAGAAATTCGAGCGGGATGGCGTTGTAGACCACCTGCGGCTGGACGTCCTCCAGCTGGGGCATGGCCTGGGCAGGAGCCTGCGGCAGCGGCAATTCTTCGAGCAGGCTCTGCTCCTGGCGGTCGCGGAATTTTTGCAAGACCGCCTGGCGCTTCTGCGCGTCGTTTGGCAAAATCTCGGGTTCGGCCGACATAAAAATCCTGCACAAAACTCGCCGTCATTGTAGACCCGCGCCTTCGATCCGTATAGGCTTGCAGGCGAACCCACCCAAGGCGCCCACCATGCCGACCGCACCACCGATAGTCATCCTCTCGGCCACCTGCAGCGGCAGTTCGCCCCTCTCGGCGATGCTCGGCCAGCACCCGGAGGCTTACGGGGTGCCCGAGATCAACTTGCTGATGGCCCGCACCGTCGAAGCACTGGTGCTGCTGTTGCAGGGGCCGCGGCAGTTTCAGATCCACGGGCTATTGCGCGCCGTCGCCCAGCTCTACAGCGGCGAGCAGACCCTCAACGCCGTCGCCATGGCCCGCCGCTGGCTCTCCAACCGCTACTACGCCCAGACCACCGAGGTGCTCGCGGAATTGTGCGCGCGGGTGGCGCCTTTGCGGCTGGTCGATCCGAGTCCGGTCTACGCCGCCGAACCGGAGCGGCTCTTAAGACTTTACGAAGCTTTTCCGGAAGCCCACTTTGTGCACCTGCTGCGCCATCCGCGCGCCCAGGGTGAGGCGGTGATGGCTATCGCCGGGGGAGCGCTCGCCATCAACGACGGGGCTTTCGAATTTATCGCCAAAAAACCGGTGATCGACGCCCAGCGCACCTGGTTCACGTTCAACGACAACATCCGCCGTTTCCTCGCCGCTGTCCCTGCCTCCCAGCAGACGGCCGTGCACTGGGAAGCGGTCGCAAGCCGTCCCACCGCCACCCTGCGCGATCTGTGCCGGGGGCTGGGATTGGCTTGGAGCGAGGAGATTGGCCAGGCGATGCTGCACCCGGAGCGCTCCTCCTACGCCGGGTTCGGCCCCTACAGCACCCACCTCGGCCACGACCCCGATTTTTTGCGCAATCCATACTTTTCAGAACAGCCCGTACAGCACTTCTCGCTGGAAGACTCGCTCACCTGGCGAGCGGACGGCATCGGTTTTTATTCGGAAATTCAGGAACTGGCGCGTCAGATGGGTTACGACTGACCGGTTCGGCGGCGGGCAATTCTTGTAAGAAAGCATGGCTTGAGGCAGTACGTCCATCGCATTTGACACCCCAATGGAAAGCTGATAGTCTTCTGCTCAAGTTGTCGCTTCGGTAAATTTACGGTATGGCAGGATTTACTCCAAAGCTTAAAAAAGTCACGAAAGCGAACTCGCGCGACCGTCTGAAGCTCGCCGGGACTCTGTTTCGAGAAAAGCGTTACGACGAAGCCCTCGAAGAAGCCACTGCCATTTTGGAAGAAGAACCTTCCTCCCTGCAGGCCCTGATGTTGACGGGCAGCGTTTACCTGAAGACCAAGCGCTTCGACGAAGCCCTGGACGCCTTTCAAAAAGCGCTCAGAGTCGATCCGCTCTCGCCGCAGGCTTGCCTCGGTATCGGCATGGCCCATCTGCGCAAAAAAGACTACAAGCAGGCGACGGTGGCCTTCGAGAGCGCCCTCAAGCTCGATCCCAAATCGGCCAAGGCCTATATCACCCTTGGCATGTCGGCCCTCGGCCAGGAGCACTACGACCTCGCCATCCAGTACTTCAACAAGGCCCTGCGCTTCGACCCGCAGGCGGAGATGGCCCGCATCTTGATCTCGCGCGCCTACAAGAAGCTCGGCAAGCCGGGCGACGCCGTCAGTACCCTCGAGACCGCCGTCAAGCTCAACCCCAAGAGCGGCATGGCCAACATGTCGCTGGCGAGCTTCTACCTGCAGAACAAAGACTATACCTCCGCCGAGGCCGCTTTGCAGAGGGTGCTCGAAGCGCGGGGCGACAAACCGGCCCCGACGATCATGCTGTCGCTTGCGGATCTGTACGTCCAGACCGATCGCACCGAGGAAGCAGGCGACATCCTGCGCGCCCTGCCCTCGGCCCCCAAGCTGCAGGCGCGCAAGCACAAGCTCTTCGGCGATCTCTACACCAAGCAGGGTCTGCTCAAAGAAGCGGCGGAGGAATACCGCGCCGCGAGCTTGATGGCCTCCGACGACGATGAAATCGACGATGTCGATCTCGACGGTCTGGTGGAAGCCGGTTCGGCCAGCTGGCAGGAACTGGCGAGCACCTACCGGGCAACCGCCACCGAGTCGATCTCGCGCAAGTAAAACGCAATCGCATCGAGCCCCCCTACTGGCTGCGTGGAGGCAGGAATGCCCAACCATCTCGTGCAGATCGTCATGGATAGCTGCCGCTTCGACAGTTATGAAGCGGCGGCGACGCCCAACATGGACAAAATCGGTAAAGGGGAGGCGCGCTACAGCTACGCCTCGTGGACCTCGCCCTCCCACTACGCCATGCTCATGGGTATGGTGCCCCACACCAGCCCGCGGGGGGTCTTCGCCTCCGAAGTCTACAAGCAGGAATTTACCCGCTGGATCGACCGGCTCGACATGCCGGATCTGTCCTTCAAGACTTTCGTGCCGCACCTGTCGCTGCCGAAGGTGCTGCAGGATCTGGGCTACGAGACAATCGCCCGCGTCTCGATGCCGGTGCTCAACCAGTTGACGGGCATGAACCGCTTTTTTGACGATTACAAATTGATGGGCAACCACAACGACTTCAAGTCGATGGTGGCGGAAGTCGAATTCGAAGAGGACGAACCGCGGTTCTACTTCTTCAACCTCGGCGAGACCCATTACCCCTATATGCTCTCCGGCGAAGATCTGCCCCACATCTCCGGGGTGCACGGCGTCTTCAAGCACATGGACGAATCGCTCAAGGCGGGCGAGGGGCCGGTGGAGGCCAAGTTCTTCGAAAAAGACGAGATGGAGCGGCTGCACAAGCAGCAAATCTGCTGCGTCGAGTACGTCGATGGCCTGTTGGGGGAACTGTTCGAGAAGTGTCCGCCCAACACCCACTTCATCGTCACCGCCGATCATGGCGAGTTGTTCGGTGAGGACGGTTATTTCGGCCACGGCCCGGTCATGCACCCCAAGTGCTTTGAGATCCCCTTCCTCGAAGGTCTGCGCCCCGCCTAGCACCTTGAAATCGTCGGCGGTGGACGCTTGCACCCCCCCGCCGAGGAAGTTGGAGGTCTCGATGTACCAGCCCCTTCAAACTTGCTTTCGCAGGGATCTCGTCATCGATGAGGTCGTCAAGGCGGGCGTCAAGTCCTACCGCATCAAGGACCCGGCGAGCGGGGAGACGTTCGAGTTTGGCGAGGAAGAGTTCTTTCTCTGTCAGCTGATGGACGGCGCCCTGACGCCGCGCCAGATCATCGAGGCTTTTGAAGCGCGCTTCGGCCTCAAGATGAGCGAAGAGGACTTCGAACCTTTTTGTCGACAAATTGGCGAATACGGATTGCTCGAGCGCTACAGCGAACGCCAGCAGACGACGGCCACAATCGTTGTCTCCGAGGCGCAGCCCTTCGCGGCGGGGGGCGCCTTTGAAGATACGGGGGAGCCAGGGCAGGGCAAAAAGCCCAAAAGCGACATGCCCTACAAGTGGTACTACCCCGAGCTGGCGCCGGTGTTCGTGCTGTTTGCCCGCCTGCTCGAACCGTTCCACCTGCTCTTTAAGCTCGCGTTTTTGCTGCTCATCCCGACCGTCCCGCTGACGCTCATTACGATCCTCAACAACCAGATCCTCTTTTTTCAGGATTTTTCAGAGTACTACTCGCCCATCGACGGGTTGACCAAGCATATGGTCAACATCCTGGTGGTCAACAGCATCAGCAAAGTCGCCCAGGCCGTCGTCGCCTCCCATTACGGCGTGGCGGTCGAGCAGTTCGGTCTGCAGATGCTCTTCGGCTTTTTTCCGCGCTTCACCGTCGGCAAGGGACCGCTGTTTCGGCAACTCACCCGCGAGCAGCAGCTATGGACCTTCGCGACCCCGATCCTCGTGCGCTTGCTGCTGTTTGTGTTGGGCGGCCTCACCTGGTACCTCAACCACGGTTCGACCAACAGCATGAGCGCCTGGGCCGTATCGCTGTGTTACATGGCTTTCGTAGATACGGTACTCGACTCCAACCCGCTCTGGCCAAGCGACGCCTACGGTGTGGTGGTGGCCTACTACCGGTTGCCGCCGAGTTTGTTTAAGCGCAACCGCCAGATTGTCGAGCGGCTGTTGCGCCTGCAGTGGCTGCCGGACACCATTCCCCTGGGCGACCGGTTGCGGATGACTTTTTTTGCGCTGGTCGGCGAGGTGGTCTGGCTGGCATTTTTTGCCTACATTACTCTGCACAGCGCCGAGGCGCTGCAAAAGCTGGTCCCCGATCTTTTGGGCGAAGGTCTGGGGATACTATTGTTTTGCCTGCCGTTCCCGTTCGCTATCCATTGGTGGTTACTCGTGCGCGACAAAACTCGGACTTCAAAAAAAGCTTCTTCGTCGTCGCCCCTGGGTTCTGACCAGACGGCGATCACCCCGGCGGGCCAGCCGGATCAGCTGCAACTGCCGCAAGGGGAGCAGGCGAATTTGCAACTGGCCTCCCAGGCATCGGGCGGCCTTCTGGAGGCGCCCGGATCGGCCCCGCCGCGCTTCGGCGGCGGCGTCAATTTGTGGGAAGTGTTCCGCAAAGGTTTGCCCTGGCTCGTCCTGGCGGCTTTTGTCGTGATTTTAATGCTGCCCTATACCTACCACTACGGCGGGGCGATCCAGCTGTTGCCGCCTCGCCAGCAGCCGATCGCCGTCGAGGTCGAAGGCGTGCTCGACAAGCTCTACTTCAAGGGCGGCGATCAAAAGCTCATCAAGGCCGGCACCACCCTCGCTCTCTTGCGCTCGGTGGACACCCAGAACCAGGTGAACACGGGCCTTTCGGACGTGCGTACCAGAGAGGCGGCCTTGATCACTGCGCAGGAAGAATTGCGCAAGTTGCTGAGCATGCCCCGGCCCGAGGAGGTGCAGGTGGCGCGCGATCAGGTGAGTGTCGCCCGCCAGGAAGTCTCGGTGGCCAAAAGCCAGCTGGTGACCGCCAAGAGCAAAGCCGACTTCAGCGCCCGCGAAGCGGAGCGCAACTTGAAACTCAGCAAAGAAGGGGTCGTCTCCGATCAGGTCTACGAGAACGCCAAGCGCGAAGCGGAGACCGAGCGCATCGGCGTCGAGACCGCCCAGGAGACCCTGGCAAGCGCCGGGCAGCGCCTGGAGCAGGCCCAGTCGAATTTGCGTCTGGTGATGGCCGGTCCCCACCCGCAGGAGATTTCCGCCGCCCGCAGCAAAGTGGAGCAGGAGCGGGCCGCACTAAAGCGGGTCCAGGACCAGTACGCCTACTACCGCCAGCAGCTCAATTTCACCAAGGTGGTGATGCCCTTCGACGGCTACATCATCACCCCCAACCTCGACTGGAAGGTCGGTAGCCGCATGCAGGTGGGCGATGTGCTGGGAGTGGCCCAGCACGCCAGCCGCATCACCGGCACCATCCAGATGCCCGAGTACCAGGCGGGCGACGGCTTCGAGCCCGGCGGCGAGGTAGAAGTAAAGTTGTGGGCCTACCCGACCCGTTCTTTTGCAGGCAAGGTGGCCTCGATCGAACCGGTGGCCACCTCCTACAACAAAAACGATCCCCAAAACGTCACCAAGAGCGTCGAGTACGGCGCCGACCCGACCGAGTTGCTCAAGAGCACGACGCGCTACGTGAACGTTGTGGTCGACTTCCCGCAAGCCAAAGCCGAAATGAAGCCGGGCATGACCGGTTACGCGAAGGTCACCGGCGAGACCCAGCCGGTCTTCCAGGCCTTCAGCCATCCGCTGGTGCGCTTCGTGACCGTCGAGCTGTGGTCCTGGTTGCCGTAGTCGGCTAACTGCCCAGCTTTACCTGGTAGACGTTGCCTTCACCCTCGTCGCTGACCAGCAGCGTGCGCTCATCGATGAAGAGGGCCTCGCGGGGTTTGCCGAGCTTGTCAGCCACCACGGTGGGCTTGCCCTGCTTGTCGAGGCGCACCAGTTGGCCGCTGCCGATGTCGGTGACGTAGATGTCTCCAGCGGGAGAGATAGCCAGCCCGCTGGGGTCGGCGAAGCCCTTGGCCCAGAGGACCGGCTTCTCACCCGGTGCCCAGCGGTAGACGCCCTTGTCGCCCTGGTCGGTGACGTAGGTTGTGCCGTCGGCTGCAATAGCAATATCGCGCCAGCCGTAGGTCGCTTCGCGCGGGTTGACCGTCACCGGCAGCTCTTCCTTCTTGAGGGTGCCTTTGCCGTCGGGCGCGTAGCGGCTCACCTCACCGGTGCGGTGGGAGACCACCAGCAGCGAGCCTTTGCGCGCCGGATCTTTGACTACACCCAGCGGGTCGGTGATCTTGCCCTCCAGGCGGCTCACCTGCCCCGACTGGACGCGGGCGACGCCGTTGCCGTTGCGCTCGGCCACGTAGAGCACCCCATCCATCTCGACCGACCACGACGGGCGCTGCAGGTCCTTTGCGGCCACCATCTGGTTCTTGCCGTCCGGGGTGTAGCAAACCACCCGGCCTGCCCCCTGCTCCACCACGCAGATGTCTTTGCCGACGAGCGCGAGGCCCTGGGGCTTGTCGAGGCCCGTCACCCACTTGCTCACCACGGCGGTGCTCGCCGAGACCGCCGCGGCCGTCACCGCCGCGGCCAATGTCATACCCATCGCCATCCCATACCCGCTACCTGCCATACGCCACCTCAAGAAAAATGAAAAGATTGTGAAAAATCTTAATATATGAGATACCAGAACAAAGGGCGCGCGTCAAGGGAGCAAGGCGATGCGGTGGGTGTGGACAGTGGGGGGCGTGGGCGTTTCGGTGCTGGGAGCGGGGGTGATCCTGGCCGGGGCACAGCCGGAGCTAGCGGCGGGAGAGAAGATCTTCAAAGCCAACTGTGCGGCTTGCCACGCCGGGGGGAACAATATCGTGGAGCCAGAGAAGACGCTCAAAAAAGAGGCGCTCGCCCGCTTCGGGATGGATTCGCAAGCAGCGATTATCAAGCAGGTCACTGGAGGCAAGAGCGCTATGCCCGCCTTTGGGGGCGAACTGAGCGCCGAGGAGATCCGGCAGGTGGCTTACTACGTACTGGAGATGGCGAACAGAGACTGGCAGAGATAGGAGGCCGGTTCAGGAGAATTGCTCTGGGTCGATGCCGCGCTCGCGCAGCAAATCGGCGAGGCGATCGGCCCGTTGCTGCTCCTGCGAGGCCCGTTGCTCGGCTTGAAGCCGAGCCGAGCGCTCCTGTTCCAGTTGTTCTTCGGGCGCGGCAATCCGGTTGCCCGTGGCGTCGAACCAGTACAACCATTCGCGCTGCCAGCCGCAGTAGCGGCCGGGCGAGCGGCCGATCCCCAGGCCGATTTCCGCCAGCCACACCGGTTCACCGGGGAGGCGCACGTATTCGCCGTCGACGAGTTTGTACACTTCGAGCGCGTCGTGCTTGCGCCTGCGGCTCGGACGGCTGGGGTTGCAGACGACGTAGTACAAGATTTCAAGCCGCGCGTAGTTCTTCATCTTGCTGCCGTACTCGCCCCGGTAAGTCTTCGAGACCACTTCCAGGGCAAGGATGGGCAGAACATTGTCCTCCTCCCAAAGCACATAGCTGAGGCGACCGTTCTCGGCCACGAACCGTTCGACACCCAGGCTCAAGAAGCCGTCCGGGACGACGGCCGGTTTTTCGGGATCGTAGTAGATACCCATGTCGACGCCAAAAAACCAGTCCTGCCGCTGCGCCCAGAGCGTGGCCAGAATGGCGCCCAGCAGGTTGGGGACAAGATTTTGCAGTTCGTCGTCCACCGGGGTCTCGTCGGAATCGAGCAGTTCTGCGGCGGAGGGCAGGCACTGCCACGAATGGTACCGCTGCAGCATGACAGAGGCTCCGGGGTGCGGGTTGCCCCTATTCTAGGCCCGAGATGAGAAAGGCTTCATCCAGGGTTCATCGCCGTTTTACGAGCAGCTGAAAAACTAACTTTAGTAGCCGATGACACTCCATCTATCCCGGTTTACCTGGAAGATTTGGCCCATGATGAAGCAAATCGCCGTACGGATCGAGCGCAGTCAGAGCCGTCCCCGCCGCGAGCGCCTCTACAACTTGCAGATTGTCGGATGCGCCGCCGGGATGTCGGTGCCCTTGCTCGCCTGCTTTACACTCTTCTGGGTGGCGACGACGGGGGAGATGCCATTTTTTGCCGAAGGAGTGGTTCCTATGGTCCTACTGGTGGCCGCCACCGCCATGGGCGGCTGGGTGTGGGCGCAGAGCATCGATTTGATGTAATTGTGTCCACTATTGCAAAGCAATAGCGCCCCGGTCGAAGTCGCCCGCGCGTCGTTGGTGCGTTTTCGCAGCCTGGCTGCTCCCTACTATTGACATCCAATTTCAATAACGGTAGGCTTGGCACGGCTTGCAGCTGAGACGTGATCTGTGGCGGGGCGAAGGCTTCCGGTCTTCTCGCCCCCGATCTTTTCCGTCTGGATCTGCTTAGTTGGGAATTTTGATGAGAAGTGCTTTGCGTGCGGCTCAAAGCGTTGCCGCACCGATTTTGGGCTGCGCATGCTTTTTTAGCACGCTGTTGCAAGCGTGGGGTATACCGGGAGCGCTCGCTGCTCCAGAGACCTCGCCCGTCCGCCGTCTGGACCTGCTGGCCGTCGGTGAGGCCCAACAGCTGCTGGCACAGACGCAAACGCCTGGGGGCAAAAGCGAGGATGAACTTGAGGAAGTGACGGTACTGGGCAACCGCGGCTACCTGCGCAAGAACGCCGATTCGGGCACGCGCACGGACACCGCCATCCGGGACATTCCCGCCAATATTCAGGTGATCCCCCGGCAGGTAATCGACGATCAAGGAGCGGTGCGCATCGAGGAAGCGCTGCGCAACGTCAGCGGCGTGACCTTCGCCAGTTCCTTCGGCGGTCGCGCCCCCGAGTTCAACGCCCGCGGGTTCACCGCCAGCCTCTACAAAAACGGCTTTCTGGAGCGCAACGGCGGCAGCTTTTTCAACGCCCGCACCTCGCCTGAGGTTGCCAATCTCGAGCGCCTGGAGGTGCTCAAAGGCCCTGCCTCGGTGCTATTTGGCCAGGGCGATCCCGGCGGCACGATAAACTTGATCACCAAAGCACCCCTTTTGACCCCCTCGGCTTCCATCCGCTTCACCGCGGGCAGCTACGACTTCTACCGCACCACCCTCGATCTGGGCGGTCCGCTCACCGGCGATGCGAGCCTCGCCTACCGCCTCAACATCGCCTACGAGGACACCCACAGCTTTCGCGATTTTGTCCAGAAGGCCCGCTTCTTCGTCGCACCGGCGCTTACCTGGAAGATCACTCCCCAGACCACCCTGCGCTTCGAAGGGGAATACCTGAGCGACAACTACCCAATTGATCGGGGCCTGGTGTTTGTCGACGGTGCCGACGTCGGTCTGCCGGTCAACCGCTACCTGGGCGATCCGACCCGCCGGCAGGGGTACGACGAAAAGCGCGGCTATCTGACCCTGGAGCACGCATTTGCCGAGAATGTGCGTCTGCGCAGCTTCGTGCGCTTGAGCACCAGCCGCGAGGACTACCGCTCCACCGAGGTGAGCGGGCCGCTGCAGGCGGATGGGCGGACGCTGCCCCTCGGAGGGTTCGAGGGTGGTCAGTACTACGAAACTTACACCTGGCAGAACGACCTCATCTGGAGATTCGACACCGGCTCCATCAAGCACACGCTGCTGGTCGGCTTCGATTGGATCAAACAAACCGGGTTTTTCTACAACAACAATGGCTTTTACGACGGCAATGTCATCGATATCTTCACTCCCGTCTACCGCTTCGACTACACCAACCGCATCGACGATTCCGGTTTCGATGGCCTGACGACCGCCAACACCTTCGGCGCCTACATCCAGGATCAAATCGCTTTTTCCGACAATCTCAAGTTGCTCTTGGGCGGGCGCTTCGACCGCTTCGACTACCAGGACGACTACCGCGACGACAGCTTCAACGCCTTGGCCCGCGCCCAGGCGTTTTCGCCCCGGGTGGGCCTGATCTGGCAACCGATCGTGCCGGTTTCGCTTTTTGCCACCTACAACCGTTCTTTTTTGCCCCAGTTCGGTCTCAATCCGTCCGGGACGGCCTTTTTGCCGGAGCGCGGCACGCTCTACGAAGCCGGGGTCAAAGCCGAACTGGCCGAGGGACGCCTGTTCTCGACGTTGTCTATTTATCGCCTCGAAAAGGACAATGTCCTGACAGCGGATCCTTTCAATCCGCGCTTTTCGATCCAGGTCGGTCAACAAAGCGGTAGCGGCGTCGATTTCGACATCGCAGGCGAAATTCTTACAGGCTGGAATGTCATTGCTTCCTGGGCCTACAGCGATGCGCGCATTACCCGCGACAACACCTTCGCGGTGAATAACCGGCTGCCCAACGCCCCCTTCCACACCGCCAGCCTCTGGACCACCTATCGCCTGCGCGAAGGAGCGCTCTCGGGCTTCGGCGTCGGCGCGGGCCTGTTTTATGTAGGCGAGCGCGCCGGCGATCTGGACAACACCTTCGCCATTTCCAGCTACACGCGGGCCGATGCGGCGGTCTACTACGAGCGGGAGCGCTGGCGGGCGGCGGTCAACTTCAAGAATCTGTTCAATGTGCGCTACTTCGAAGGGGTGCAAAGCGACACCCGCATCTACGTCGGGACGCCATTCACTGTGCAGGGAACGCTCAGCTATCAATTTTAAAGGCCGTTCTGTACTACAGCTGATTGCTGGTTGTCCTCAGGATGGTGCAGTCCAGTCTTCTATCTGCACTCCCCCAATTTTCCGGAAATCTGCAGCATTGGCGCTGACGACGTTGGTGTCCAGGATTACACTCACTTACCCCGACTGATTTTGCTGTCGGCGGCAGTGCTCAATTTCTTCCCATACCTCGGACGATTCCGGCCCTGAAAATTTCCCGGCCAGCGAAGCGAGCACACGAGTTCGGGCCACAAAATCTGCACCATCGATAGGGGGGTATGCTCCGAGGCGGCGATGGCGGCATCAATCTTCCCACGCACCCGCTCCGTCCACTCCGCCTCGGCGCGCTCGTGCGCTTCGAGCAGCCGCAGCGCTACCTCCAGCAGTTCTTCGGCGGAACGGTACTTCCCGGCCTGGAGTTTGCCGAGCATGAAGTGTTCCTGTTCGGGGGTGAGATTGATGCCCATGGGTAGTCCCGGCTTACTTACCGATCAGTTTGACCACGCCCGCGCCGCCAAAATAGAGGATTGTCACCGCCCCGGCCAGAAAAGTCTGGGTGAGCGGGTCGGTCGAGGGGGTGACGATGGCCCCCAGCACCACCGCAAAGACGCTCACGTAGCGCCAGACCGAGAACATCCGCTCGGAGGTGACGATCCCGGTCACCCCGAGCAGCACTTGCAAAATCGGTACCTGAAAGACGATACCGGTACTGATCAGCATCACAAACATCAAGTCGAAGTAGCGCTCGATCGTCCAGGTCTGATCGACGACGCCGTCGCCGTAGCTCACAAAAAAGTTGAGAGCGGCCGGAGCCAGGACCATAAAGGCAAAGACGACCCCCACGACGAACAGCACACTGGAGCCGACCACGATGGGCAGGATGAGTTTGCGCTCGCGGCGACTGAGCCCCGGCAGCACGAAGCGCACAATCTGATAGAGAATCATCGGGGCGGCGACCATCAGACCGCTGTAGGCCGCCACTTTAAACGAGACAAAGAAAAATTCGCCCGGGATGGTCTGGATGAATTTGACCGTCGTGCCCGCCGGCTTCTGCAGCAGATCGACGATCGGTTTGACGAAGATAAAACAGCCGATAGTGGCCACGATAAAGGTGCCAAGCGCCCAGAAGAGGCGGGTGCGCAACTCTTCGAGGTGCTCCCCCAGGGTCATCTCGACCTCGTCCGGAAATTCGTCCTTGGAGCCGAGGGCGTCGTCGGTCTCGGGCGGGTTGTCTTCTTGTTCGAAGTCTGGGCGCGTAACGGTCATAACGGTCGAGCCACTTCGCTCTTAATTCTAGCGCCCGGGTCTGTCGTCTAACGGACCGACCGGCGCTCGGGTACGGGGTCGTAACCGCCCGGATGCAGCGGATGGCAGCGGCACAACCGTTGAGTGCCCAGCCAGATGCCCCCCGCCACCCCAAATCGCTCGATCGCCTGGCGGGTGTACTCCGAGCAGGTGGGCACGAAGCGGCAGGTGGGCGGCGTCAAAGGCGAAATAAACCGCTGGTAGAAGCGGATGGCCCCGGTGGCGGCCCTGCGGACAAGCTTCATGGATAATCTTCCCGGAGGCCTCCAGCCTAGCAAGTCCAAAGTTTTCCGACTTTTTCCACAGGGCTGTGGAAAACCTGGGGAAAGGTCGATATTCGCAGCGGCGGTACACTAGGGGCAGTGATTGCGTGGGATGGGGCGATGGCCGGGATGGAAGTCGGACAAAAAGTGCGTCTGGTGCGGGTGCCGCCTTACGTCAAAACCGCCGACGCCATGCCCATGCTGCGCTCCTCGGCCTTTCTGGAGGTGGGTCAGGAAGGGCAAATTCTCGATCGCAGGCCCGGTAACTACTGGGCGGTGCGCTTCAAGCAGGGCGCCTTTCTCATCGACGGCGGCGATCTCGAAGCGGCCGACCGAGCGTAGTACCTGGTGGTGCATATTCTCCGGTTGCCGAGTGTAGAAAAAGGCAACCAACACTGCGATGCTTTATGCCGTCTTTTCGCCGCGAGTTCCGGTTGGGTCTGGTTGTCTACGGTGGCGTCGCCCTGGCCATCTACATGAACGGGGTGTGCCAGGAGTTCTACAACGCCGTGCGCGGCCGGGGGCTCTACAAACTCATCAAAGCCCTGAGCGACTCGGACATCACGGTCGACGTCGTCTCGGGCACCTCCGCCGGGGGGATCAACGGCGTTCTGCTCGGTTACGCCCTCGCCAACAGCGACGAGCAGCGGGTCGTCGACTTCGAGGGATTCGCCCGGCTGTGGCGCGAGAACGGCGCCATCGACAAGTTGCTGCGCAAAGCCGAGGTGCGGCGGGCCAGCGATCGGATCGAATCGGTGCTCGACGGCGAGGGGTACTATCAGCAAAAGCTCTTCGAGGCGCTCCAAAGTGTCGGCCGGCCGCGCCCCATCCCAAACGGCACCGACGAGTGGCCCAGCCCAACGGCGGAACTCGACTTGTTCGTCACCGGCACCGACCTGTTGGGCCGGGTGACCCAGGCGCTCGACAATACAGGAAGCTGCATCGAGGTCAAAAACCACCGCTCGGTGTTCCTGCTCAAGCACCGCCGCGGACGGCGCGCGGAGTTCAATCCCGACGAACCCGACCGCCTGCAGGCCCTGGCCAAACTCTGCCGGATCACTTCTTGCTTTCCGGTCGCTTTTCCGGTGGTGACCGTCAAATTGCCCACCGCCGATCCGACCGGCAGGCTCGCACCGCTCGTCGATCCGGTCGACCGGTTTCTGGTGCAGTGGGGGAAACTGGATAAGCGGGAACTGCCGGATGTGCCCCCCGACAACGGCAACAACGAGCGGTGCTACCGGCTGCACTTTGTTGACGGCGGGGTTCTCGATAACCGGCCTTTTTCCCACACCCTGCGCCAGATCCACAGCCGCACCGCCTACCACCCGGTCTGCCGCAAGATGTTCTACATCGACCCCAGCCCGGATCTATTCACCGAAACGGATCGCTTCAAGAACATGCCCCGGCCGAACTTGCTCACGGTCATCGGCGATTCGCTGGTCGGCATGCCCACCTACGAAAGCATCGGTGAGGACCTGGAGGCCATCAACCGCTACAACGAAAAAGTCCGCCGCTACCGCTATTTGCTCGAAGCGAAGCTGACCCGGCCCGAGACCTACCGGCGGCCGCCGCCCTTGCCCGGGGAAGTGAACTACCTGTACTGGCGCATCCGCCTGGTGACGCTGCGCGACCGAGTACTGCCGGTGATTTTAAGGTTGGAGGAACAAAAAACCGCCGCTCAGGCCAAGGCCCAGGAGCAGACCCTCCAGAAAGCTGCCGACTTGCTCACCAGTTTTATCGACGAGCGCGAATCGTTGCCCCGGCGCGAGGAGCACTTTCGTCTGGCAAGCGTGCAGGTGCGCGACCTCGATGTCGAATACGCCCTGCGCAAGCACCGTTTCATCCTGCAAGTCGTCTGTGGGGATCTCGATCAAGGCGCCGATCTACCCGCTGCCCACTACAACCGCCTTAGCCGACTCGCCCGGGCCCTCGGACGCCAGGTCGAACTGCTCGAAATCATCAAAGCGTCGCTACTGGACACGTTGAGCCGCGAAGAAATTGCTGCGGAGTTTCTCAATCTCGTCGACCAGGACGTGCCCATCGCCGAACTGCGCGAGAATGTCCGCCTGCAGCTGTATGCCTATCTGCTCGCCGTCCACCGCGCCTTTTTGCTCAACCAGGGTGAACCACCGAATCCGGCAGCGAGCTACTTCGCAGGGCTGATCGGCGCTGCGACCAATGCGGCTCGCGCCTATATCGATGGGGGTGACGAGCAAGTCGTCTGGCTCTCGCCGCGCACGCTCGAGGACACCTACGACGCCCTCAAAGCCAAAGGCAGCGGGATCAAGCCGTTCGATCTCGCCTTTGGGGTACTCTCGGAGGGGCCCGATTCCGGCGGAACCGAACCGCGGCCGGTGGATCTTGAAGACAGCATTTTGCATATTGTCGAGGCGGCGAGTGCACAGCTGATCGGCTTAGGCAGCTTTGAAGAGAGCTCCAGATACCTGCAGCTTTTTGACGAGTACCGGCATCTGGATGAGGAACTGCTGCCTTACGAATACCTGGCCGACTTTCAAGAAAAAGAACCTATCGAACTGGTGCGCATCAGCCCCCATGACGCGAAGATGGGCTACGGCGAGCGGTGCGACTGGAAGCGCAAGCTTGCCGGTGACGCGCTGTATGCCTTCGGCGGCTTCTTCAAGCGCTCCTGGCGCTCCAACGATATCCTCTGGGGGCGGCTGGACGGACTGAACCGCATCGTGCAGGCGCTCGTGACGCGCGAGGCGCTGGGCCACTTCCGTCCATTTCTCAGGCAACAAGCCGATCTGCGTCTGCAGCGCTGGGTCGCATCACCCGAGCCCCACCGCGACGATCTGCGCCACTATCTGGCCCAGACATTCGTCGACAGCGCCTTTGGCCAGTCGCCCCAGGCCGAGCGAGAGCAACTGCTAGACAGCCTCGTAGCCCTGGCGGAGTCCGAAGACGGCCTTGCGGATTTTGAGCTGGAGAACTTTCAGAAGCGACTGGTCTTGATGGGGCACCGCGAAATTTTGGGGACAAATTTCCGCAGAGTGCTCGACGACGCCATTGCCGAACAACTCGATTGGAACGCCCAAAAGCTCAAGCCCCGCCGACCACAGACGCCGCCGACTTTTGAGCCCGCCACCGGGTACTTCGATCGCACCGTGAGCGCCCTAGCGGCGGTAGCCCTCGCCAGGCAGTCCCTGCAAAAGTACAATTCATTTGCCGAACTCGAACAGTTCTTCCTGAGCGAGTATCGCGTCGGTTCGGAGGAACTGGGAACCGATGTGCCGCGGCCGGTGTTGTTCGCACTGGCCTCCCAGACCGTCCTGGTGTTGCGCGACATCATCTATTCCCTCGACACCAGGCTGGGGAGCAATCTAGTGTACCGGACGGCGGACCTCGCCGCCCAGGCGGGATACGGCCTGGCGCGTTTACTGGCGTTGCCGGTGCTGGGGGGAGCGGGTCTGGGGCAGGCGCTGCTGCGCCTGCTGATACGCGCCATGCCGCTGGGTTTTGGGTTGTACTGTCTGGTTCACTACTTGCGGCCATCGGTAGCGCTCTCCAATCCGACATGGCTGCTACTGGCCCTGGGAGCATTCGTGGTGTCCTGGCTTTTGGGGGAATTGCTGGCGGCTACCGGTGCGTCGCGCACCTGACCCGCCGCCGGTGGCGATGTGCTCAGCGACGCGGTGGTGCGGGGTCTACGCCGTCGAGCGCCGGACAGTCAACAAGCAAGTGTCCCACCAGCAATTGCAGGCCGTGCGTTCCGCAGTCCAGGGATGCTGCAGGCTCCCGGCACCCGGCATCTGCTAACGTGATCTTGCAACCTGGAGCGCAGGCCGTGGCAGATATCCTCTACGAAGGCAAGGCAAAAATCATCTACCCCACCCCTGACCCGGCGATCGTGCTCGCGGTCTTCAAAGACGACGCCACCGCCTTCAACGCCCAAAAACGCGGTACGATCCCGGGCAAGGGTACCGTCAACGCCACAGTCTCGGCGAAATTGTTTTTGCTGTTGGAGCGCTCGGGTGTGCCCACCCACTACATTGACCAGCCGGCGGCCAACCAGTTGCTGTTTCGCCGTCTGAAGATGATCCCGCTTGAAGTGGTAGTGCGCAATATCGTGGCGGGCAGCCTCGTCAAGCGCACGGGACTGGCGAGCGGCACGGTGCTGGGCGAAGCGATCGTCGAGTTCTATTACAAAAACGACGCCCTGGGCGACCCGCTGCTCAACGACGAACATATTCTCAAAGTCCTCGCCACCGTCGACGCGCTGCAACTGGCCGAATTGCGCCGCTCGGCTATGCAGGTCAACGCTATTTTGAGCGCTTTCTACCACGAGTGCGGCATCCGACTGGTGGACTTCAAACTGGAGTACGGCTACGACGGGGCGGGGCAATTGCAACTTGGAGACGAACTGAGTCCGGACAACTGCCGACTCTGGACTCTAAAGGAGGACCGCATCCTCGATAAAGACCGCTTCCGCTTCGATATGGGCGAGGTCGAGGGCGCCTACCAGGAAGTCCTGGCCAGGGTGGTCGCCAAAGCCGGCCCTTGAAGCGCAAAGCCCGCGGCTGGGGTACAGCCGCGGGCCTTAAAGCAGCACAAATCGCGACCTAGGCGGCAGCCTTGTTCAGCGAGGTCTCGATGAGCTGTTCCAGCTCTTCGGCATCGACCGTTTCTTTCTGGACGAGCACCTCGGTGACTCTATCCATCAAGTTGCGGTGGCTGAGCAGGACGCTCTTGGAGAGCGCGTAGGCTTTCTCGATCAGTTCGCGGATTTCTTCGTCGATCACCGAGGCGGTATGCTCGGAGAAGTCGCGCTCGGTCATGATGTCGCGGCCCAGGAACATGCTGCCGCCCTGGCGACCGAGGGCCACCGGGCCGAGCTTCTCGCTCATGCCGTAGCGGGTCACCATGTTGCGGGCGATCTGTGCCACCTGCTGCAGGTCGTTGGTTGCACCGGTGGTCACTTCCGCCTCGCCGTAGACAATCTCCTCGGCAATGCGACCGCCCAGGGCGACGGCCATCATGTTTGTCATGTAGGCGCGGCTGTAGAGGCCCGAGTCGGCGCGCTCTTCGTCGGGCACAAACCAGGTGAGACCACCGGCCATTCCGCGCGGAATGATCGAGATCTTCTGGACCGGGTCGTACTCAGGCAGCAAAGCACCCACCAGGGCGTGGCCAACCTCGTGGTAAGCCACCAGCCACTTGCGCTTCTCGGTCATCAGGCGGTTTTTCTTCTCGGGACCGGCCAGAACGCGGTCGACTGCGTCGTTGACCTCGTCCATCGAGATTTCGGTGAGGTTGCGGCGGGCGGCGAGGATCGCCGCTTCGTTGAGCAGGTTGGCCAGGTCCGCGCCGGTGAAACCAGGCGTGCGGCGGGCGATCTTTTCAAGATCGATATCTTTGCCCAGGGTCTTGCCGCGGGCGTGGACTTTGAGGATCTCAAGACGGCCCTTGAAATCGGGGCGATCGACCACCACCTGCCGGTCGAAGCGGCCCGGGCGCAACAGCGCCGCATCCAGCACGTCGGGGCGGTTGGTGGCGGCGATGATGATGATGCCGGTGTTGCCCTCGAAGCCGTCCATCTCGACGAGCAACTGGTTGAGGGTCTGCTCGCGCTCGTCGTTGCCGCCACCCAGGCCCGCACCGCGCTGGCGGCCGACCGCGTCGATTTCGTCGATGAACACGATGCAGGGGGCGTTCTTCTTGGCCTGCTCAAAGAGGTCGCGCACGCGGGAAGCCCCCACGCCCACGAACATCTCGACGAACTCCGAACCTGAGATAGAAAAGAAGGGCACCCCCGCCTCACCGGCCACAGCCTTGGCCAGCAGGGTTTTGCCGGTGCCCGGAGGACCGACCAGCAGCACGCCCTTGGGGATCTTGGCGCCTACGGCGGTGAAGCGCTCCGAATTTTTCAAAAAGTCGACGACCTCCTGCAGTTCGAGCTTCGCCTCCTCGACCCCGGCTACGTCCGTAAAGGTGGTCTTGGTCTGCGGCTCCATCTGCACGCGGGCTTTGGATTTGCCGAAGTTCATCGCCTGGTTGCCGGGGCCGCCCTGGGCGCGACGCAGCAGGAAGAAAAGACCACCCAACAGCAGCAGCGGGAAGAAGAAAGAACTGAGGGCGGAGAACCAGAAGTTGTTGCTGCTCGGCTGGTTCACCGACGCCTCGACGCCATTCTTCTCCAGAATCGTGTAGAGCTGCCGGTCGCCGGGCGGAATATTCACCCGCACCTTGGAGTCGTCTTTGAGAGTGACCGTGGCGTTGGAGCCCTCTTGATTGACGATCACCGACTTGACCTGACCCTGCTGCACCTGCTGAATGAACTCGCTATAGCGCAGCTCCGGCTGGGCCTGGGGCTGACCGCTGAAAAATGCGCTCGCCAGCGAAATCACGACGATTGCCAGCAGCACGTATAAACCTGCGTTGCGCCAGTTCTTATTCACCGAACGGCTTCCTCCTGGACGCGAGTGTTAAGTTTATTAACTTCTTTTAACCTAAGCGAGCGGACAGCGTCCGTCAACTATCAGCTTTCCTTCCATTATGGCCTCGATGCGCCCGGGGCGCACTTTTGAGACCAGTCAAATGGGGCGCAGGAATTTCCTGCGCCCCTGATGTGAAAGTCGGTTGGCAATCTAGAACAGGCCCAGGGTCAGCGACTTGGGAATGTCGGGGATCATCGCACCGATACCCAGGTACATAGTGACCACGGTGCCAATCAAGAAGACGGCGGTGGCCAGCGGGCGGCGGAACGGGTTCTGGAACTTGTTGACGTTCTCGATGAACGGCACCAGCGCCAGGCCGATCGGGATGGCGGCCATCAGCACGACGCCCAGCAACTTGTTGGGAACGACGCGCAGGATCTGGAAGACCGGGTAGAAGTACCACTCCGGCAGGATGTGCAGGGGCGTGTTGAACGGGTCGGCGGGTTCGCCCATCTTGGCCGGGTCGAGCACGGCCAGGGCGATGACGCCGAAGATGGTTCCCAGGATCACGACGCCGAAAATCAGAATGTCGTTGGGCCAGAAGGGCTCACCGTAAGTGTTGTGGCCCATGCCTTGCTCAAGAAGCTCACGGATTTCCGGATCGTCCAGTTCGGGGCGCTTTAGCGGCATGTCTTTCTCTCCTTAGTCCAGAATCTACGGTGGAGCACTTACAGGGGACCGGAGATGCCCTGCTTGCGGATCATCAAGAAGTGCATCAGCATGAAAACGACTGTCAGCCAGGGTAACACAAAGGTGTGGGCGCTGTAGAAACGGGTGAGTGTCTCCTGGCCGACCCCGGCGCCGCCGCGCAGAAATTCAACGATCAAATCGCCCACTACCGGGATTGCTGAGGGCACCTGGGTAACGATCTTGACCGCCCAATAGCCGACCTGGTCCCAGGGGAGCGAATAGCCGGTCACCCCGAAGCTGACCGTCAGGCACGCCAAAAGCACGCCGGTGACCCAGGTCAACTCGCGCGGACGCTTGAAGCCGCCGGTCAAGTAGACCCGAAAGGTGTGCAGGATCATCGCGAGCACCATCATCGAGGCCGACCAGCGATGGATCGAGCGGATAAGCCAGCCGAAGCTCACCTCGTCCATGATGTAGTTGACCGAACTGAAGGCTTCGGCGACCGTCGGCTTGTAGTAGTAGGTCATCGCAAAGCCGGTGGCAAATTGGACCAAAAAGCAAATCAGCGTCACCCCGCCCAGACAATAGAAAATGTTCACGTGGGGAGGAACGTACTTGCTGGTGATGTCGTCCGCGATTGCCTGGACCTCCAGGCGCTCTTGGAACCAGTCGTATACCTTGCTCATAAGACCGGAGTCCTTGCAATAAATTGCGCTTTCCGTATGAATGTAACACCGGCCCGAGAAGACGACTCGACGCAATTTACAATACTTAACAAAGTGCTGAAACTATCGACCCGTGGGCACTACAGCGTCAAAGCCATGCTGGATCTGGCCATTCACCGCCACGATCCCCCCCAGTCGATCCGCCAGATTGCCCATCGACAGAACATTTCTAAACATTTTCTGGAGCAACTCCTCATCATTCTGAGACAAAGCGGCTTCGTGCGTTCGGTGCGGGGGGTACAGGGAGGGTACGTCCTGGCGCGGTCCCCGGCCCAGATTACCCTCGGGGAGATTTTACGGGCGGTGGGCGACGGGATGGCGCCCCTAGGCAGGCTCGAGTGCGACGGTGCCCAGGCGGAAGATTGGGTGACGATGGCGCTGTGGAGCCGGGTGCACCGCTCGGTAGAGGCGGCCCTCGACCGGATTACGCTTGAAGATCTTTATCACGACGCCAGAAGCCGCCAGGCCACCATGAGCGAAGAGGGCGAATTTGTGATCTAACGGGCGACGCGCAACTGCAGCTGCATGACCACCAGCTGGCCCACCCCTACCCCCAGGCGGCGCGCGCAATCGCCCCCTTCGAACATCAGTTGTACGAAGCCGTGGCTGGCGATTTGCGCCTGGAGCTTGCCGGCGGCGATTTCGCAGCTGTCGATCGAGAAGTTGAAGCGGTGGCCGCCGATGCGGATCTCCCAGGGCTGCTCGACCACCCATTCGCCGGGAATGTTGGTGATCAAGTTGCCAAAGTGATCGACTTTTTGGATCTGACCGTGGATGCTGTCGGCGCGGCGGTGGGCAAGATCAACCTCGAAGCGCGCCAGCGACTGCGGGTCGATCGCCCGGCCCAGGTGCGAGAGTGGTTTACCCAGGGCAATCGCCGCCGCCGCCGGAGCAAAGACGTCGCGCCCGCGAAAGAGTCGCCCGTTTGCAGAATTTGGAAGACTCAGTTCCACCGCTTCGTGGGCCGGTTCGATGTCGAGCACACCGTCAAACAGGCCGTTGTCGGGGCCGACAAAAGCGTACTCGGCGGTGCGAAAGGCGATGGCGCGCTGGCCCATCGCCGCACCCGGATCGACAATCGCCAGATACACGGTGTTCTTAGGGAAGCTTCGATAGGCGGTCATCAGCTCAAATCGCCCCGAGAGCAGATCCTGCGGCTGAATCTGGTGGGTGAGATCGACGAGGGTGGCCTGTGGGCAAAGCTTGAGAAGCATCCCCTTGATGGTGCCGACGGTGCTGTTCTCCAAACCATAGTCGCTCAGGAGGGTAATCACTGGCATCTTCTGTCTGCTCTCCAGGATGACTGTCTATTCTCAGCTTAGAATCGACTTTTACGAAACGTCCGCTTTTTTCTGTTGCCGCCATAGCCGCTGCACCGCCGCAAGAGCCCGGTTGACTTCCCAGTTGCGCCGGTGGGGAGCGCGGTCGTGGGCGCGCTGCTCTTCTTCGATCATCTGGACATCCTGGCGGATCAGGCCCGCGAGCATCCCCTGCGCCGAGCCGAAGCAGCGGTCTTTGACAAACCGGCGAAACGGCACCGGCAGTTTGTGCAGATCCGGAAACGCTTCGAGGGAGGTGAAGTGCACCAGATAGGCGCGGGTGGAGCGCTCCCCTTCGGGGCACAGCAGGCAGTAGAGGCGAAAGTCCTCCCCGAGCCGGGCGCACCAGTGGGGATAGATATAGCTCACCGCCAGCGCTTCGGGATGCGCCCGGCGCAGAGCGGGCACGAACAGTTGCGCCACCGACCAGATCCGGTCGATGCGGTAATAGCTCTGGGCCTCGTAGAGCGCATCGATGCGCCCTGGGTGCTCTTCGAGTTTTTCGAGGTGGGCGGCCCCCCAGGCCTGGAAGCGTTCGTGCAGATGGCCATGGTGCATGTCCATCAAGTTTTCGATGAGGTAGGAGTAGTGGGCCTTGCAGGTCATCGGGGCGACCGAAGCGATGTAGTTGAGATGGCTCCACTCCGGTAGGCGCAGGGGGAAAACGGAGTGGGCACGCTCCGGGTCACCCGCGAACAGCCACACAAAACCGTCGTGTTCACGCACGGGGTAGGTGCGCAACCGGCAACCCGGCAAGGCTCCTTCGCGGTAGGGTACGTGGGCGCAGCGGCCGTCGCTGTCGAAGCGCCAACCGTGATAGGCGCACTGCAAGCCGCCCTCCACTACCCGGCCGTGGCTGAGCTTGACCTGGCGATGGGGGCAGCGATCCTCCACGGCGTAGGCTACCCCGTCCGCACCGCGAAAGAGGGCAATTGCTTCGCCCCAGAGGGTGATTGCCCGTGGTTCCTTCTTCAGTTTGGCGCTTTGGGCCACGGCGTACCAGTAGTTGGGGTCGACGGCCAGCGAACGAATGTCAATCACGGTTCGAGCCATTGGGTGAAAGGCCGCAGGGCACCCTCGGGGCTGACGCTCAACAGCACCCGGCGCTGGAGTCCCTCGCGCTGCAAGATGGCGTTGGCAGCTAAGAAGCCGGAACTGACGGCTCGCTCCATCAGGCCGCAGGGAAAGGGCATCTTCACCCAGTCGCCTGCAAAGAGCAGGTTCGGTACCGCCGTCGCCGTCCCGGGCCGCCCGGCGTAGCTGCCAGGCGGGTAGCCGGAGAAGTTTTTCTGGTTGAGCAGTTCGCGGTGGAGCACTTTGGCTTCGCGCAGAGTGGGGACGATCTCGAGTAGCTCCGCCTCGAAGGTGGCCAGTAGCGCCTCGCGGGTCGGAAACTCTTTTTCTTTGTAGCAGTAGGCGTGCAGTTCGACGACGCTGCCGCCGGTGCGCTTCGCCCAATCGATATATTGCTGTTGGATGTGGTGGTAGAGGGTGATGCTGTCGGTGAGTTTGTAGCCTGAAAGCGAGGCGAAATCGCTGTAGTGCCATTCAAAATCGCGGTCGAACCAGAAGCGGGCCACCGCAAACGGATCGGCGATGGCCAGATCCGCGATTTGGCGGCGCACGCCTTCGGGCACTTCGCCCTCGGAGCGCTCGAACAGTTGGCGCATACCGGGCACGTCGGCGGCGAGCACGAAGTAGTCGGCCTCCAGTTCACCACCCTGGGTTGGGGTCTCTTGGCCTGCAAGTCGCAACTTTGCTGCCGTCTGCTCGACGATGCGCGCCCGGGGCAGATCGGCGCGGGCCGGACCCTGCACGACCCGCCCTTCGCCGTCAAAAGTCGCCCCGTGGCAGGGACAGCGAAATCTGCCGTCTGCAAGCCTGTCCACCGTACAGCCCTGGTGGGTGCAGTTGAGGGAGACGGCCTCCCGGGCGGCCCCGCGCACGGCGAATACCCGTTCACCCTGGCGGTAGTAGCGGTCGGGACCGGCGAGTGTCCGGTCGCGCTCGACCCAGAGGGGAACATCGAGGCTGTCCTGGGCGCGCCGGTAAGTGAGCGAAGCCACTTGGCCGCCCTGCCAGCGCACCCGCTCGACCTGGGCACCGGCAATCAGCGTGCCGCCGTTGCGCACAAAGGCGACGGCAATCGGGTCGATAAGGCTGGTGCCCATATCCTGGCGCGTGCCCCGAAAGGCCAGACCCTCCGGGTTGCCGAAAAAGTAAAAGTGAAAAAACTGGAGCATCTCCCCGACACTCAACAGATCCGGGGCGTTGAGGGTGGATTTGGCGAAGGGCAGAAAGTACAGGTCGTAGAGCCCCTGTGGAAAGTTCTTGGCCACCCATTCACTGACCGAAAGCTCCTCGAGCGGACGGCGGGTAACCTGGCTATGAAAGCTGGTAATCGCCTGGAAGACCCGCCAGTGGTCGAAACTGGCCAGGTTGAGCCCCCAGGCGCCCCGATTGGCGGAACTGACGGCCAGATCGACAATATTCCACGGAAAGGCCGCACTGCTGGGCTTGAAGATTTCAGGGGCGTACCGGTCGCGGTAGAGTACCGCGTAGGTCTTCAGATCGACAAAATTCTGGGCCAGCTGCAACTCCGCCACCAGGCCGTTGAGGTTGTAGTACTGCGAGAAGAAGCCGTGGAAGCCGTGTTCCATGGTGAACTTCTCGCCCAGTACCTCGATGGGCCAGCTCACCAGCTTGCCCCCCAACTGCTCGGCGCGCTCGACGAGGGTGACGGCGAACCCCCGCGCCGAAAGCTCGTAGGCGCAAGCGAGCCCCGCAAGCCCGGCCCCCACCACCACCACCCGGCGCGGGCGCTCTGTGCGGCGGGGCAGTTGCAGCGTGTCCTGCTCAAAGATGGTTGGTTGGGTCTTCACGTGGCGCCATTGCCACAAACCGCCCCCAGCCCCCGCCAGTGCTAATAGACCCAGCACCCGCCGCCGCGAAAGGGCGCGCACAAACCGACGGGAAGCTGGATAAGTGCCCTGCTCACTCACACGTACCTGCTTAGAACTTTGGTCCGAAAATACTCAACCTGGGCGCTCAGATCGGGGAATATCCAACATTATTTAAGCAATGGCCCCTTAACGCAGCGGAAAATCGACGACCGGGTACCGCTCCCATCCAGGCGCGTCGTAGTGCCACCACTCCGAAGGCAGTGGCACAAAGCCTTCCGCCATCATCGCCTTATGCAAAACGGCATAGTTGCGTCTGGCTGTTACGCTCCACTGGGCCTGGGCGTCGCGGCCAGCTTTGGCAGAAAAATCGTCGAAGGCGGTGGGCATCTCCTGCTCCTTGCCCCGGCTGTCGACAAGCGTCAAATCCACCGCCGCGCCGCGGTTGTGGCGCGAACCCTTTGCCGGGTTTGCCACATAGCGCTCGTCGGGTACCAGCATCCACATTTGCTTTTGCACAGCAAGGGGCCGGTAGCAGTCCCAGACTTTCAGGCCAAATCCCTCACCGGCCAGCCGGTTTTGCACCCGGGCCAGGCGCTCGGCCACCGCAGGGCGCAGCAGACAGCGCGCCTCGGGGTAGACCGCCTTTTTGAGGAAATTGTCCACAGTGGCGTAGCGCATGTCGCGTTGCACCCCGGGAGCCACAGCACCCAAATCCACCATCGCCTCGGCTGAGACCGGCTTTGAAGCCAGGACGACGGCCAAAGTCAACGGCACAAAAAACCATGGCACTAAAATTCACGGCTCCACAACCCTGGGGACATCATACCGAGCGCTTCTAGTTTCGAGGAATTCGGGCGCCGGAACCGCCTCTGAAATATCCTCGAGAAGGGGATTTTATCAGGGGGTAATTGCATGCGGACCGTCGCTTTGACACCTTCGGGGCCAGAGGTGCCCCAGATGGGAATCGGCACCTGGGCCTGGGGAGACCGGCTTTTTTGGAACTACGGCAGCGACTATGGCCCGGCGGAAGTGCGCAATGCCTTCGAGGCTGCGGTCTCAGGGGGCATACCGTTTTTTGACACCGCTGAAATTTACGGTCTCGGGGAATCGGAGACGCTGCTGGGGCGCTTTGAGCGCGAGAGCGGCCGGAGGGTGCAGATTGCCACCAAGTATCTGCCCTTACCCTGGCGGTGGAGCACCGAAGCGGTCGAGGAAGCCCTCAGCGCGAGCTTGCAGCGGCTTGGGCGCGAGCGGGTCGAGTTGTACCAGGTCCATTCGCCTTTCAATTTTTTGATGGGTGCCGACACACTCATGGGCGCCCTTGCCCGCGAGGTAAAGCGCGGCCGGATCGCAGCGGTGGGCGTGAGCAATTACAGTGCTGCCCAGATGGAGGAGGCGCACGGACTGCTTGCCGCCCAGGGGGTGCCGCTGGCGGTCAATCAGGTGCGCTATTCGCTCCTTACCCGCGAAATCGAGGCCAACGGCGTGCTCGATACTGCCCGCAGACTCGGAGTAAAAATTTTGGCCTATAGCCCCCTGGCGCAGGGATTGCTCACCGGCAAGTACACCGCCGACTCGCCGCCCGAGGGAGCCCGCCGCCTCGATAACCGCTACAGTCCGAGCGGTCTGGCGGCCATTGCCCCGGTGCTGGAGGTGCTGCGCGACCTGGGCCGAAAGCACGAGCGCACCCCGGCCCAGGTCGCCCTGAACTGGCTGGTTGCCCAGGAAGGTGTCATACCGATTCCGGGGGCCAAAACCGCCGCCCAGGCGGAGCAAAATCTGGGTGCCGTCGGTTGGAGCCTTGCTCCCGAAGAAGTCGACCGCCTGAGTGAGGTAAGCCGCCCCTGGCGGGCTGCGTGAGATAGCTCAAATCGTTCCTGAAGATAGATTGCTCACAGTGCACCGTTTAGTTATACTCAAGCCAGTGGTGCAGGGGCGCTCCTTCGCACGAGCTGCGACCGCTCGCCTGAAAAGGCGTTTTGGCCTGTCATCCTTGTCGATTTAGGGTTCTTTCCTTGGGCAATAGCTCTGACATTCCGATAACACTGCTCCTCTAGGAAAGAAGGGTTTCCTTTCGTTCCGATGGGGAGCGAAGGAGGCCTGCGATGTTGACGCAAGATCGGCGAGAGGCCCTGCTGGCGATCGAGGGTCTGGCCAGTCTGAAGACTGAATTGAACAATATGAATCCGGCGGACGCGGGCGATTACATCGCTTCGCTGCCTCCCAAAGATCAAGCCATTGCTTTTCGTCTGCTGGCCAAAAGCCGGGCGGCGTCGGTATTTGAATACTTACCAAGTGAAGTGCAGGAGATGCTCACCGAGAGCCTCCATGCCCGCGAGGTGCAGGCGATTGTCGAGCAGATGTCCCCGGACGACCGGGCGGAATTGTTCGACGAGTTGCCCGCCCGCGTGGTCAAGCGCCTGCTCACCCAGCTGAGCCCCTCCGAGCGCGAGGCGACGGCACTGATTCTGGGTTACCCGGAAGGCACCGCCGGCCGCGTGATGACCACCGAGTACGTGCGGCTGCGGCAGGATCTGACTGTGAGCCAGGCGATTCAAAAGATCCGCAAGCTGGACCAGGACAAAGAAACGATCTACTACGCCTATCTGACCGACGCCGAGCGGCAGCTTCTCGGGGTCGTTTCGCTGCGGCAGTTGCTCTTTGCCGAGCCGGACACACCGGTGCGCTCGCTCGCTCGCGAAACGATCATCTCGGTACCGACCACCGCCGATCAAGAGGAGGTCGCTCGCCTGATGAAGCGCTACGATCTGCTGGCCATGCCGGTGGTGGATCTCGAAGGCCGCCTGGTGGGCATCGTGACGGTGGACGATGTGGTGGACATTCTCGAAGAGGAGGCCACCGAGGACATCCAGAAGTTGAGCGGGATCATCGGCGGCGACGAAGAAGCGCTCTCCTCTCCGATCGAGACGGTCAAAAAGCGTCTGCCCTGGTTGCTCGGCAACATCGCCCTCTACATGGGTGCGGCGAGTGCGATTGCGCCGTTTCAATCGACCATCAGCTTGATTCCGGTGCTCGCCATCGTCATGCCGATTCTTGCCAACACCAGCGGCAACGTCGGCAACCAGGCCATCTCGGTGACCGTGCGCGGTCTGGCCACCGGCGAGGTCAACCCGGTCGATGTCTTCAAGATTCTGCGCAAGGAGATCCTCGCCGGGCTGGTCAATGCCGCAGCTCTGGGAGTGGTCCTGGGGTTGCTGACGCTCATCTGGTCGCGGCCGGAGGAGCAGTGGGTCGGCATCGTGGCGGCGCTGGTGATGGCGGTGAACGTCCTGGTGGCTGCCAGCCTCGGCACCTTCTTGCCCATCATCCTCAAGCGCTTCAAGCAGGATCCGGCCCTGGTGAGCCCACCGCTGCTGACCACGACGCTCGACACCTTTGGCTTTTTTACCTTCCTGGGCCTGACGTCGCTGTTTTTGCTCTACTTCCGCTAGTGTAGGAGACAGCCGGATTTTCCCGTTCCCGCCGGTCCAGTATTTGGGTCATCTCCAATGCCGGGTGGACCAGCACCAGCGACACCCCAGAAGCTCGGTCTGCGGTCGTCTGGGCAACCTTAAACCGCTCTAGATCTCGCGGCGGCCTTCAAGGGCTCGCGCCAGGGTCATCTCGTCGGCATATTCGAGATCGCCCCCCACCGGCAGGCCAAAGGCGATCCGCGTCACGCGCGGTCCAAGCACTTTGACGTATTTGCTCAGATACATAGTCGTCATCTCCCCTTCAGTGCTCGGGTTGATGGCGAGGATCACCTCTTTGACCGTATCGGTCCCGACGCGCTGGAGCAGTTCTTTGATGCGCAACTGCTCGGGGCCGATGCCTTCCATGGGGTTGATGAGCCCGCCCAGCACGTGGTAATGCCCCTTGAACTCGCGGGTGCGCTCGATGGCGACCAAGTCGCGCGGCTCGGCCACCACGCAAATCATCTCGCCCTGGCGGCCGGACTGGCGGCAGATGTCGCAGGGGTCTTCTGCAGAAAGATTAAAACAGCGGCTGCACACGCCGATTTGCTCCGTCGCTTCGACAAGGGCCTGGGCCAGCTGCAATGCTTCGGACTTGGGGCGGCGCAAAAGATGAAATGCCAGGCGCTGGGCCGTCTTGGGGCCGATGCCCGGCAGGCGCTGCAAGTGTTCGATGAGTCGGGCCAGGGGCCGGGTGTACATGGGCGATCCCGGGTATGAAGTAACCGGTGCCGCTTCTGGGCGGCGCCGGCCAAGAAAAGCGTGGCTGGCTAGAAGCCGAGACCTGGGGGAAACTCCATGCCGCCGGTCAATTCCTGCATCTTCGCCCTCATCGTCTCGGCGGACTTGGTGTAAGCGTCTTTGTAGGCGGTCAGCAGCAGGTCTTCGACGACTTCTTTGCTCTCCGAGAGGAGCTGCGGGTCGATGGTGACGCTGGTCGGTTCCTGGTTGCCGCTTAAAGTCACCTTCACCAGACCACCGCCGGCAACACCCTCGATCGAAAGTGCAGCCAGTTCGTCCTGGAGCTTGGCGCTGCCTTCTTGGATCTGCTTGACGCGCTTGAGCGCTTCCTGGAACTGGCCCATCGGACCAAAGCCTTTGCTCATGTGGATCGTTCTCCTGGAGGCTGTTTTATTGTAATCAATTTGGACAGTTGTCCAGGGAGCCGCCCCTCAGCGCGAACCGGTCATCCGGGCGCGGTAGTCGCGGCAGAGATTGCCCACCAGCGACTGGCAGATACCGGCGTTCATGGTGCTCACCGCCGCCTGGGCGGCCGATTGGACCACCGGCTGCGGGAGCATGCCCAAAAAGCCCGGCAGCGCAATGCGAATGCCGAAATTGGCCTCCCAGAAGACCACGACACTATCGGCCGCTGGATCGAGACGAAACAAGCCGGCAAAATCGGCCTCGTAGCCCGGCTCCGGCAGGGGAACCGAGTACAAACGGTAGAGGCGTTCGTCCTCCTCGACCACCCGCAGGGCCATGCGCGGAGCCACCCGAAAACCGAGAGCCCCCAACTCGGGCAGTTGCAGACGGTAGGCGCCCGCGGCGGCCTCCACCTTGAGGGGCCGAAAACCAACCGGGATCCAGTGATCCGGCTTGCGCAGATAGCTCACCAGCGGCGGCAGGTCCGTCTGCAGACGCACATCGCCGCGCTGGCTGTCTTTAAGAGAGAGCGGTGTCGACATGGGTTTGATTGTAACTTCGATTGCCATGCACCTACCCCGGCCCTAAGATGCGGGAGGATTCGGCCAGGAACTGCCATGAGCACTATCCTCCGCATTGAGCAAAGCGCCATCGACCGCCTCGACCTCGGTGCCGTCGGCACCCACATAGAGCAGCTGGCGGGGGACCCACTCGCCAACGCCCGCCAGATCTGCTTTGAGATCGACTACCCGCTCGCTGAGGCCGATCCGCGCGAATTGCCGGAGGTGCAGGAGGTGCGGCTATTTTTTATCCGTCTCGATGCGCGCTACCCGTGGCTTCCGTATCTGCTCGACTGGCGCTCCGGCGAATTGACACGCTTTGCAGCGATGCTCGTACCCCACCAGTTCAGCGCCAAGGACGGCATCACCTTTGCCCCCGAAGCAATGGAAATCTTTGTGATGCACAAAATTTTCGTGATGGCCGATTGGCTGTCCAGCACAGGAATCGCCAACCGCTCGGAGCTGCGCTATCTGGCCCAGGCCCTGGGTTACGACATCGACGCCGAATTTTTTGAGTTGCTCACCCTCTAAGGCGAGGTACCCATCGGGCTTAAGAAGCGCATGCTACGATTTGCGCAAAAATGCGCGTGGGTACCGATGTGTTCGTTCTAGATGCTACCGCCCAACAGACCACTGCCGCGCCGAGCGAGCGGGCGCGTTTTCGCCGCACCAAGATTGTCGCCACCATCGGTCCCGCTGTCGACGACCCGCAGGCTCTGCGCCGGCTCATCCAGGCCGGGGCGACGACCCTCAGACTCAATTTCTCCCACGGCACCCAGGAGGAGCACCGCCGCCGCATCGGCCTCATCCGCCAGATTTCCTTTGAACTCAACCAGCCGGTGGCCATCCTGCAGGATCTGCAAGGCCCCAAGATCCGGTTGGGCAAATTTGCCGACGGACCGATCGTCCTCAAGCACGGCGACCCGTTCATTCTGACCAGCCGCAACGTGCCCGCCAACCAGCACATCAGTCCGATCACCTACTCGCGGCTTATCCAGGAAGTGCCCAGCGGCGCCACGATCTTGCTCGACGACGGGCGGGTGGAACTGGTGGTCGAACGGGTGGACCTGGACGAGCAGTACCTGCACTGCCGGACGGTGGGGGGGGGCAAGCTCTCCAACAGCAAAGGCGTCAACTTTCCCGGCGTCACCCTCTCGGTGCCGGCGATGACCGAAAAGGACCGCGAGGATTTGCTCTTTGGCCTCAACCAGGGCGTCGATTGGGTGGCCCTCAGTTTTGTGCGCACCCCGAGCGATTTGCTCGAGCTGAAGGAACTGATTGCCCAAGCGGGCAAGCGGGTGCCGGTCATCGCCAAGATCGAAAAATTCGAGGCTTTCGAGAATCTCGACGCGGTGATCGCCGCCTGCGACGGGCTGATGGTGGCCCGCGGCGATCTGGGCGTCGAGATGCCCGCCGAGGAGGTGCCCTTGCTCCAAAAGCGGCTGATTGCCTCGGCCAACCGGGCCGGCAAGCCTGTGATCACCGCCACCCAGATGCTCGATTCGATGGTGAGCAACAGCCGCCCGACCCGCGCCGAAGTTTCCGATGTAGCCAACGCCATCCTGGATGGCACCGACGCGGTGATGCTCTCCAACGAGACCGCCGTGGGCGAGCACCCGATCTTGGCGGTCGAGACGATGGCGCGCATCGCCGATCGCATCGAGCGCTCGATGCCCCAGCGCACCTGGGTAGATACGGGCCGCTCGATCCCGAACGCCATCTCCCAGGCGGTGGGCAGCGTTGCCCAGCAGTTGGGCGCCCAGGCGATTCTCACCCTCACCAAATCCGGCGCCACCGCCCGCAACGTCAGCAAGTACCGGCCGAAGGTGCCGATTATCGCGATTACCCCAAGTGTGTCGGTGGCGCGCGAACTGCAGATGGTCTGGGGGGTCTACCCGCTGATGGTCCTGGATCTGCCTTCGACCCGCCAGACCTTTCAAGCGGCGATCAGCGCCGCCCAGGACGAGAACCTCGTCCTCGAAGGCGACCTGGTGGTGATGACCGCCGGCACCATCCAGGGGCTCTCCGGTTCGACGGATCTCATCAAAGTTGAGGTAGTGACAGCGATTCTCGGCCGGGGGTTGGGCCTGGGCCAGAATGCCGTGAGCGGACGCGCCCGCGTCGTGCGCCACAGCGACGAAGCGGCGGCCTTGAGTCCCGGGGACATCCTGATTGCCCCGCGCACCGACGCCAATTTTATCGAAGCGATCAAGCTCGCGGGCGGCATCGTCACCGAGGAGGGCGGCCTCACCTCCCACGCGGCGATTATCGGGTTGCGTCTCGGCCTGCCGGTGCTGCTCGGGGTCAAAGATTGCACCACCCGCATCCCGGACGGGGTGGTGCTCACCCTCGACCCGCAAAAAGGGGTCCTCTTCTCCGGGGCGGCCTCCGCCGTCTAGCGCCCGTGGACAAAATTGTCGTTTTCTACTCTAAGCCCGGCTGCTGTCTGTGCGACGCGCTGGAAGCCACCTTGCAGCAGTTGCAGCCGGATTTGGGCTTTACGGTCGAGAAGCGCGACATCCTCATCCATCCCGAATGGTTCGCCGACTTTCAGTACACCATCCCGGTGCTGGAGGTGAACGGCCGCACCCTGACAGGCCTCTCCCACCGCAGCACGGCCGCCCAACTGGCGGCCGTGCTGGAGCGGGCTTTTGTCGCTTGAGGATGCTTGCCAGCGATGCTTGAGATATGCAAGAAGTAGGATAGTCCCCACCGGTTTTCGCATGAAACGCTGGTTCCTTACGGCTTTGCTGGTTGCGAGCGCGGCTCTGCCGGTCCGGGCGGATATCCGCTCCGAATTGGTGCAGACGCTGACCCAGGCCCGTGAGGTGCTCGCAACCAAACCGGGCTACGCCCAGTACCTGCAGGAGGCAGGACGGGTCACCTCGGCCCTCGACCGGGTGATCTACAGCCGCACGCCGGTTCCGGCGAACGCCCTTGCGGCTGTCAAGTTTGTCAACAAGCAGATGCGCGCCCTCGAAGAAGCCTGGGCACTGCGCTACCGCATCGGCCTTAAAAATCTGGACGCTCCCGACGTGGTCGGCTTTGCCGCCACGAGCCTGCCCCGGGTGCGCAAAGCCTTTGCTGCGGTCGATCCGAAGTTGCGCATCGACGATCACGTTGTCGGGCGCGGCCGGCAGAACGATGCAGAAGAGTACGTCACCTTCGCCTACGACCAGCTTGTCCAGGCAGGCTTCGAAGCGATCGCCAAAAATCTCGACACGGCCCTTGCCCGCATCAAGTAGCGAACCGGACAAAAGCTGCTACTCTAAATTCGACCTCCAGGGTACGAAGACACCTGCCATGCGATTGCACGAACTGCTTGCCCGCACCGGGCTGGATACCCGCAACCTTCCCGACATCGACATTGCTGGCCTGAGCACCGATTCGCGCCAGGTACAGCCGGGGGATTTGTTTATTGGTCTTCCGGGTACGCGGGTGGATGGCAGCGAATTCTGGCCGCAGGCGATTGCCGGAGGAGCGGCGGGTCTGGTGATTTCTGAGAACGCCCGGGGGGTGGAGGCGGCGGTGCCGGTGATCCGGGTGCCGGACGTGGTGGGCACCTGCGCCCGGCTCGCGTCTGCCTACTACGACTTTCCGGCCCGCAAACTGACCCTGGCCGGGGTGACCGGCACCAACGGCAAGACGACCACCACCCATCTGATCGAGCATCTATTAAATGCCCAGGCGCCCGCGGGACTGGTGGGGACACTCTACAGCCGCTGGCCGGGGCAGAGCCAGGAGGCCCGGCATACCACGCCCTTTGCTCTTGAGATCCAGAAGTTGCTGGCCCGAATGGTCGCGGCGGGCTGCCAGTACGGGGTGATGGAGGTCAGTTCCCACGCCCTGGCCCAGCAGCGGGTGGCGGGTTGCCGCTTCGAGGCGGCGGTCTTCACCAACCTCACCCAGGACCACCTCGACTTCCACCCAGATATGGAAAGTTACTTCCAGGCGAAGGCGACCCTGTTCAGCCCCGAGTACCGCGTCGGGCGAGCGGTAATCAACGCCGACGACCCGTGGGGCGCGCGCCTTGCAGCCGCCAACGACCAGGTGTGGACCTACAGCTTCCAGCCCGGCGCCGATATTTACCCCGAAGCTGCCGTCTTCACCCCGGCGGGCATCCGCGGCACCCTCGTCACCCCCGTGGGCCGCGCCGCCTTCACCAGTCCGCTGGTAGGTCAGTTCAATCTGGCCAATCTACTGGCGGCGGTCGGGGCCACTCTGGCTTTGGAGATTAATCTGGAAGCGATCGCGGCGGGGCTATCGGGCTTTGGCGGCGTACCCGGTCGCATGGAGCGGGTGAGTACCCCGGACGACGACATCGCCGTCATCGTCGATTACGCCCACACCCCCGACGGACTGCGCAAACTGCTGGAAGCCACCCGGCCTTTTGTGCGCGGGCGGCTGGTTTGCGTATTCGGCTGCGGCGGGGATCGCGACCGCACCAAGCGCCCCCAGATGGGCCGCATCGCCGCCGAGTTGTCGGAGGTGCCGGTGGTCACCTCCGACAATCCCCGCACCGAGAATCCGGAAGCAATCTTGGATGACATCCTGGCGGGCATCCCGGTGGGGGTATCGCCGACCGTGGAAGTGGACCGCCGCCGGGCAATCTTCCAGGCATTGCTTGAAGCCAAAGCAGGCGACTGCGTGGTAATCGCCGGCAAGGGCCACGAGGACTATCAGATCTTAGGTACGACAAAGATCCACTTCGACGATCGCGAGCAAGCCCGCGAAGCGCTCTCTAAGCGCCGTAGTCAGGGTTGAAAGCTGATTGACGGAACGGTCAAGTCTGCTCTAACCTTTGCCGCCCCTGAGGCGTTGGAACATGCTGGCGAGGGTAAAACCCTGCCTGGCGTTGGGGGATTTAAAATCCACCAGTAGGACGATGCGTTCGCGGTCGCTGCGGTTCCAGGCCTCGTGCTCGGTGGTGTCGTCGAAGACAATGCTGCCGCCTTCTTGGACGCTGCGCGTCTCGGGGCCGACGCGCAAACCGCAGCCGGGGGGGATGAGAAGGCCCATGTGGTAGCGCAATAGCCCCGCCGGTTCGCCCCGGTGCGGGGCGATGTGCAAACCGGGGGCCATTCGGGAGAAGACCGCCGTCAGCATGCCCGGGATTTTCTTGACCAGCGCGGCTGTTTGCGGACAAAGTTTGCAATTTTTGCCGAGGGGCACCCCGTAGGTGTAGAGCGCGAAGATGTCCCATCCTTCGCCGTAGTACTGCTTTTCGGGCCAGGCAAAAAAGTTTTGATTGTCCAGCTGCTGCAGTTCGGCCAGGATGACCCGCCAGTTAGCCTCCAGGTGCGCTGCAAAAGGGTAATCTTTGGTATCGAGAAACATAAATGCGTTCAGTCCTTGTCCTTGGCGATCCCGAGTTTGACCAGGGCGCACCACGCTGCCTTTGGGAAGATCATCAGCAGGGCGCCGACTCCCATCGCGATAGCGCGTATCCAGGCTTCGGGTCCATCGAGCCGACTGACCATCTGCCGGACAAACACGACCCAGTCGCGGCCCTTTTCGATTTCACCGCGGAAGGTGATGGAGTCGATTGGTCTTTGATCTGAATCCACGGCGCCGGGGGCCGTGCGGCCAACCGGGCTTTTCCCACTGGACTGGTATGGATCTTCCAAGAATTTCACCTTGCTCAGCCGCCAACTAGTTTAATCTTGAAGCCCAACTTTTGGAGAATGCCCGCCACTTTCTCGCGGTGTTCGCCTTGGATCTCGATTTCGCCGTCTTTGACCGTGCCGCCTGCGCCACACTCGCTTTTGAGCCGTTTGGCTAGTTCGTCGAGGTTGGCCTCGGGCAGAATGAGGCCGCTTACCACAGTCACCACCTTGCCGCGTCGGCGCTTGCGGTCGTGGGCGAGGCGGGCGGTCTGCCGATAGGGCGGGATCGATTCCGGCTCGCACGCGCACGCACTTTCCAGTTCGCCGCAGGTTTCGCAGCGAGGTTCGCAGCGCAGGTGGGTGGAATAGACGATGCGATCGGGGCTCATCCGTCCAGCATAGGGTGAAGCGCAGTCTAAGGCGTCGGTGCCAAGGGGCGATTCAGTTCGCTCGAGGGCCGGGAAGGGTCCGTGGCAGCAGGATCTTCTGGATTTTGCGGCGATTCGGGGACTTCCGGAATATCCGGTACCTCGGGTGGCGGTTCGGACGTTTCGGGAGGGGCCGCGCCGTCGGTTTCGTTCGGGCAGACGAGTGGACCTTGATCGCTCTCAGAGCATTCGCCGGTCGGCTCGGACGCGGGGGAAGGCTCCTCCAGACCTTGCGGCAATTCGGCCGGGTACTCCTCACCCATCGGCGGCGAGGCTTGGAGCGGCTCGGTCTGCTTCAGGGCGGGAAAATCTTTGACCGGAAAAGTTGCCATCACCCGGCCCATGTACCGGCCCCAGAGAGCGGCTGCCAGGGTGCTGCTGCCGCGCGTCGGGCGATTGTCGTCGTTGCCCAGCCAGACGCCCGTCACCAGTTGGGGCGTGTAGCCCACAAAAAGTAAGTCGCGGTAGTTTTCGCTGGTGCCGGTCTTGCCCGCCGCCGGGCGGTCGATGGCCGCTTTGCGGCCGGTGCCGTTGGCGATGACCTGCTCCAGCATGCGGGTGACGGTGGCGGCGACCGCCGAAGAAAGAGCCACTCGGGTGCGCGGCACCGCCGCGTAGAGGACTTTGCCCTCCGCATCGGCGATGCGGCGCACGGCGGTGGGTGCCACATGGACTCCGCCGTTGGCGAGGGTGCCGTAGGCGCCGGTGAGTTCGAGCAGCGTCAGCTCCGAGGCCCCCAGGGCCATCGCCGCCCCTGTGCGCAGGCGGCTGCGCACCCCCATGCGGCGGGCGACATCGACGACTTTGTCCTCGCCCACGCGCGTAAACAGTTGCACCGCGACAGTATTGCGCGACTCTTTGAGGGCGTTCACCAGCGTCATCTCGCCGTAGTAGCGCCGGTCGGCGTTTTTGACCTGGTAGGCGCCGAAGCGGACCGGCCGGTCGCTCAGTATGTCCTCCGGGCGGCTGCCGGATTCGATAGCGGCGGTGTAGACAAAGGTTTTGAACGTCGAACCCGGTTGGCGCAGGGCCTGCACGGTGCGGTTGAACTGGCTTTTTTGATAGTCGCCGCCGCCTGCCATCGCCCGAATTTCGCCCGTGGCTGGGTCGAGGGTGACGATCGCTCCCTGGCCGACGCGCCGGGAGCGATAATCGGCGAGTGCGCTGCCGAGCGCTTTTTGGGCTTCTAGTTGCATCTGCGGGTCGAGGGTCGTCTCGATGGTCAGCCCACCCGGAACGCTCCCGGTACCAAGCAGGCTCGCCAGCTGCGAGCGCACGTAATCGACGAAGTAGGCGGCCTGGGTTTTTTCGGAGCGGGGGCCGGGTCTGAGCACCACCGACTTTTTGCGGGCCGAGGCGTACTGCTGTGCATTTAGATATCCCACCTCGACCATGTTCTTGAGCACCACATCGCGGCGCTTGCGCGCTAGGGTCCTGTCGATTAGCGGCGAGTAGCGGCTGGGGGCTTGGGGCAAACCGGCCAGCAGCGCCGCTTCGGTGAGGGTGAGCTTCTCGACGTTCTTGCTGAAATATAGACGTGCCGCGTCCGCGACACCGTAGGCGCCGGAGCCGAAGTAGATCTGGTTGAGGTAGAGGGTGAGAATTTCTGCTTTGGACAATTCCTGCTCGATGCGCGCGGCGATCAGGATTTCTTTGAACTTGCGCCAGAGGGTGCGCTCCTGGGTCAAGAACAAGTTGCGCGCCAATTGCTGGGTGATGGTCGAGCCGCCCTCGCGCACCTCCCCCGCCTCCGCGTCGCGCCACAGCGCCCGACCGATGCCTATCAGATCGATGCCGGGATGGTCGTAGAAGCGCCGGTCCTCGGTGGCGACGACCGCCTGGACCAGATATTCGGGTATTTGCCGGTACTTGACCTGCTTGGCCGGACCCCGGGCGGCGCTGTAGAGGCGCGACCCGTCCATCGCCTTGACGATGAGCCGGTTTTCGGGGGTAAAGCGGCGCACCTGCTGGGCGGTGGGCAGATCCCACAGCAGGGCAAACCACAGGCCCAGCAGCGCCCCAGCGATCGTGACGACAAGGCCGGTAAACCATGCTCGGCGGTGGCGGCGCCAGGTATCGGCCATGGACGCAAAAAACTTGGCGGTCATCGGCTCCAGCGGGCGGGCAGGCGGGCGATATGTAGGATCAGTCTAGCGATCCGAAGCCGTGGCCGCCTCCACTGTGTCGAAGACGCCGGGCGCCCGCGCTGCGTTCCGGGCAGGCTTAGCCGGTGTGTTCGTTGCGCCAAACTTCGACGGTGGTCAGGCGGGCGTCGATCTGTTGGCTGAGGGCGCGGATCTTGGTGGAGAGGGTCCGCAAATTGATGGTCAATTCGTCAAATTCTGCCTGCAATAACGCCCGGCGCTGGCAAGCCATCGGGTCGGTACCGGTCACCCGGCGCAGGTTACGGTCGAGCACAAGTCGCTGCTGGTGAATTTCTCTGGCTTCGCGGTAGAGGAGGTCGCGCTTGCTGTGTAGAGCCTCTAGATCCATCGAGAACCGTCTCTGTGTTCGGCACCGGTCAGTATATCCGCTGCATCGGAAGCTGCTTTGCGCGTGCAAGAACTTGTCACAAAGATCGACGCTTTGGTTTAAAATTGTGTGCTGCCGAAGTATTTGCCAGGAAGAGAACACCGTGCCGAATATCAAATCTGCCATCAAGCGGGTCGATGTGGCCGAGCGCAATCGCCAGCGCAACATCGCCTACAAATCGATGATCAAAACCTTCACCAAAAAGTTCATGACCCGCCTGGGCGAATACGCCCAATCGCCCTCCGAAGCGGTGCTCACCGAGGTGCAGGCGCTTTTGAACCAGACCTTCAGCCGCATCGACAAGGCGATCAAGGCGGGCGTCATCCACACCAACACCGGCGCGCGCAAAAAATCCCGCCTCGACGCCGCGCTGCGCACCACCCTCGCCAAAGCCCAGGCCAAGGCCGGCTAGCGCCATGTCTTCCTTCGAAATCGAGTCGGTCCTGCACGAAAACCGCCGCTTCGCCCCGCCCGCAGGGTTTGGCGAGCGCGCCTGGATTAGGAGCCTCGAGCACTACCGCGAGCTGTGCGCGCGGGCTGAGGCCGATCCGGAGGGTTTCTGGGCGGATCTTGCCCGCAGTGAACTGCACTGGTTTGCCCCCTGGCAACAGGTACTCGATTGGCAGGAGCCCACGGCCCGCTGGTTTGTGGGCGGCAAACTCAATCTTGCGTATAACTGCCTTGACCGTCATCTCCAGACGCGCGGCGACAAGGTTGCCGTGCTCTGGGAAGGTGAGCCGGGCGAGGTGCGTTCGCTCACCTACCGCGAACTGCACGCTGAGGTCTGCCGCTTTGCAGGCGCGCTGAAGGAACTGGGGGTCCGCAAGGGCGACGTGGTGGCGATCTATATGCCCCTGGTGCCGGAGGCGGCGGTCGCGATGCTCGGCTGCGCGCGCATCGGGGCACCCCATACGGTGGTCTTCGGAGGCTTCTCGAGCGACGCTCTGCGCGACCGGCTCATCGACGCCCAGGCCAGGGTGGTGGTCACCGCCGACGGCGGCTGGCGCAAAGGAGCGATTATTCCCCTTAAGCCGCGGGTGGACGAGGCGGCGGCCCAGGCACCCGGCGTAGCTCATGTGATCTGCCTGAAGCGGGCAGGCCAGCAGGTGGCCATGCAGCCGGGGCGCGATCACTGGTGGCACGAACTGGTGGCCTCCCGGAGCGCCGAGTGTCCGGCCGAGGCGATGGACTCCGAAGATATGCTGTTTATTCTTTACACCAGCGGCACCACCGGCAAGCCCAAGGGTGTGGTGCACACGACTGGCGGCTATAACCTCTATACCCACATCACCAGCAAGTGGATCTTCGATCTGCACGACGAGGACGTCTACTGGTGCACCGCCGACGTAGGCTGGATCACGGGCCATTCGTACGTGGTGTACGGGCCCCTGTCGAACGGGGCGACGACCTTTATGTTCGAGGGTGCCCCCAATCAACCCGACCCCGGCCGCTTCTGGCAGCTCATCGAAAAGCACCGCATCAGTATTTTCTATACCGCCCCGACCGCCATTCGCACCTTCATCAAGTGGGGCGACGATTGGCCTGCTCGCTACGATCTTTCTTCGCTGCGGCTTCTGGGCACGGTGGGCGAACCGATCAACCCCGAAGCGTGGATGTGGTACCACCGGGTGATCGGCCAGGAGCGCTGCCCGATCGTCGATACCTGGTGGCAGACCGAGACGGGTGGGATCCTGATCACCCCGCTTCCGGGGGCGACCACCACCAAACCCGGCTCGGCGACGATGCCTTTTCCGGGCATCGTCGCCGATGTGGTCGACCGCGAGGGCAACAGCTGTTCTCCCAACCAGGGCGGCTATCTGGTGATTCGCAGGCCCTGGCCCTCGATGCTGCGCACGGTCTACCGCGACCCGGAGCGCTACCGCCAGAACTACTGGAGCCAGATTCCCCACGCCTACTTCGCAGGCGACGGCGCCCGCCGCGACGAAGAGGGTTACTTCTGGGTGATGGGCCGCGTCGACGATGTGATCAACGTCTCCGGCCACCGCCTGGGCACGATGGAGATTGAATCGGCCCTGGTCTCCCACCCGGCGGTGGCCGAGGCCGCCGTGGTCGGCCGCCCCGATGAGCTCAAAGGCGAAGCGATCGTCGCTTTTGTGACGGTCGAATCGGAGGTCGAGACGACGCCCCAGTTGCTCGAGGAGTTGCGCGCCCACGTCGTCAAAGAAATCGGTGCCCTGGCCCGCCCGGAGGAAATCCGCTACGCGGAGGCGCTGCCCAAGACTCGCTCGGGCAAGATCATGCGGCGGCTGTTGCGCTCGCTCGCCTCGGGAAGCGAACTGACCGGCGACACCTCGACTCTCGAAGATCGCTCGGTGCTCGAGAAGCTGCGCGAGGGCTAAAATCTGCGCGGGTGTAAAAATCGCAGCGGTGGCCCGGTAAAAAGTTAACCGTACAGTGAGACCTTCGAGCCCAAAATTTCGCTTACTAAATAGACCCTCGAACGGCCCGCCGTCTGGAGTGCCTGCGGCGGGTTGCGCCGTGGAGTCGGGTTGCCGGACACGGACGAAGCCGCCCCATCCCACCCATCAGCACAAGATGTATTACCTTGCCACCGAAGAGTGCCAACGCCTGCCTTGCCCGCTGGCTGAGCGCTACACTGTCGTCAACCGCTCTCCGCTGGTGGTGCGCGACCTTTACCCGGAGCGCGAAAGTACCCCCCCCGATACCATGCTGGACACGGCTCAGCCTTACCAACGCCTCAACCCATGGCGCTGGGCGATCCCGGAGGTGCATACCCAGATCACCCCCGGCCGGTGCCTGTTGCTCGAAAACGCACCACTGGAGGAGGACGGCGCTCCCTGGCCCACCTTGGGGCAGGTCTGGCCCGCAGCGAAGCCGCTGCGGCAGTTGGGCTGGCTGTTGCAACTGGCGCAACTTTGGGAGCCGTGTTGCCGGCAGCAGGTCGTCTCTTCGCTGCTCGCGTCGGCCAATATCGGCGTGCGGGGCTGGCAGGTGCGCCTGTTTTATCTCACGCACGACCGGGCACCGGTATCTTTGCAGACATTGGGGGCAAGCTGGCTCTCGCTCACACCGATGGCGGACGAGCTATGCGCCGTGGTCCAAGCACTCGCAGCCGGAAAATTCGATCGACTGGACGCACTGGTGGCGGCGCTGGAAGTCCTGGCGGCACAGATGAACACCGGTTGTCGGGTGCAGGCGGTAACCAGCGCCACCCACCCGGGGCGCCGGGAGCAGAACGAAGATTGTCTAGCTTACGATCCCCAGGGCCGCTTCGCCGTGGTCTGCGACGGCATGGGCGGACACGAAGGGGGCAAACTCGCCAGTTTTCTGGCCATCTCTTCGCTTCAGCAGGACTTTGCCTGCTTGAGCTATCAGGATTTCCCCCCCTCCGAGCTGCGCACTCAACTGGCCAATGCGGCGCAGCGGGCCCACCAGCGGCTATGGCGGCTCAACCAGCGGCAGGGGCGCAGCGGGCGGCGGCAGATGGGTACGACCGTGGCAGCCTGCTTTTTGAGGGGACCGTTGCTGCACACGGTGCATGTGGGCGACAGTCGCGTCTATCTCATCGACCGGCGGCACTGCCAGCAATTGAGCGTCGATGACGATGTGCTCAATCTGGAGGTGAGTCTGGCGCGCACCACCCGCCGGGCGCTGCACCGGAAGTCCGGCAGCGGCAGGCTGACCCAGGCGCTTGGGGTGATTCCTCCGAATGACCTCAAGCCCACCACCCAAAGCTTTTTGCTTCCGGAAGATTGTCTGGTGCTGCTGTGCAGCGACGGACTCTCGGACGGCGACTTTGTGGAACGCCACTGGCGCGAGGCGTTTTTGCCATTGCTCGATAGGGGCAGTCTCGAAGCTGCGGGCGCTGCGCTCGTTGAAATGGCCCTTTTGGAGCTGGGGCACGACAACATCTCGTTCGTGCTGCTCAAGTACGCCGCTGCTGCGCCCCGCACCGATGCCGGCTGACCCGCGCGCTGCCGTGAAGCGCCTGTAGCTGGGGCCTTGCTGGAATAATTTCGTCCTGCACATTTGGTAGGCTTGCCCGGCTGCTGGTGCACTACCGGCGGAGAGAGGATTGAGAATCTGCTGAAGTCAGCGCCCCCGGAGTGGCGGGTGGTGCTGTGCGAATCGCGGATACGCAGGCGGCCCAAAAGCTTGCAAGTCCGTGCGCAATTCTCAGATCATTTCCGGAAATGGAACCTTCGGGAAAAAATTACAATGAAGCTAATCTCTTCACAGTAATTGAGTACTCTTCATTTTGGAGTGAGTGCTAGCGAAAGCCGGGAATTGTTTTTGTATCTACTGTCTTGGCTGTTATCCGAGCATTATCGATGCCAGAACTTAGATCTACCTGAACTTTGTTGACTGTACTTTCGTAATCAATAAACTGCAAAGCATTATTGTCCTGCCAGGTTAGATTTCCTATTAAAGTATGCACTTTTTTGTACAGAAAAGGGCTGTAAGATTTGCGTTCTAGATTCACGGCAGGATATATAGGTGCAGGGCAAACGCATACGAAAATGTAGCAGACAGCACATTCAGTGCGGGACGATTTGCTAGGCTTGCCGAATTTCATCTCTGGAGCCTCCCATGCCTGCCCTACTCGAACACCTGCTACGCCCGTTCTCCAGCTATTCTATCCCATAGAACGAAATATTCCTGACTCGGATCCTTTCCAATAAAGTGGTTGACTTTACCGGGAAGTGATTGCTCTGCGGACAGAACCGCACCTGGATTTGCTCCCGAAAGGCTCATGCGCACCACTGCCTGGGTTTGGGCTGTTTGCTCCTTTGTGCTTCGCGTTCCCAAATTGTCCGAACCTAGGCCTTTTGGTTTGCTGAGGGCTATGGTCGCCTCGGTGGGCATCAAAAATAGGCTGTAACCTCTGCCACGAGATAAAAATCGTACCTGACGATCGGTTTGACCTAGGTTCGCTTCAAAACTCAACGGCAGTTTGCCGTAGGCTTTCTGAAACTTGTTTTGCAGCGTTGCCGCTTGCGCAGATGGGACGAGATCCGAGTGCGCGAAGTTTTGAGTAATGTGCTTCTGAATCGCGGACGCTTGAGTCAGTCCAAGCCCGCAACCGAGCAGCAAGGCCAACGTTAATGTGGAGCGGTGCATGTGCGTACCTCTAAAGGCTTTGTGCGGAGAACCTCCATGGCCTCCATTCAGGAAAGCGAGAAATTGGTTGCGCGCAGCCCAATATTCAACGCAGTCATTGCCTCGGACAATCAGCACCGAGGGCCGCGAGCTTCTTGACCAGTTCTGTATCACCCGCAGAAAGCCGGCCACGCTTTTGCAGCCCGGCAAACACCGCTTGCCCGCGCCCAAACCACCGACAGGCCTCCGCTCGTTCCGCAGCCGGATTATCGGTTTTGGCAAGCAGGGAGCGCTTGCGGTGCGCCCGACCGAGCACGGCGTAACTGACGGCTAGATCGATTTGAAGCTGAGCATTATCCGGTTCCAAGCGGGCCAACTGCTCGGAAAGACCGAGTGCTTTTCGGTGATAGGCAAGCGCCTGCTCCAGGTCGCCGCTATCTTCAAAAGCTCTGCCAAGCTGCCCATAAGCAACCAACAAATCTCGGCGGGCGTTCACGTTGTTGGGGTCCAATTTCACCAACTGCTCATTTAAAACGACTGCTTGACGGAGATCCTCCACCGCAGCCGGGTTACCGAGTTCACGCCGGATCAGGCCGATTTTTGAGTAATCCAGGGCGTACTGGCGCAGGGCCATGGCGTTCAGCGGTTGGCTCAGGTGCGCCTGTTTGCTGTACCCCAGAGCTTCTCTGGACTGGGCCAGGGCCTCTTTGGGCCGTCCCATACCCATCAACGTGTCCGAGACGAGACCTGTATAAATATTGAGATCCATCAGCGCCTGGAAACTGTTCGGCTGAGAGCGCGACAGATCTGCGAACAACTGCCCGGCCTGACGATAGGTTGCCAAAGCCTCCTGCGGCCGCTTCAAGTTGGCGGTGTAGGGATTGCCCTGGAGGTTGGCGAGCTTTTGCAGACCAAGGGCCCACCGTCGTCGTGCGTCAAAATTACTGGAGTCGCCCTCGGCAAGCGAACGGGCCAGCGCGATAGCCTTGCGGTAGTGCCCCTCGGCTGCAGCCAGATCGCCCTTGAATACCGCCTGCAATTCACCGACATCCAGGTGAGATTCGGCCAGTTTCAGCTTCGCGGTGGCCGAGCCCGGCTGCGAACCGGCCACTTGGGTGCGCAGTGCCAGCGCCTGGGTGTGACTCTCCAGCGCCCCGGCCATATCGCCGAGGTTTGGGTAGTTCGGTTTTCCCTGCACATCGCCGACCCGCTGGTAGGCACCGGCCAGTTCGCTCTGGAGCGCCACATCCCCGGCGGCCTCTTTTTGCAGGCCGCGCAGGTAGCCCAGGGCCTCCCCGACCAGCAGCTTGCGGGCGGGGGTTGTGCCGTTGAGGTCTTTGATGGCGTCGTCGAACTTGTAGATGAGGGCGTTGGCGAGCCCGCGCACCTGATCGAAGCGGCGTTGGGCGATACCTGCCTGCCAGGCGGTGCCGGCGAACCCCGCGACCAAAGCGAGGGCCACCAGGGTTCCGGCGGCGACGCCCGCCCGATGGCGGGTGACAAACTTGCCAACTCGGTAGCGAAAATCTCCTTTGTAAGCCTCGACGGGCAATCCTTCCAGATGGCGGCGGATGTCTTCGCCAAACTGCTCCACCGAGCTGTAGCGCTGCTCGGGTTCTTTGCGCAGCGCCTTGAGCACGATGCAGTCGAGATCGCCGCGCAGGTCGCGGCGCAGGGTCTGGAGGTTACCGCCCCGGGTTCGGCTTGCCGCCTCGGGCGGGAGCGGCCAGTCGGTGTCGCTTCGGCTTGGGCCGGTCCCACCGACGGTTTCACTGGGCTTGGCGGGTTCTTGGGTAAGAATGGCGTCGGTCAGTTGCTGGGTGGATTTACCGTCGGTGTCGTAGGGCCGGCGGCCGGTGAGCAGCTCGTACAGCACCACCCCCAGCGAGTACACGTCCGTGGCCGTCGAAAGCTTGCGGCCAGCCGAGGGTAAAGGATTCACCTGCTCCGGGCTGGCGTAGGCGAGGGTCAAAAGGCGTACCCCCTGCACCGTCGTGTCGAGGTGAATCGGCGAGCGGGTGGGATCGAGCAGACGGGCGATGCCGAAGTCGAGGAGTTTCGGTTCGCCCTTGCCGTCCACCAGGATATTGCCGGGTTTGAGGTCGCGGTGGACCACCAGGTTGCGGTGGGCGTACTGTACCGCCGCACAAACTTTTTGAAATAGTTGCAGGCGTTCGCGGACATTCAGGGCCTGCTGTTCGCAGTAAGCGTCGATGGGCAGGCCTTCGACATACTCCATGACAAAATAGGGCAAACCCCGGTCGGTCGAACCGCCGTCCAGCAGGCGGGCAATGTTCGGGTGTTCGAGGCTCGCGAGGATCTGCCGCTCGCTAAGAAAGCGCCGCACGATAAAATCGCTGTCCATGCCCGGTTTAATGAGTTTGAGACAGACGCGCTGCTCGAACTGGGCGTCGGCACGCACCGCCAGGTACACCTCGCTCATGCCGCCTTCGCCGACCTTGCCGATCACCAGATAGGAACCGATCCGCCGGGCGTCGCCGAGCGCTCCAAGGGCGGGCAGTTGCCCGGTACCTTCATCGTCGCCGTCATAGAACTCCAACAACGAGAGCACCTCCCGTTGCAAGTCCTCATCGCCGCCGCAGACAGCCTGTACGAAGGCCGTGCGCCCATCGGCGGGCCGTTCAAGAGCGGCATGAAACAGTTCGTTGACGCGCTTCCAGGTCTCAGGAGAAGAGGCCATCTTCATCTCCGGCAGTCTTACACGGCTTTCGGCGTCTACGCCCGCGAGCCGATCTCGCGGGCGAGCCAGGCGCAGGCAAGTTTCCAGTGCCGTTTGACGGTGGATTCTCCCACACCCAGCACTTCTGCGACCTCTTCGACTTTCATCTCACCGAAGTGACGCATCTCGACAATTTGGCTTTTGAGCGGATCGAGCTCGGCGAGCCGCTTGAGGGCGGCGTCCAAAGCGATCAAACGCTCATCCGGGTCCGGTTCGACCTCCACGGGATTGGCAAGCTCCCCGACCGTCTCAAGCGGGACTTTCACCAGGCCGCCACCCCGCTTGGCGGTCAGGCGCGCCCGGGCATGGTCGACCAGAATATGGCGCATGTTGTTGGCGGCCACGGCCAGAAAATGAGCCCGGTCGCGAAACTGCGGCACGTGCTTCTGGCCGAGCATCTTGAGGTAGGCCTCGCTGATCAGTGCAGTCGGCTGCAGGGTGTGATCCGCCCGCTCCTGGCGCACATAATGGATGGCCAGTTTGTGCAATTCGTCGTAAACAAGCGGCGTCAGGGCAGCAAGGGCTTGGCGGTCGCCTCCGCTCCACTCGTGGAGCAGCGTGGTCACTTCTTTGGGCGGCACGGTCGCACCTCTTACGGGCGGAAGGGTAAAGGACTTCCGTAAGATTAGAACCCTACTATGAATCTGTATGTTCGGTCCGATACAACCGGTGTCCGAAGCCACCGCCCAAATAGCACTGCTGGGTTGACGAGACGGCATTGTCTGGACTCCTATGGCACAGGGTATCGATCGGCGGCTTGCGAAGCGGCAATGCCGGTCGGTCGGCTTCAAAGCCGCTGCCTACCCGGTAAAGACCAGCCCAGTGACCTGGACCGCACACGGCAATGCGGCCAGTGACCCAGGAGAAATCCAAACACGCGAACGGCTGTCTGGATGCGGCCATTCCCCAGCCAAGACCACCAAAGTGGGCCGGCACCAGACTCGCGCTCCAGAGTAATATATACTCGCTTCTGGATCTCGGCTTTTTGTACAGTGGCAGGTTGTTGGAGATGTGTCAAGGCGGGGAAGGGGGCAGCTCCAAAGCTAAAACCCACGATTCGACCGCCCATCGGGCAGAGGCTGCGTCGAGGCCGACATTGCTGCTCAAACGGCGGATAAGGTGTGCGTAAGCCGGACAGGGTTTGCCCCCCACGCCATACAACAGCTCCGCAGGTACATTGTGCTTCAAAGCTTCGACCAGCAAATCCACCTCCTCGCGGTACTGTCCGCAAGCCTGCTGCAGTAACGCCTCGCACAGGCGAGGATGACAGCAGAGCCTTCGGCTGTGAATCTTTACCAACTCGTGCAGTATCTGGCGTGGAAAGTCTCTCATGTGCAAATTTCGGGACAAAATAGGCTCTTGGGCTCTGAGGTTTGATCCACGGCTGTTACCAATGCGTGCAAAGAAAACAAAGATGCTGTTGAGCCACGCGCGTTAAGAAAGACATGGTTTGTGATTGATGAGACTTAGCGCGGACCCCTAATTTCCCAGTTGAGATCGGACTCTGGGTTGACCGTCACCGGCGAAGAGTAGGCCAAGCCGTCCATGATCCAGATTGTATTGGCGCCCGTGGCCTTGTTGCGCCAAAGAATGTCCGGCTTGCCGTCGCCCGAGTAATCGGCAGCCCCGCCGATTTCCCAGTTGAGATCGGACACCGGGTTGACCGTCACCGGCGAAGAGTAGGCCAAGCCGTCCATGATCCAGATTGTATTGGCGCCCGTGGCCTTGTTGCGCCAAAGAATGTCCGGCTTGCCGTCGTCAGAAAAATCCCCCGTGCCGACGATCTGCCAGTTCGGATCGCCCACGGCGGGATCAATCGTCACTGTTGAAGACAGGGTCGTGTCGTTCATGATCCAGATCGAATTTTGGCCGGTGGCACCGTTGCGCCACAGAATGTCGGTCTTGCCGTCGCCCGAATAATCGGCAGTCCCGCCGATTATCCAGTTGAGATCGGGCGCCAAAGGGATTGACACAAATGAAGAGACAGTGGTGCTACTCATGAGCCAGAGCAAATTTTGGCCGGTGACTCTATTGCGCCAAAGAATGTCCGCCTTGCCGTCGGCGTTAAAGTCGCCCTTCAGGATTGAAGGATTTCCACCGCTGCCATTATTGACGAGTGACAGCGAGATGTTGCCGGCATCGGCGCTGTAGCCATCGACGGCAATACGGTAGGTAACGCCGGCAGTTGCATTGAAAGTGATAAGGCTTGTGAAAATATCGGCTCCAAGATTTTCGTCGTCGTTGGAGGCGACTTCAACCAGAGCGTTGACTGCAGAACCTGTATACACTCCCAACAGTGTGTCGAAGTCGCTGCCGGAAGTGCTGACGGTGACGTTACCCGAGACGGCAGCGGTCCAACTCCACCACAACGATTTGCCGCCGAGATTACCTGCATGGTCGGGCTCACCGGTTTCCTTGGTCGCATTTGCGGAGTTGGCGGTGACTGTTGCAGAAGCGCCGCTGAGCTGCTGTGCATCGGCAAAATTATCGTTGCTGGAAATACTGCCTGAAAGAAGGCTCAGCGCCGAGTCCACTTGAATCCGATTTTTGGTAATGCCGTTGCGGGGGTCGGTTATGGGAACACCTGAATTTACCAATGCCTCGACCAGGGCGTCTACACCCGCCGTGGGTGCCTTTTGCCGCAGTATGGCCATAGCGCCGGCGACGTGCGGGGCAGCCATGGAGGTTCCACTGTTAGTGGCAAACTGACCGTTAGGTTCGGAAGAATTGATTGCCTCGCCAGGAGCCAGCAGGGTCAAAATCGAAGCGCTGTTGGAAAAGCTTGATACTGTATCGCTCTTCGTGGTCGATCCGACGCTGACTGCGGAGGAAACGCACGCAGGATAGCCGATGGCATCGATGTAAGAAGCGTTGCCGGAGGCAATGACTGTGACAATATCGGCTGAAAGCAAGTTATCAATGGCGGCTTTGGATGCGCCCTGTTCGATATCGCAATAACTCTGATAATACCCGCCTCCAAGGCTCATGTTGGCCGCGGCGATCTTAAAACTGCTACTCAGCTCCAAAACCCGCTCAAGACCTTTAATAATGTCGGAATTGTACGCACCTATGCACGGAGCAGGGCGGGGGTCGCAAGATACCTGATCTGGAAGAGTGGAAAAAACTTGAACGGCAATTAGTGAGGCGTCCTTGGCTACTCCTGAAAAGTCACTGCTTTTGCCGGCGGCGATTCCGGCGACATGGGTGCCGTGGCCGCAGCCGCTTATATTTGTAGAACAGTCAAGACCGGAATCGGGACTGGTAGAGGCGCTGACACCCCCTGGGCACAAGGAGTAAGACGAACCATTCGAAGCGGTAGTGGAATAGCAGGCTTCAGAAACAACTTTGCCGCTCAGAAAGGGGTGATTTTTATCTACGCCGGAATCCAACACCGCCACGGCCCAACCGGAACCGGTAAAGCCCTGCTGAAAGGCGCCGGTTCCCCCTACAAGCGGAACGGACTCGTACAACGAGGGAGCGTTAAGTTGGTCTTCCTCAATAGTCACAACTTCTGGCAGGGTGCGCAAAAACTGGAGAGCTTCCGGTCCGAGCCGTATAGCAAAATAAGGGATGGCTGCAAAGGGTTTGACCTGCTGTGGTCGGAAGCGGGAAAGCTTTGAAAGGAGAGTTTCTCGGGCTTGGGCAATGGCGGAGCGCTGTTGACCGGCAACTTTCGCTTCCAGTTTGCCTTCGGGCTCAAAATCGATATTGAGCCGGATGATGACGGGCAGCGAACCATTGCGGGTCGCTTTCGGAATCAATTTATCGAAGCGAGCAGCCCGGGTACTGGTGAATACGGCTTCAGGAGCCAACGGCTCGGCGTTCAGCGGTGCAACCAGGAGCAGCGACGGCAACAGGCCGCACAGCAGCTTTAGTCCGGACAGCACGGCAGACGGATGGGAGGAAGAGGTTATAGATCTCATTGGGTTGGGGTCCTTAAATCAGGGTGCTCTGGAGAAAAACAGGCTGGTCAAGGTACGGGCACTTTGGCTAGTTCACTCAAACGCGCACAAAGTAAAACGAATATGCTGTCGAAGTGTGCGCATCGAGAGAGGCACTGTTAGTTGGCTGGCGAGGTTTACCGCGGACCTCTGATTTCCCAGTTGGGGTCGCTGACGGGGCTGAGCGTTTTGGGCTCCAGTAGAGTGACGCCGTTCATCAGCCAGACGGTGTTTTGGCCGGTGGCTTTGTTGCGCCACAGGATGTCCGTTTTGCCGTCGGCGTTGAAATCGCCCTTCAGGGCAGAAGGATTGCCGCCGCCGGTGACGGTGAAACTGGTGGCACTGGTGGCCGTTCCATTTGGGTTGGTGACGGTGATGGGGCCGCTGAGTGCCCCGGATGGCACCAACAAAATCAACTGTGTGTCAGAGAGGAACCCAGCTTCTAGGACTCCCACTCCGCCAATAGTCGCCGAGAACACGGTGCTGAGACCTGTGCCGGTAAGGGTTACCTCGGTCCCTACCGCTCCGCTCGTCGGGGTGAAACTGCTAATCGTCGGGGCAGAAGGATTGCCGCCGCCGGTGACGGTGAAACTGGTGGCACTGGTGGCCGTTCCATTTGGGTTGGTGACGGTGATGGGGCCGCTGAGTGCCCCGGATGGCACCAACAAAATCAACTGTGTGTCAGAGAGGAACCCAGCTTCTAGGACTCCCACTCCGCCAATAGTCGCCGAGAACACGGTGCTGAGACCTGTGCCGGTAAGGGTTACCTCGGTCCCTACCGCTCCGCTCGTCGGGGTGAAACTGCTAATCGTCGGGGCTGAGGTCGGCCCCGGTGAAGTGACAGAGCCAAAAGTTATGTATCTGGGAGTCCCCGAAATACTGAAGGTTCTAAGTAAGGCTCCGTTTGTACCATCGAACTTTTGGACAGTATTGTTTCCAGAGTCAGTGACGTATAGATTGCCATCAGGACCGAAGGCTAGGCTAATGGGAGCATTCAATCCTGTTGATATAAAAACACCGCTCTCCGTCTGACTGAACCACAGGACCGCATTACCGCTAATGACGTAGAGTGTCCCGTTGGCATTGAATGTCAAGTCCAGTGGCGCGGCGATACCCGTGAGAACAGTTTGGATTTGTCCGGTTATTCTGTCAATCAAATCTACAGTATTTCTAGTTAGATTGGTTACATAAATATTGCCATCTGGGCCAAAAGTCATACCAGACGGAAAAAATGCGGAGCCTCTTGCGAATGCACCTAGGTTGGCTCCCGTAGAACCGTTAATCTTCTGAATGGCAAAATCGCCCCCAATAAGGTAGAGATTGTTGTCGGGGCCAAAGGACATGTCAGAAACACCGCTCGGGTTATTCGCAAAAATTTTTTGGTAAATGCTGTCTGCAGCACTGTATTCCAAAACTGTACCTGTAGTACTGCCTACAAAGAGATTACCATTTGGGCCAAACGCTAAACCAGTAGAGTCGCCGCTTATCACTGGAGCACTAAGAGTACCCAACAGTTCTCCTGATGTTGTGTCGTATGCCTGGACAACAGCAGTACTAGAGCCAGTGAAGACACTGACATAGAAAGCGTTTGCAGCCTGTGAGGAGGATACTACTTTCGGCATGCTCTTTGGCACAAAGTGCGTAAGCCTAGAGCGGTTGCGAAGGGAGGCCGGGGGTCGTTTGGGCAGTAACCCGAAAGGACGGAGATTGTTGTTAGGCGAGGAGGAGCTACCGTCCCTCAGGGGGACAAGTTGTGATGTCTTGGCGATGTCGGCGCGCAACGTTAAATTCCGATCGGGTTTCTTTGACGTTGCACCTTCGTCTACAACCTGACTAGCAAGGGCCTTGAAACTTAAACATTTCGGTTCTGCCCTTAAAGGAATAGGGCAAAGGTCTCCCGATGCAGCAAGGAGCCTGCTCCATGCCTGCCCAACAGGTTGGAGAGCTGAATGTATTGCTATGTCCGCACCGTAAACGGCCTCAGCGCACAGTATCAATGAGAAAAAATAAATGATTACAGCTGAATGCCGAAACAAGAGCGAACCACCTTGTCGTAAGTTACTAGGTTTCGGCTTTGTCTTGAAAAGCACACAAGAAAGGTGCTTCAAAGTTGCAAAAAGCCCTAAGGCAAATGATTGCAGCACAACAAAAATGGATTGTTTTCGCGCGGTAGCAAATATCATCATTGTAGAAATTCCTGCATTTAATACCTGTCTTCGGCCTTGCTCAGACGCTTGCCTAAGGTCGTCAATCTCTCTAGGGCTCTTCATGTGTATGCTCCTTACACAGTTTCAATGAAATACACTCAAGACGAGAAGCAACTAGCTCAAAACTTTCCATAGCTCTCTGTCACCCCGTCAAGGACGCAATTAACCCGAATCTGGTATCAATTGGGTAAATCATGCTGGCTCTCCTAGTGGATTAAGAAGCAATGGTATGCAGCTACGGTATGCCTCTGTAGAACTAAGCGAGAACTCGCGCGCAGAGGGGTCAATTCAGGAACATTTGATGCTGGTCCAAGGTCATTCCTTCGCCGCTCAAGATTATTAGCAATTAGCAGCTACTAATGGCGCTGCAGTCTCAACGTGCTCTCGGCCGAGCACTCGGTTCGATCCAACTCGGGACGCGAGTTCCCAGATCAGTGTGCTGATTGCTCGCACCCATCCGGGCTTTATGCCGGCGCGCCGTTGGCTTTTATTCAAAGTCGAGCATGTACCGGATTGCCGCCGCGTCCCCTTCGCTTTGCCCGAGCCGCAGCGCTTCGCAAAGCGTTGCCGCGCTCAACCCCGGCAATACCCGCGACACCGCAATCGGCTCCAGACTGTCGATACCTAAAATTGGGCCGAACAGAAGCACCCGGGTATTTTCGGCGTCCACCACCCAGTACTCCCCGACTCCCAACTGGGCGCACAGATCGCGCTTCTTCGCCGTATCGTCTCCCAGCGTCGTGGCGGATATTTCGATGGCCAGGGCCGGTGGTGCGAGCTGTTCTAGATCGACGGGACCGTTGGTTCGCGCGGGGCGCGAGGGCTGGTCTTCCAGATAGGCTGCGCCTCCTGTAGCCCCGTCTTGCGCAAAGTCAGGTTGATATAACCTTTGAGGCATATCCCCCGCGTAAAGGCAAAGATGCCTACCACCTGGGCGATCAGGTGCTTGTCTTCGGCGTGAGCCGGTCCAACCGGAGACATTTCGATGCGCATCCAGCCGAGGTGATAGTACTTCTTGGCGCGTGCAAGCGCCGGATTGTCCGCCAGAGCCAGGAAGCTCTCCCAACTGGCCCGCATCCAGGCATCCTGCACAAATGTCGGCGTTTGCATCGCACGGGTGCCCTATTACACGCGCGTCGGTTGGTTGGATCATAACTGGCAGCTCAGCCTGCTTCGCCTTCGACCCGACAGCCGTTCGGATCCAGCCCGGGGCAGTAGAGGCGTGCGTTTGGCCACGCCGATGCCATGGCCTGTCGGACGCCTTCGCCACACTCCGGATGGACGAGGGCAAGCGTGCTCGGTCCGGCCCCGCTGATCACCACTCCCCAGGCGCCCGCTTCCAGGGCAGCGGCGCGCACAGCCTCCCAGCCAGGAATAAGCTCGCCGCGGTAGGACTGGTGCAATCGGTCCTGAAGCGCACAGGCCAGCCAGTAGCCGTCGCCGGTTGCCAGGGCGCGCACCAGCAGAGCCGCACGGGCGGCATTGAAAACCGCGTCGGCGTGGGGGACGGTTTTAGGTAGGGCGGCGCGGGCTTTGCTGGTGGCTAGGGCAAAATCGGGCACCGCGAGCACCGGGGCAATGCGCGGGTGCCATTCAAGCGGGCAGGTGATGAGTGTTTCGCCCAAAATAGAGAGCTGACAGCCCCCCAAAGCGGCGGGAACGACGTTGTCGGGGTGCCCTTCCAGGCGGCTTGCCAGCAGCAGCCATTCAGGGGTAGTGAGGGGCGAACCCAGCCAGCGGTTGGCGGCGGCCAGGCCGCCCACGATCGCCGTGGCCGAACTGCCGAGCCCGCGCCCGAGCGGTACGTGCATCGTCACGGTGAGCTTCGCCACAGGCGGTGTCTTACCCAGGTGCTCGAATAGAAGGGTGAACGCCCGCCAGGCCAGGTTGCCCTCGTCAGTGGCCACCTGCCGGGCGTCCGCGGCCGAAACGGTGCTCGACACGGTGCACCCGAAGCGCTCCGCTGCGCAAAAATCGAATTCGTTGGCCAGATCCAAAGCCACCCCCAGACAGTCAAAACCCGGTCCGAGGTTGGCGGAGGTGGCCGGCACCCGCACGCGCACCCGCTTCAATCAGCCCCCCGTTTTCTCAAGGGCCGTGTTGGTGTTGTAACCGATCCGGACCGGCTTGCCCGCCTGCACCGTGACCGGCAACCGACGGTTTTTGTAGCCGGGGGCAGAGATATCCAGCACGTAATTGCCCGCCGGTACGGCGCGCGAAGGCAGGGCTTTAAACCAGATAAAGCCGTCTTTGTCGTCGCCGCTCTGGCCGTCTTGCAGACTGAGCAACTTTTTGGTAGCTCCGGGCGGATAGAGCGTGGCAGTGTAGCCCCGGGGCGAAGCAAGCACCGCCAGGCCGCGATCGAGCTTGATACCCGTGGGCACCTCCGGGCTGGGATCGGGTCGGGTCAAAAAGGCGACCGCCACGATCGCCACGGTCAAAATTCCCGTCGCCACCAGCGAGATGCGCACCAGGGAACCGGTATTTTGATGGTCCCGCCGCAGGTAACGGGGCAAGTCGGCATCCGCAAGCGGATCGTCGAGGGGCTGCTTGCGCGTTTTGCCTTCTTCTTCAGCAAGGGTCTCGGCGGCTTCCTCGAAGCGGCGCATCGGCATCGGGCGCTTGCGCTCGGGGCGACGTTTGGGCGGCTGTTTCATGAGTCCACAATAGCCATTAAAAAACCAGGTTGCCTCGCTTGGAGAGAACCTGGCCTGAGAAAATTGAGCAGGGATTTATCGTGTAGGGCAAAAAAAGCGGCCCCATCTCTATGACATCTTGACTGTAGGACCGAATGCCCAAAAACGATTCGGAACTTAGTTTAATTTAAGATCTACCCTGGGAGGGATCCCCTGGACGGGCCACCACCACATCCGGGAAGAAAAACCGCTCCACCGCCCGCAGCCAGCTGCCGCGCAAGGCCCGGCTCGGTCCCGGCGGCTCGACCAGGACCGTTACCAGTCCCAGGCGGTTGCCGGCCAGCACATCGGTCAGCAACCGATCACCCACGATCGCCACGCGCTCGGGCGGCAGCTGCATCTGCTGCAGCACGCGGCGCAGGGCGCGGCGCGAAGGCTTGGCCGCCCGGTTGATAAAAGGCAGCGACAAAGACAGTGCAATCGATTCGATGAAGGTCCGGTCGGGATTGTTGCTAACGATGTACAGGCGAAATTCGAGGCGTGCGCGGGCGACCCACTCGACAACCCGGGTGTTGACGCTCTGCTCGCCCAGGGCAAGCAGCGTGTCATCGAGATCGAGAATCAGCCCGGCGATGTTGCGCTGCTTGAGCCAGGCAAAGTTCACATCCGACACCGGACCGGCTACGATCAAATCGGGTTTGAGCAGGTTTTTTCCAGCCATGGTGCGCTTTCGACTTCTCCGAGTGTACCAGAGCTATCGGGCCGGAAAGACGGCGGTCCCCGAGCGCCGCTCGGCGCGGATCCGGCGCTTGGCTTGCTCGTGCTCGGCCTCGGTGCGGCTGAAGACGTGGGTGCCGTCGTAGCGGGCGACGAAATACAGATACGGCGTCACTGCGGGTGCGAGGGCGGCTTCAAAACTCGCCAATCCCGGCGAGGCGATCGGCGTGGGCGGTAGGCCGGGGTTGAGGTAGGTGTTGTAAGGCGAGGGTTTGCGCACTTGGGCGTAAGTCAGGGGCGTATCGGCGGTCTGGCGGATGCCAAAGGCGTACTCGACGGTCGGATCGGAAGCGAGCGGCATGCCGATGCGCAGGCGGTTGGCGAAGACCCCGGCGATGGTGGCGCGCTCTGCGCCCACGGCGGCTTCCTTTTCAACCAGGCTCGCAAGTGCCACCCACTCTCGAAGCGACCGCGCCGGCTTGGTTTGGGCACGCCACAGCGGCAGCGCCGTTTTCTCAAACGTGGCCAGCATCTGGTTGACGGCGGCGCGCGCCCCCAATGTCTCAGCAGGCAGCTCGTAGGTACTGGGAAACAAAAACCCTTCGAGCCGATCGAGGTCCGCCGGTAACCACGCGGGACGGATCATGCCGGTGCCGCTGGTGAGCGCCAGAAATTCCCCGGCGCGAAAGTAGCCCAACTGCTCGAAGTAGCGGGCCATCTGCTCTAGATTCCACCCTTCGATAATCTGATAGCGAAAGCGCAACGTCTCACCGCGGCGCACCTGCCCGGCCACGGCAACGAGCGAGCGCCCCGGGAGAATCTCGTACGTACCGGCTTTGAGGTCGTTCTGCCAGCCGCGCACCCGGACGAGGGCCAGAAAAGCCCAGGCTGAGCGGATCGCTCCGGCCTCAGCGAGGATCTGGCCGATGCGCAACCCACCGCTGCCCGCGGGCAGCACGACCCGCACCGCCTGCGCAAGCGGCGGGGGGGAATTGACCCAAAAAGCCCCGGCTGCCAGACCCAAAACCAGCAGCAAGGCCCAAAGCCACCGACCGCGCATCTACTCGGCCAGGTCGAGCAGGGCCTCCTCGAAGTTGGGCATCAGGCGCGCGGTCTCCTCGGGCTCCAGCACCCGCGGCTCGCCCCCTTCGGGCAATTCGACAAAAAGCATCACCGGATCGAGGGGTGTAAAGATGCCGTAGCGGCGATCTTCGAAGAAAAATTCTTCCAGCAACTGGTACTCTTCTTCTTCCATCTCCTCGCCGTCTTCGTCGTCGGCGATCGAATAGACCTCGGCCTCCTCGGCGTTGGGGATGTCCCCTTCGACAATCAGCAAATAGGCTGAATCGACCAGCTTGAGATCTTGCTCGGCCAAGACCGCTCGAGCCGTTTGGAACACCCGTTCAATCTCCTCGTCGTCGAGATCGGCTAGAAGCGCATCTTCCTCTTCGGTATCGTCGCCCTCGGCCGCCTCCCAAGCCATCAGCCGCACCGGCGTCGCCTGGGGCACCACCAGCCCGTACTGGGAGCCATCGATCTCCAGTTCGGTCACCAGCTCGCAGGCCAGCGTGCGGCCGGCTTCGTCTTTCAGCGTCAATGTGTCACTCATCTAAGGGTTCCTGCTTAGGGCTATGGTGGCAGCGGCGGATGTCGAGCCACTGCTGAAGGATGATCGCAGCGGCCTGCTGATCGATGAGCGCTTTGCGCCGGGTGGCGGAAACCGACTGGAGCGACCGTCCGGCCTGTACGGTGGAAAGGCGCTCGTCGACATAATCGATCGGCACATCGATCACCCGGGCCAACTGCTGGCCGAAGTGCTGGATGCGGTGGGCCTGGGGGCCGAGCGAACCGTTCATGTTGCGCGGCAGACCGATGACCACGGTCTGCACGCGGCGGCACTCCACCCAACGGCGAATCGCATCGAGATCCGCCCCCAGGTTGGAGCGCACGATAGTCTCAAGACCGCCGGCAATCAGACCGGTGGGATCGCAGCCGGCCACACCGATGCGCTTGCTGCCCACGTCCAGGCCCAATACCGAAACCACCCGCATCCCCGCGATTTTGCCCTTCCAACTCTAGCAGAAAGGGTACCCCCCGCAGGGCAACAACCGTCACGGGTAGAGGCCGCGGTGGTTGAACGCCTCCACCACCCGCCCGACCGCAAGGGTATAGGCGGCGGGCCGCAGCGGCAACTGCAACTGGGCGGCCTGCTGCAGGACGCGCGCGTAGGCGCCCACCATCAGTTTCTCCAGTTCGAGGTTGACCTTCTCCTCATCCCAAAACAGATACGACAAGCCCTGTACCCATTCGAGATAGCTCACCACGACACCCCCGGCGTTGGCGAGGATATCCGGTAGGACCGTCACCCCGCGCTCCTCCAAAAGGCGGTCGGCCTCCATGGTCGTCGGGGCGTTGGCCGCCTCGACCACCAGGCGGGCGCGCACCCGAGCGGCGTTCGCCTCGGTGATCTGATTTTCGAGGGCGGCAGGGACCAGCACGTCGCACGGCAGGGTCAACAATTCCGCGTTGGCGATTGGCTTGGCTGCGGCGAACGGATACTGTACCAGCCGACTGCCGTCGCGCACAAAGTCGGCTGCCTGAGCGATGTCGAGGCCCTCGGGGTGGTAGAGGCCCCCGGAGCCGTCGGAAATAGCAATTACCCTTGCACCTTGCTCCTGGAAGATAAGCGCCGCCGCCTTGCCCACTTTGCCGAAACCTTGAATGGCAATCGTGGCGCCGCGCAGGGCCACACCGGCGGTATCGAGCGCCTCGCGCGTGGCGATCACCACCCCCCTGCCGGTGGCCGCATCGCGGCCCTTGGACCCGCCGACGCTGAGGGGCTTGCCGGTCACGACCCCCGGTGAAGCGTGCCCGACGCTCATCGAGTAGGTGTCCATCATCCAGGCCATCTCCCGCGGGCCAGTGCCGACATCCGGGGCCGGGATGTCGATTTGCGGGCCGATGTCGCGCACCAGTTCGGTGGTAAAGCGGCGGGTGAGCCGCTCCAGTTCACCCGCCGAAAGGGTCGTCGGGTTGATGGCGATGCCGCCTTTGGCCCCGCCGTAGGGAATCCCCATCAGCGCGCACTTCCAGGTCATCAGCATCGCGAGGGCCGAGACCTCCCGGAGCGTCACATCCGGGTGATAGCGCATGCCGCCTTTGTAGGGACCTAATACGTTGCAGTGCTGGACGCGGTGGCCCGCAAAGACCCGGATGCGGCCGTTGTCCATGCGCACCGGCACCGACACGGTGAGCACCCGGTGCGGCGTACCCAGCACCTCGGCCACCCCCGCATCGAGGTGCAAAATCTGGGCGGCGCGATCGAGATTCGAGCAGGCTATGTCGTTCGGACAAATATAAGCCGGACTGGGCGCGGCGTTGAGGCTGACTACCATGCTTCTCCCCTTGGCGAATCGGTGCAAATAGCTGTATCCAATGTTACAAAAACATCGATCCCCGGCCCAAGCGAGCGACAGAGAACGCAACATTGGTAGCTATTGCTACAGTTAGCCACCCTGGGGGAGCAGGCCGGTCCTAGTCCGTCAGGCTCTCGGCTTTGATGGGCACCAGGTTGCCTTGGGCGGTGAGGCCCAGCAAAATCGGTTCGTTGAGGCGGATCGAATTGCCGCTCAGGGCGCAGCGCTGCTCCTGGCGGGCGGTGGCCGCCAGAGTCGAGCGAATCTCGCCGCGGCCGACCAGGACTTTGTACTCACCGGATTTTTCGCGCACGTAGTTCCAGAGGATCTCCCGCACCAGCGCCTGATAGCCTTGATCGCCTGAGAATTGTTTGAGCTTTTCTTTGAGTTCACGCTCCAGGCGGATGCTGGTTACTTCCATTTCGGTGGTTGAGGTGCGTGGGAGTGTATGCATCGGTGTGCTCCTTGGCTCGGCCGAGTCCTGTAGTATAGCTGTAGTATAGCGCCTTAGGCGAGCGTCGCTCAGGTTTTCAGCCGTTCGGGCACCAGGCGCCCACCGCCGTCGAGTTCCCCGTCGCGGATTTCTTCTTGGTATTGGGCGTCGGCGTTGACGGCCCAGAGGTTGTACTTCCCGTCCGCGGCGATATTGCGCGCGGCGAGCAAGCCGGTCATCATCGCGTGGTCCTGGTTGTTGTAGCGGTGCATGCCGTTGCGGCCGATCAGCTGCAGATTGGGCGCTTCGCGCTCCAAAAAGTCGCGGATGCACTCGACATTCTCGCGGTATTGATCGGCGTAGACCGGGTAAGCTTTGGCCTGGCGCACGACGGTGCCGTCCACCACCCTCGCCGGGTCCACCAGACCGAGTTGGGCCAGCTCCGCGCGGCCCAGGGCGACCAGTTCGCTGTCCGGGGCGTTCCAGAGGCCGTCCCCTTCAAAGCAGAAGTACTCGAGTCCCAGGCAGGTGTAGCGCGCATCGGGCACCATCTCGGGGCTCCAGTTCTTAAAATTCTGGATGCGGCCCATCTTGACGGTCGGGTCGTGGATGTAAATCCAGTTATCCGCAAAGACCTCAGCCTGGTCGATAATCAGCGCCACGGTCAGAAAATCGCGGTAGCCCAGGGCGCGGGCGGCGGCTTGAACCGCGGGCGGCGCGGGCGGGTCGAGGGCGTTTATCAGTTCGCGCAGCGGCATGGTGGAAAGAAAATCGCTGCCCGCATAGCAGCGGCCGTCCGCCGTCCAGAGGCGCGATAGCCCTGTACTTCCCCGCTCGATGCGCTCGACTGCAGCCTCGAGGACCAGTCGATGGCCGCGCCCGGTCACAAGCCGGGCGACCGTTTCCCACATCTCCCCCGGACCGCAGCCGGGATAGCGAAAGCGGTCGATGAGGGTCTTGATCACCGCACCGCGCCCTTTGGGTTTGGGCAAGAGCATCGAGCGGATCAGCGAAGCCATCGAAAGCCCCTTGATGCGCTGGGCCGCCCAGTCAGCAGAAATCTCCGAGCAGGGCATCCCCCAGACTTTTTCGGTATAGGTCTTAAAAAAAATCTCGTACAGGGTCCGCCCGAAGGAGCGCACCGTCCAATCTTCAAAGGAGCGCACCTCCCGCGGCGGCAATACCCGTGCTTTGAGATAGCTTGCCACGCACAGAGCGGCGGTCGCCGGACCGAGGTTAACCAGCGCGTTGAGCGGCCGAATCGGGTAGTCAAAAAAGCGGTTGCGGTAGAAAATGCGCGAAAGGCGGCCGCGATCGAGCAAACGCGCTCCGAGCACCTCGCTCCAGAGATCTTCGATTTCTTGGGATTTGGAGAAAAAGCGATGGCCGCCGATGTCGAAGCGAAAGCCTTTGTAGCTCGCGGTGCGGCTGATCCCACCGACGTGGGCACTGCGCTCGAGGATGGTCGCTCCCACCCCGAGGCGGCTCAGTTCGTAGGCGGCGGTCAGTCCGGCGGGACCCGCGCCAATGACGATGACGTGCTCTTCTGCCATCAGACCCGCGTCGCCGCAGGCGGCTGGGTGCGCAAAAATTCGGTGTTCACCCCCGACTCGCGCGTCAAAGAAATCTTGCCGGTGCGGGCAATTTCTTTGATGCCGAAGCGGGTGAGCATCTGGATAATGGCGACCATCTTGCCCGGATCGCCGGTCACTTCGACAGTGACCGATTCCTCCGCTACATCGACGATGCGCGCCCGAAAGACCGTGGCCAGTTCGATAATTTCGCTGCGGGTGATGGTGGTGGCGCTGACTTTGATGAGCATCAGTTCGCGCTCGACGCAGGGAATGGTCGTGATGTTCTGCACACGCAGCACGTTGATGAGCTTGTGCAGCTGCTTGCTAATCTGCTCGACCGCCTGCTCGTCCCCTGCCACCACCATCGTGATGCGCGTGGTGCCCGACTGCTCCGCGGAGCCGACCGCCAGACTCTCGATGTTGAAGCCGCGCCGGGCGAACATGCCGGCGATGCGCGTCAGGGCGCCGGCCTCATCTTCCACCAGTACCGACAGGGTATGTTTCACACTGCGCTCTCAAACCGCCCATCAGTATATCCCAACGGATCCGCTACTCTTACCGGCCAAAGACGTCTTGAGGTGCTCAAGTGAGCTTGCCTGCTTTTCGAGCAGGCGGAGGCCGTCGCGGACGACCTCACTGGCACTGACATAACGGCCCTGCTGGAGCTGGCTTTCGATGAAATTCCCGCAGTGATTACAGACCACATGACTTAACGACATTCGGAATCGACGGCGAACGGGCCGGCCCCCGGGCAGCTGCGACCACGCACTTAATCCACCGATAAACAATAATGGATATGCTTTGGGTTTGTTTGCGGGCCGAGAGGGACCAGAATGTACGATTGGACCATCGAAGACAGCGCCGAGCTGTACCAGATCCGCGGTTGGGGGGAGCCCTACTTCAAGATCAACGAAAAGGGCAACGTCGCCGTGCTCCCCCGGGGCGAAGGCGGCGGCGAGATCGACCTGTTCCATCTGGTGCAAGACATCCAGAAGCGCGGCCTGAATATGCCGCTGTTGATTCGCTTCTCGGACATTCTGGCCGACCGGATCGCCCGGCTCAACGAGTGCTTTCTCGAAGCCATCCGTGAGTACGACTATTCGGGCGTCTACAAAGGCGTTTACCCGGTCAAAGTCAACCAGCAGCGCCACGTCGTCGAAGAAGTGGTCGAATTTGGCCGTCCCTTCCAGTTCGGTCTGGAGGCAGGTTCCAAACCCGAACTGCTGATTGCCCTGGCGACTCTCAAGACGCCAGGGGCGCTGATTATCTGCAACGGCTACAAAGACAGCGAATACATCGAGACGGCGCTTCTGGCCCAAAGGCTGGGCCATACGCCCTTCGTGGTGATCGAGCGCTTTCATGAATTGACGCTGCTGATCGAGGCGGCCCAGAAGCTCGGCATCCGTCCGCTGATTGGCGTGCGCGCCAAGCTCACCGCCCGCGGCATCGGGCGGTGGGGCGATTCCACCGGCGATCGCGCCAAATTCGGCCTGAGCGCCGCGGAGATTGTGGAGGTGGTCGCCCAACTCAAAGCCGCCGACTTGCTCAGCTCGCTGCAACTGTTGCACTTTCACATCGGCTCGCAAATCTCGGCTATCAACGTGATCAAGACGGCCCTGCGCGAGGCGTCCTGCGTCTATGTCGAACTGGCGCAGATGGGCGCTCCTATGCGGTACTGCGACGTGGGCGGGGGGCTTGCCATCGACTACGACGGCTCGAAGACCAACTTTCGCGCCTCCAAAAATTACAATATGCAGGAGTACGCCTACGACGTGGTGGCCGCCTTTCAGGACGCCTGCCGCACCAAAAACGTGCCGGTGCCGACTTTGGTCAGCGAATCGGGCCGGGCGATCACCAGCCACCAGTCGGTGCTGGTCTTCGATGTGATGGGGGTGAGCCACCTGCAATTTGGCGAACCGGAGCCGCCCGCGCGCAACGAGCATGCGATCATCCGCAACCTCTACGAGACCTACACCCAGATCGCCCCGGACAATGTGCAGGAAGCCTTCAACGACGCTTCGCAATTCAAGGAAGAAGCCCTCAGCCTCTTTGCTCTGGGCTATTTGAGCTTGGGAGAGCGCGCCCGGGCGGAGCGGCTCTACTGGGGCTGCTGCGAGAAGATCTTGAGCCTGGTGCGCGAACTGGATTACATTCCGGACGAGCTTGCGGACCTCGAGAAGAACATGGCTTCGACCTACTATTGCAACTTTTCGGTCTTCCAGTCCGCCCCCGATAGTTGGGCCATCGACCAGCTCTTTCCAATTATGCCCATCCACCGGTTGGACGAGGAGCCCAAGGCCCGCGGCACCCTCGCGGATCTCACCTGCGACAGCGACGGCAAAATCGACCAGTTTATCGACCTGCGCGATGTCAAGGGCGTGCTCGAACTGCACCCGGTGCGGCCGGAGGAACCCTATTATCTGGGCATGTTCCTCAACGGCGCCTACCAGGAGATTCTGGGCGACATGCACAACCTGTTCGGCGACACCAACACAGTGCACATCCACCTGGCCTCCGACGCCCCGGGTGAGCAGAGTTACCGCCTCGAACACGTCGTCAAGGGCGATACGATGACCGAGGTGCTCAAGTACGTCCAGTACGACCAGGAGGCGATGCTCGAGAGCATCCGCCGCGAGACCGAGCAGGCCCTGCGGGAGCGGCGCATTACTCTCAGTGAATCGCGGTTGCTCCTGCAGCACTACGAGCGCTCCTTGAGCGGCTACACCTACCTCACCAACGAACTTCAGGTCGAACTGGCCGCGCGCTAGGATGGCGGGATCGCCCGCCCGAAACGGCTGGTCGAGGCGCTCGTCCGGCTTGCCGGGGTGATTGGGGCTGAGCGCCAACTGCACCGGGACTGGATGCCGTTATATTTTGCACAACCGCACTCTTGAGCTGCGAAGTGGTTGGAGCGGGTCAGTCAGATTGAGCGAGCATACTCCTGGCCCCAGCCCAATTTGGATAGCCGGTGGTCCGCGCGCTACACTCGCAGATGTCGTCCGCGAACTTTTATGGTCGCCAAACCGGACTGGCTCAGGGTCAAAGCGCCACAGCGCGAGCGGGTGGGAGCAGTCAAAGATATCCTGCGCGATCTGGCGCTCAACACCGTCTGTGAGGAAGCCTCCTGCCCGAATATCGGCGAATGTTTCAAAGCCGGGACGGCGACGTTTCTCATCATGGGACCGGCCTGCACGCGGGCTTGCCCCTACTGCGACATCGATTTTGAGAAATATCCCAAGGCCCTCGATCCCACCGAACCCGAGCGGCTCGCGCAGGCCGTGCGGCGGCTGGGCCTGCGCCATGTGGTGATTACCTCGGTCAACCGCGACGATCTGGCCGACGGGGGCGCTCTGCAGTTTGCCTGCTGCATCGAAGCGGTGCGCCGGGTCATGCCCCAAACGACCATCGAAGTATTGATCCCCGATTTTTGCGGCTCCGAAGCGGCCCTTGATATCGTGATCGCCGCCCATCCGCAAGTGATCAACCACAACACCGAGACTGTCCCCCGGCTCTACCGGCGGGTCAGACCCCAGGGCGACTACGAACGCTCTTTGCGATTGCTCGAGCGCGTGCGCGCCAAGGCGCCCCATATCTATACCAAGTCGGGCCTGATGGCGGGCCTCGGCGAGGGCGAAGCGGAAGTGCTCGCGGTCATGGCAGATCTGCGGGCCGTCTGCTGCGACATTCTTACCATCGGCCAGTACCTGCAGCCCACCCCCAAACACCTCAAAGTCGAAGCCTTCGTCGAACCGGCCGTCTTCGAGCGCTGGCGGCTGGCAGGCGAAGCGATGGGCTTTTTGCAGGTGGTCTCCTCACCCCTGACGCGCAGTTCCTACCACGCTGAGCAGGTGCAGAAGCTGATGCGCTCCCACCCGCGGACTCCCAAAAATTAGCACTCATCGGAGCAAAGGGTTAGCACTCTCGGGCCTTCAGTGCTAAACTCAATTCTTGGAAGGGAACAGTTCCTTACCGAACAGACTTTAGTGAGCTGTAAGCGAGGTTTGCATGGCAACGATCACGTTGGCTACGACGACACTGCGCCCCCTGGGGGACCGTGTGTTGGTCAAGGTGGTACAGCAGGAGGAGCGGACCGCCGGGGGTATTTTTCTGCCCGACACCGCCAAAGAGAAGCCCCAGACCGGTGAAGTGGTCGCCGTGGGGCCGGGCCGTCTCAAAGACGACGGCACCCGGGTCGACCCGGAGGTGAAGGTGGGCGACACCGTACTGTACGGCAAATATTCCGGCACCGAGCTGAAACTTGGCGACGCCGAGTACATGCTGGTGGCCGAAAAAGACATTCTGGCAATCGTGGCTTAATCGGGGAGAGAGCACAATCATGGCAAAGCAAGTCGTATTCGATGAGACCGCCCGTCGCGCCCTCGAGCGCGGCATCGACGCCCTCGCCAACGCGGTGCGCGTCACCCTCGGCCCCAAGGGCCGCAACGTCGTCCTTGAGAAAAAGTTCGGCGCGCCGCAGATTATCAACGACGGTGTGACGATCGCCAAAGAAATCGAGCTTGAGAACAAGCTCGAAAATACCGGTGCTCAGCTCATCAAAGAAGTCGCCTCCAAAACCAACGATGTGGCGGGCGACGGCACCACCACCGCCTGCGTGCTGGCCCAATCGCTGGTCAAGGAGGGTCTCAAAAACGTGGCCGCCGGTTCCAACCCGATGAACCTCAAGCGCGGCATGGAGAAGACCGTCCGCCACCTGGTGGCCGAACTCGAAAAAGTCGCCAAGCCGGTCGAAGGCTCCCAGGCCATCGCCCAGGTCGCGGCCGTCTCCGCCGGCAACGACGATGAAATTGGCGAGATGATCGCCCGCGCCATGGAAACCGTCGGCAAAGAAGGCGTGATCACCGTCGAGGAATCAAAATCCCTCACCACCGAACTGGAGGTGACCGAGGGCATGCAGTTCGACCGCGGCTACGTCTCACCCTATCTGGTCACCGACCAGGAGCGCATGGAGGCGGTCTTCGACGAGCCTTTCTTGCTGATTACCGACAAGAAAATCTCGATCATCACCGATCTGGTGCCGATTCTTGAGAAGGTGGCTCGCGCCGGCCGGCCGCTGGTGATCATTGCCGAGGACATCGAAAAAGAAGCCCTCGCCACCCTCGTAGTCAACAAGCTGCGCGGTGTGCTCAACGTGGCTGCCGTCAAGGCCCCCGGCTTCGGCGACCGGCGCAAGGCGATGCTGCAAGATATTGCGGTGCTCACCGACGGCGAAGTGATCTCCGAAGACACCGGCATCAAGCTCGAGAACGTCACCACCGACCAGCTCGGCAAGGCCCGCAAAATGACGATCACCAAGGACAACACCACGATCGTCGCCGAGGGCAACGAAGCCGCCGTCAAGGCCCGCTGCGCCCAGATCAAGCAGCAGATCGAAGAGACCGACTCCGAGTACGACCGCGAGAAGCTCCAGGAGCGCCTCGCCAAGCTCTCGGGCGGTGTGGCGGTGATCAAAGTCGGTGCGGCAACCGAGACTGAGCTCAAAGACCGCAAACTGCGCATCGAGGATGCCGTCAACGCCACCAAGGCGGCCATCGCCGAGGGGATCGTCCCGGGCGGCGGTACGGCGCTGCTGCACCTGGCGGCCGGTATGGGCGATTTCATCGACAGCCTGAGCGGCGAAGAGAAAATCGGGGCGCGCATCATCCAGAAGGCCCTCGAAGGTCCCCTGCGCCAGATCGCCGAGAACGCCGGCCTCGAAGGCTCGGTGATCGCCGAGAAGGTGCGCAACTTGGAGTTCAACTTCGGCTTCAACGCGATGACCAACGAGTACGAGGACCTGGTCGCCGCCGGGATCATCGACCCGGTGAAGGTGACCCGCTCGGCGCTGCAAAACGCCGCCTCGATCGCTGCGATGGTGCTCACCACCGAGTGCATCGTAGTCGACAAGCCCGAGGACGATAAGACCCCAGCCGGTGCTGGCGGCGGCGGCATGCCCGACTTCGATTGATCAGGCAGTGCACCCCAATGCCTGAAACCTGACAATTCAGGATCCCCGGCCGATTGGCCGGGGATTCTTTGTAGGACCGCGTGCTAAAACGGGAGTGACTTGCCGCCGTCTTGAGGAGACTTCAATGCTGAAGCGTGCCGCTCTGTTGCTGCTGGCTGTTCCTGTGCAAGCGATGAACGTGGCGATGGCCGGACATTTTTTGAACCTGTTCAATCTCACAGACTCTGCGGCGATCGATGTGGTACCCATGGAACAGGCCGCCGAAGAGTACGAGTGCCCCTACGCCCAGTCGGAACCCTACACGTCGGTGCACATCGGCTCCGACGGCAGCGTCTCGGTCTACTACGGCAGCGGCGGGTACGATACCTACGGCGAAGACGAAGAAGAGATGGCCGACGAGGAGCTTGAGGCTCGGGAGTAGCTTTTTATCATGCTTTCCATCGCCGATATCGAGGAACTGCTCGGCAAAGAAGCCGAGCAGCTGCTGACGCACGAGTGCAAAGGCATCGTCAAAGACCAGCTCCATCTGCCCGGTGCCGACTGGGTGGACCGGATCATGACCCACTCCGACCGGCCGATCCCGGTGTTGCGCAGCCTGCAGGCGCTGCTCGATCACGGCCGCTTGGGCGGAACCGGGTACCTTTCGATCTTGCCCGTCGACCAGGGCATCGAGCACTCGGCGGGGGCATCTTTTGCCCCCAACCCGATGTACTTCGACCCTGAGAACATCGTGCGCCTGGCCGTCGAAGGCGGCTGCAACGCCGTGGCTTCTACCCTTGGCGTGTTGGGGATGGTGGCGCGCAAGTACGCCCACAAAATTCCATTTATCCTCAAGCTCAACCACAACGAACTACTCACCTACCCCAACAAGTCCGAGCAGATTCTTTTTGCAAGCGTCAGACAGGCCCGCGATATGGGAGCGGTGGCCGTGGGAGCGACGATCTATTTTGGCTCACAAGATAGCGGTCGCGAGATTGTCGAAATTTCCCAGGCGTTCCAGTTGGCCCACGAGCTGGGTATGGCCACGATCCTCTGGTGCTATTTGCGCAACAACGCGTTTAAGATCGACGGCATCGATTACCACACCAGCGCCGATCTGACCGGCCAGGCCAATCACCTCGGGGTGACCATCGAGGCCGACATCGTCAAGCAAAAATTGCCCACCGTCAACGGCGGCTACGAAAAGCTCAACGTCCAGTCGAGCTACGGCCGCTTCGACAGGCGCATCTACACCGAACTGACCACCGCTCGCCCCATCGACCTCACCCGCTACCAGGTGGCCAACGGCTATATGGGCCGCATCGGTCTGATCAACTCGGGGGGCGAATCCGGCAAGGGTGACGACCGCGCCGAGGCGGTGCACACCGCCGTCATCAACAAGCGCGCCGGCGGCATGGGCCTCATCAGCGGCCGCAAGACTTTTCAGCAGAAGACCCTCGCCGACGGTGTGGCCATCTTCCACGCCATCCAGGATGTCTATCTCAACCAGGACGTGACGATCGCCTAGAGTCCTCCACCCCATCTAAAATGGGCGACAGACGGAAGGGCGGATCATGACGACGATTGACGAATTTTTTGGCGCTTGCCTGGGAAAGTGGTCCATCGAGCGCACTTATCACTACCTGGGCGATGCCGAGGGCCGGGTGGAGCGCTCCCACACCAACTACGACATCCGCCCCCTCACCGCCGAACGCCAGTGCAAAGTGCTCGCCGACAACGAACGGCCCGCCGATACCCCGGAACCGCTCTACGGCTTTTATCTAGCCTTCGACACGCTTTCAGAGCGAGGCGAAAAGGTAGCGATGGATCTCAACATCCTTTTTGTGCCGGCCCGGCTCGAGGCGGGCGGATACCTCGAAGGCGACTATTTGCGCGACCGGGCTTACGAAGAGGCCCGGCCGATGGTGTCCCACTTTCGCTACGACCCCGAGCGCGCCGAACTGCGGATGACGACGCGCTACACCCGCGTCGTCTCGGTCGATTCGATCACCCTCGTCCAGCCGGACCTGCGCATCCGCCAGATCCAGAACTTCCGCCGCCCGCAGTTCGACAGCCTGCCGCTGCGGGAACTGGAACTGGTCGGTTTCGGTGTCGAGAAGAAAGTCAGCTAACAGCTCGAAACACGGCACTGGCACCTGCTGTGGCCTGTCTCTCAAGGCTGGACGCTCAAACAAGCCACCGCCGTTTCCGGATAGGCCGGCTGTTAGAGCGAACCTGTGCGCGGTTGGATGAGGCGACCGTCGGGCAGCGTGCTCAGGTAATCAACCATCGAGCCTTCGCTATCGAGGCGGCCACCGTGCCAGAAAAGCTCCATCACCGACACCGAGCGCACGTCGGCCGGCAGTGACGGCAGGCGATTGTCGAGGTTGCGCACCGTCTCGACGGCCAGTTGGGCGGTATCGAGGGGCGCCGAAGTGTACTCAGGCACGATGCGGGCGTTGTATACGTGGCCGTCGGCGCCGATTTCGTAGGCGACTACGGTGTGCTCCCCGGCACTTACCTGATCAAAATACAGATCGTGGTAGCGGCGGATCTGCCAGGAGAGGCGCATGTTGAAAGCCCCGAGCGCTTCGGCATTCACCGTCGGCTCCTCGGGTTTGAACAAATTGCCCACCTGGGCGGGCAGGGCCAGGGCGCTCTGGCCCCAGCGCACCAGCTTACCCGGGTTAAACGTCTCGCGCAATTCGGTGGAGACGGCTTTGGCCACGGCGCGGGTCGCTTGGCAGGGCGTCTGGGTCGCCAGCCAGAGCCCGGCGACCGGAGTAAGGGTCAAAGCAAGACCTAGGACCAAAAACGGTTTGAAGACGGCTGGCAGATGGTTCATTGCGAGATCCCCGGCGGTAAATCTGTGGAGAGGTGAGAGTGACTCGGCTTTTGCGCCTGTGCTGCCAGAATACTACACGCTTCCAAAGCCGTGCCCCCCCGTGCAGACGGAATCCCCGGGTACGCAAACGGGGCACCCCAGGTGGGATGCCCCGCTCAAGCCGCTTGTGTTAATCGCTACGGCTTCGGATTGGCTTCACCTGCCGGGCGGGTGGTGTTCTTGGGCTGCAAGTTCGGGTCGGTGTTGCTGACACCGGAGGGCGGATCGGCGATTACAGCGTCGTTGGACCGACTCTGGCTCTCAGGTAGGTCAGTGGTGCGCGTGACATCGACGCGATCGGAGCTTTTGCCCATGCCCGAGGAGGTCTTGTTCGGCTTTTTCGTCGAGCTGTCGGGCTTCATCGGGTCCATCGCACTGGCGGGGCGCTCGGCGGCGGGCGTCCCGGCGCTCGGGGTGGTGTCGGTGCGCGGCTCGGTGCTGCGCGGGCCGCTTGTGTCGTTCGTCGGGTTGGAACGCGGGTTGCTGGGGGTGGTCGTCTGGGCCATGCCGGGCGCAGCCGACAGCAGAAGCCCCAGAGCGAGCAGTCCGGCGATGTGCGTCTTCATAAGTAAGCTCCGTGAAGAGGGAAACTACGTACTCCTTATCGTTACCACTGCGGCGAAATGAATACACTCCTCCGCAAGAAGGAAGTTTGCTGCCAGCCACCTCCCAACTGCTCTGTCTGGGGGCAGATCCTCTCATAGAGCGGGGAGGCGGTCAATGCAAGCGGCTGGCACGCCCTGGTGGCGGGATGTACGATACGCGCAATCTCGTAGACGAGTATCCCGATTGTCGGCGCCGGTTTTGCGTGGCGATGGTAAGGTTTAGCCAGCGATGGAGCCACTGCTGGCCATCGTGCATAAATGGGTTCAAATCTAGCTAAGGATGTATTGAAGATCGCTGTTCGTCATGCCGCAGGGAATTCGAGTCAGCCGCACCATCCGCGCCCTCACCACCGGTGAGGGCAAGCTCTGGCTTGTGCTTGTCGGGGTCAACCAGTACCAGGACCGGGCTTTGCCGCCGTTGCGCTACTGTGCCTCCGACTGCCAGGGCATCGGCGAAGCGCTGCTCGAAGCGACCCGCACCTTTCCGAACAAGCAGCTGTTGTGGCACCACGACTTTGCTGTCGATCTGCCGGTGCGCAAGGCGATCGACGCGAGCCTGGAGCAGTTGGTTGCCGAGGCGAGCCCCCAGGACACGGTGCTCTTTTATTTTTGTGGCCACGGCGCCATCGACGCCCAGAGCCGCCAGGCGGGGCTGTGCCTGGCCGATACCCGCCTTGAAGAGCTCGGCGGCACCGGCCTGACGATGGGGCGGTTGCTCGAAAGCCTCGGGCGCTGCCGGGCCGCCCAGCAGTTGGTCTGGCTCGATGCCTGCCACAGCGGCGGTTTGAGTTTGCGCAACCGGGAGACTGCCGCAGGGGGAACGTTACTGGGCATAGAGGAGCTGCTGCGCGAGCGCGCCGCTCAAAGCCGCGGCTTCTACGCGCTTTTAGCCTGCGAGCAATCCCAGCAGTCGTGGGAATTTCCGGGCCTGGGCCATGGGGTGTTCACGTACTTTTTGATTCGCGGTCTGCGCGGCGAGGCGGCCAACGCCCGCGGCTTCATCGAAATGGATGGGCTGTACCGCTACGTCTACCACCAGACGCTGCGCTATATCGACAACATCAACCAGCAGTTGCGGCTTGAAAATCTCCAGAAACTGCGCCGCGGCGGCGAGTTGCACCCGGAGTACGCCCTGCAGGTACCCAAGCGCATCGTCGAGGGTGTAGGCGAGCTGATTTTGGGAGTATGCCCCACCGAGGCGCAGCCGCTCAGCCGCAGGCGGGCGCTGGTCATCGATGGCCTTGCAGGCGAACAGGAAGCTCCCCTCGTCCTCAGCAAACTGCTCACTCGGCAAGGCGGCTTTGAGGTGAAGTATTGGAACCGTCGCGGCCCAGCCGATCCCGCCTCCGTGCGCGAACTGTTGTGCTCGGCTTTGAGTTTTTGCTCGACGGCGGCGAATCCGGTCTCCGGCGTCGAAACGCTGTTGATTTATCTGCGCGGGCGCCTGCAGAGCAGTGCTGAGGGCGAAAGCCGGCTGGTGTTGGGCGACGGGGTGCGCTTGAATTTGCTGTGGTTGCGCCAGCAGCTGCAAAGCCGCAACGGCGGGCAACTGCTGCTGGTGCTGGATTGTCCGGGCAAAGTCGAGCTGCTTGAGCAGTGGGTCGAACTTTTGCGCGTTTCTCCCCAGCGCACCCAATGCCTGGTAGCCGGGGCGGCATCTGACCCGCAGACTTTCAGCCGGGCCCTTTTAGATGCCCTGGAGGGCAGCGAGCCCCAGGGCGGCCTGTCGGCGGCCAAATGGGCCTCCCAACTGCAGCAAGCCCTCGCGGGCACGGGCACGGAGCTGTTGGTGGAGTTGTCCGGACCGCCCGGGGTCATCGAAGTGTTCCCGGCAAATCTGGCCTCTGCCGGTGCGGGGGCTCCGATGGACCTGGGGGTATGCCCCTACATGGGTCTGCGCGCCTTCGGCGAGGAGGACGCCCCGTACTTTTACGGCCGCGAGCACCTGACTCAAGAGTTGCTCAAGCAGCTGGCGGGCGACTCGTTTCTGGCGGTGGTGGGCGCGAGCGGTTCGGGCAAATCCTCGGTCGTCCACGCGGGGCTTATCGCCCAACTGCGCACGGGCAGGCAGTTGCCCGGCTCCCAAAGCTGGTGGGTCCAGAGCATGCGCCCCGGCGCGCACCCGCTCGAAGCGCTCAGTTGGCGCCTGGCGGACGCTGCGGACCAAAACGAGCGGCACAGGCAGCAGCAGCAGATCGAAGGCTTGTTGCACCTGAGAGCGGACGGGCTGGTGCAGTGGCTGCGCAAGCGGTCGGAGCCGACGGTGGTGCTGGTCGTCGACCAGTTTGAAGAACTTTTCACCCTCGCTTCGCCCACCGATCGCCAGGTGTTTCTGGATGTATTGTTGGGGGCGCTCGCCTGTGCGTCCGACCGCTTCAAACTGGTGATCGCCGTGCGGGCGGATTTTATCGCCCCGTGCCTGGAGGTGGCCACCCTTGCCCCGCTGGTCCAGGCGGCAAGCGTTCTGGTGCCCCCTTACCTGGGCGAGGACGATTACCGCAACCTCATCGTCAAACCCGCCCAAAAAGTCGGCCTCGCCGTCGAACCGGAACTGGTCGAGGTGTTGCTGAAAGAACTCAACCAGTCTCCGGGTGAGTTGCCGCTTTTGGAATTTGTCCTGGAGCAACTCTGGGAGAAGCGCCAAAACGGCCACCTTACCCTCAACGCTTACCAGCAAGCCATCGGCGGCCTCAAAGGGGCGCTGGAGATCAGGGCTCAGGCCACCTACACAGCCCTCAGTCCCCAAGGCCAGGCTTGCGCGCGCTGGATCTTTTTGTCGCTGACCCAACTGGGGGAAGGCACCGAGGACACCCGCAGGCGCGTTCCCCGCTCTGAACTTGTTGTCGCCAGATACCCCGAGCAGCTTGTCTTTCACACTTTGCAGGCGCTGACGGCAGCCAAGCTGGTGGTTGTGGGCTTCAGCGAGAACATCCCCACCGGACGAAGCCGCGGTGGTGTCCAGGCTGCTGAGCCCGAACCGCTCGCCGCACTCAAGCAGCAGGTCAGCGTCGAGGTGGCCCACGAAGTCCTCATCCGCTACTGGTCGACATTGCGCTGGTGGCTCGAAGAAAATCGGGCACGCCTGAGGCTTCAGCGGCAGATTGAACAGGCAGCAAGACTGTGGAAGCAAAGGGACCAACAGCCGGATTTTTTGCTGCGCGGTGTGCGCCTGGCCGAGGCAGAAGAAATTTACAACCACCCCAGCGATGAGTTGCCACTGGAAGTGCAGACTTTCATCGAAGCCTGCCTAGAAGAGAAGCACAAGCAACAACAGCGCGATAAAAACCAACTGCGCAGGGCTCAGATAGTCGCGTCAGTAATGGTGGTACTGGCGGTTAGCGCTCTAGGCTTCGGAGGTTTGGCCTACTGGCAGACACAGATCAGTCGACGAAGCGAAATCGGTGCCTTGAATGCCTCGGTTGATGGGTACCTTGCTTCGAATAGAGAACTTGAAGCCTTAATTGCAAGCCTTAAAGCTCAGAATATACTTCAACGTACACTTGGTATTGATGATGAACTGAAAATCAGAACCAGTAGCCTCCTTCATCAGGTGATACACATGATAAAAGAGTCGAACCGCCTCGTAGGCCACGGCAACTACATTCGCTGTGTAGTATTCAGTCCAAACGGAGAGATAATTGCCTCCGCAAGCGCAGATGGCACCGTTCGAGTTTGGCGCAAAGACGGCACGTTGATCCATACTTTAACAGAGCACACAAATGATGTCAGGAGTGTAGTCTTCAGCCCAGACGGCAATATTCTTGCCTCAGGCGACAACTCTGGAAATCTTATACTTCGGCAACCAGACGGTAGTGAGGCAATCACAATCAAAGCACATGACAAGGCAATAATGGGTATTGATTTTACCCCTGACGGCAAAAAAGTTGCCACCGCAAGCGCGGACAAAACGGTTCGGCTGTGGGATCCTAAGAGCGGCAAACTTCTGAACACCTTCAACGGTCAAAGTCAGTGGTTGAGTGCAGTTGCAATAAACCCAAATGGAAACATTGTGGCGGCGGCCAGCGCAGATACAACGGTGCGGATGTGGAGGGGCAATGGAGAATCGCAGATCAGCATCTCACATCCCGGGAAAGTTTATGATGTGAACTTCAGCCCTGATGGCCAAATGCTTGCAACATCCGGAGACGATAAGGTTGCACGTTTATGGCGTTTAGACGGCAGCCTTTTTCGGGAGTTGCCTGGTCATACCGGTTGGGTAATGAAAACCGCATTCAGTCCAGATGGAAACGTTTTGGCTACAGCAAGCGCAGATAAAACAGTGAGGCTATGGAGAGTGTTCGACGGCATGCTTCTGATCACCATTCACGGCCATAATGCATCGGTAAACAGTCTCAGCTATAGTCCCGACGGTCGGTCTTTGGTTTCTGGCAGCGATGATACAACAATCCGTCTGTGGCAGCTCGATAAAATTAGAGGAGCGTTTCAAACACATGGCAGCGAGTTGTTAGGTACTGCAATCACTCCCGACGGTCAAACAATTGCTACAGCAGGTACAGACGGCAATGTAAGTTTGTGGAACCGCGATGGAAAACTTCTAAGGATTTTGCGTGGACACAAAGGCAGAGTGTTCAGTATTGCCATAAGTTCTGATGGAAATAAAGTCGCCACTGCAGGCAGTGACGGAACCGTTCGACTCTGGAGTATTTCAGGTAGTTCTTTGCAGGTTTACACGGGCCATACAGGACAGGTATTTAGTGTCACATTTAGCCCTGACAGTCAATCGTTAACCACGGCCGGTATTGACGGCAGTATACGCTTCTGGAGTCTGGACGGGACAGGGCGTGTGATCGGCCATCATCAAGGCATAGGCGACGACGTGCGTTTCAGCCCGGATGGAAAGGTGGTTGCTTCTGTAGGAGGCGATGGAAAATTGCGATTTTGGGCTTTGTCTTCCGATAAAAAAACGTATTTTGAAGGTAGCAGTGGCGCCGTTAGGCGCATTGCCTTTAGCCCGGATAGCAGCCTCGTTGCTACCGGCGCCGCCGACGGCACCCTAAAACTTTGGGGTTTTGACAGTGCAAATCTTGGTGCTACACTTTTAAAATCCGTTCACGCTCATGAAGCCGAGATTCGCAGCTTAACTTTCAGTCCTGATGGCCAATACATTGCCAGTGCGAGTGCAGACGGCACCACCCGCATATGGAATAAGAGCGGTTCCAGTTACAAGCTTCTTCTTGGTTCATCCGATGGAATCAATAGCGTCCGTTTCAGCTTCGATGGATCAGCGATAGTAACAGCTGGTGAAAATGGAATGATTGAAATCTGGGAAAACTGGAACATCAGCAACGAAGATCTAAATCGTACTGCTCTCCACTGGATTTGTCCCTTTGTTAATGCAAATGAAGAGCTTAACACAAGCCTGAAAGAGGCTTGCAAGAGCGATTCTTATACCTCGTCTATTAGAGAAAGCAACATTTCAGGAGGCAGTAGAAATGCAGAAAGCTAGGTTGAATATGTCTGGAGTGAACGCTTCTGCCAAGAGTGGCGAAGACATTCACGTAGCGAGAAAAAGCGCCAACGCCACAACCCGTTTAGAAGCCTTGGCGGTTTGCCTTGAAAAGTCGGAGCTGGAGTCATTGAAGCGATCAACTATTTCGGTGAAAAGTCCAGGATTTTGCAGAGCTTATGAGCCATACTAGTTGTTGATGCATCGCAAAAACTGCAATAGTGCACTGGTTTTTAAAGCTGCTGTTGCGTTCTGAATTAAGGAGAAAATAATGCAGCAGTCTCGTTACAACATCTGGGTCGAATCTGGAGAGATTTATTATGTTTTCAATACCCTCAGCGGTCGCTTAGTACGGCTAACTGTAGAGGAACGTCAAGCAGTCGATAATTTTGTTGTTCATGGTTCGTGCGAATCGAATTTTTCGGTTTTACAAAAGCTCGTTGAAAATCGCATGCTCATAGCAAGTGAGCAAAATGAATTAGCCGTACTTGAGCAAAGGTTTTTGTCGGGCCGCAATGCACGTAATACCTTCGCTTTGACCATCGTGACAAGCCTTGGTTGCAACTATGATTGTCTATACTGCTACGAACTGAAGCAGCCTTCTTTAATAGGTGCTGAAGTCGTGAATTCCCTCTTGGAGTTGATAGACAAGAAGCTGCCGGAAATTGAGTCATTCAAGGTCAGCTGGCTAGGTGGGGAGCCGCTTCTTGGCAAATCAAAGTTATTAGCTTTGTCCGATCGATTTATCGAACGGTGTGATCGCTTCAGAGTTACTTATGCCGCCGACCTAACAACTAATGGTTCTTTGTTGGATGAACAAACGTGTGCCGAATTGCGTGCTCGACGTGTGTTGTCCGCTCAAGTGAGTCTAGATGGTCCTGCCCTTATTCATGATCGTAGGCGCCCTTTAAAAAATGGCGACCCTACCTTTTGGAAGATCCTCCAAAACCTGCACCACGCAGTCAATTATCTCAATATAAGTATTCGCGTGAACGTGGACTCAGACAATGTTAGCGGTGCTGAACAACTGCTGCAGATACTACAGGCTGAAGGCCTGGAAAACAAGCTGAGTGTCCACCTCGCACAAGTTGTAGCAGTTAACGATGGTGCAGCAACTCCCTCGTCAACTTACCGCTCACGCTGTCTTAACAGTATTGAATTTGCGAAAGTGCAGCTTGAATTCGTTAAACTCGCGTCGCGTTATGGCTTTGGCGATCCTTTGCTACCAAAACCGATCGGCACTGGTTGTACTGCCGTGCGAGCTCATGAATTGGTAGTAGGCAGCAAAGGCGAACTCTACAAATGCTGGAATTCGATTGGCAATCCGTTGGAAGTTGTCGGACATATTAGCAACTATCAAGACTGCAATGGTAGACTCCAGAAGTGGCTGAAATATGATCCATTTTCTGACGAGGAGTGCAGGAATTGTGTCGCATTGCCTGTTTGCATGGGAGGCTGCGCCCGCCACGCCATGGATCCGGTGCAACACGACAATCGCTGCGACACCTTCCGCCACAACTACCGCGAGCGGATCCTGGCCTATATCGAAGCGCAGGAGAAAAAAGCGGTGTCGCTTTGAGAATAACTCTGCATTCTCACGCTACGATGCAACCATGTCTTGTGGGGCGTCAAATAATGGTATATCCGCAGCGCATAGAACCGAAACCGGACCAGGAGTCTGCCTGGGACTATCCCCGGCCGCCCCGCCTGGAGCCTGTTGCCAAGCGGTTGCGTGTTATCCTTTGCGGCGAGACGATCGCCGATACTACCCATGGCTACCGGGTCTTGGAGACCAGCCATCCGCCGGTCTACTACCTGCTTCCCGAAAATATTCCCATGGAATTTCTCATCCGCACTCCTCGCTCGTCATTTTGTGAATTTAAAGGGGTGGCCACCTACTGGACGGTCAAGGCGGGCTTCAAAACCGCCGAGGATGCGGCCTGGAGCTATGAGAATCCGACGCCCGAATTTATGCCTATGAAGGGCTATCTGGCGTTTTATGCCAACCGCATGGACGGGTGCTATGTGGGCGAGGAGAAGGTGACACCCCAGCCGGGCGGCTTCTACGGCGGCTGGATCACCAGCGACATCGTCGGTCCCTTTAAGGGCGGCGTCGGTACCTGGGGCTGGTAGAGCGATGTTTATCGATCACAGCGACCGGATCGCCGACAATCCCGCCCGGTTCCATTACGGGGTGGCGGTGTGCGATGTGGACGGCGATGGGGCTTTTGAAGCGTTCGTGGCCGGTTTCGGCTCGGCCAACCGGGTGCTCAAGTGGGACGGCTCCCAGCTTGTCGATGTCGCGGATGCGGTCTTGGCCGACCCGGAGCGGCGGGCCATCGGCGTGGCGGCGGGGGATATCGACGGGGACGGGCGCGAAGAAATTTATGTGCTTAACACTGATACTTTTACCGGCCGCAAGCGCTTTGGTGATCGCTTGTTCGCCTGCCAGAACGGTTTGTGGCGGGATCTATTTGGCGAAGCGGCGAACGCGGAGGCGCTCAATTTGACGGCGGGTCGCTCGGTAGCCGCCCTCGACCGCAAGGGCGACGGCGGCTACGGTTTTTTGGTGGCTAACTACGGTGGTCCGATGCGACTGTACGAACTGGATCAAAATGGACGGCTGGTCGATGCGGCTGGGGAAGCGGGAGTGGCTCTTGTCACCGGCGGCAGAGGGCTCGTTGCTGGGCCGCTGGTGGGCGAGGGACCGGATGTCTTTGCCGCCAACGAGCGGGGGCCGAACTTTTTGTTTCGCCACATCGGCGGCGGCCAGTTCATTGAAGAAGCACAGGCATGGGGGGTAGCCGACCCGCGCGAGAACGGCCGGGGCGTGGCGCTCTTCGATGCGGGCGCTGACTTTGGACTGGTTTGGGGCAACTGGGACGGTCCTCACCGGATGATGGTGCGCGAAGCAAACGGACCTTACCAGGACGTCACCCCCAGGGCGATGGCCTGTCCGTCGCTGGTGCGCACGGTGATTGCGGCGGACTTCGACAACGACGGGTACGAAGAACTTTTCTTCAACAATATCGGCCAGGAAAATCGCCTCTTCGGCTGGCGCGAGGGACAGTGGATTTCCCTGGACCCGGCAGCGGCCGCCGAACCGTCGGGGCTCGGCACCGGTGCGGCGGTGGCCGACTTCGACGGCGACGGATTGTTGGAATTGCTGGTGAGCCACGGCGAATCGGGAGCCCAACCGCTGACACTGTTCAAAAGCCCGGCCAACGCCAACCTCTGGCTTCGGGTACTGCCGCTCACCCGCCAGGGTGCCCCGGCCCGGGGGGCGGTGGTGACGCTCGCAGCCGGTGGGCGCCGCTGCCGCCGCCTCATCGACGGCGGCAGCGGCTACCTCTGCCAGATGGAACCGGTCGCCCACTTCGGTCTGGGAACTGTCGGGCGCGTCGAATACGTCGAGGTGCGCTGGCCCGACGGCACCACCGCCGTCGTCACCTGCCCCGAACCGTGCCAGGTGCTGCGCGTGGCCTATCCGCAATGATCGACATCCAGGCGGTCTCCAAGCGCTACGGTCAGGCAGTCGCCCTTGCCCCGACCAGCATCGCCTGCGAGGCCGGCAGCACCACCGCCCTGATTGGCCCGAGCGGCTGCGGCAAATCGACGCTGCTGCGCGTCGTCGCCGGGTTGGTGATTCCCGACAGCGGCACCGTGAGCCTGGCGGGCGAGACCCTCACCGCCCAGAACAGCGAAAGGTTGCGCCAAAATCTGGGCTACGTCATCCAGGACGGGGGACTGTTTCCGCACTTGAACGCCCGCGACAATGTGACGCTGCTTGCGCGCTATCTCAAACAATCCCCCGTGGCCATCGAGCGGCGGGTGACCGAGTTGGCCGAACTGGTGCAGATTCCGGCTACGGCACTCGCACGCTTCCCGCGCGAACTTTCCGGCGGCCAGCGCCAGCGCGTCGGGTTGATGCGCGCCCTGATGAACGACCCGCCCATCGTGCTGCTCGACGAACCCCTGGGGGCTCTCGACCCGATTACCCGCAGCGAACTGCAGACCCAACTCAAAGCGATCTTCGCCGGGCTCGGCAAAACCGTGATTCTGGTCACCCACGATATGGGCGAGGCCGCCTATCTTGCGGGCAGCATCGCCCTGATGCGCGAAGGCCGGATTGTCCAGCGGGGCAGTTTGCAGGCACTACTCGATGAGCCGGCCGAACCTTACGTGCGCGAATTCATCCGCGCCCAGCGCTCACCTTTGCCTTCGCTGTAGAAGCCGCTCAGGCCCAAGGCCAGCTTCGAAAAGGCGAGGGCGGCGAGAACCACGAGCATGAGGGGGTCGCCTTTGGCAGTGAGCAGCGCCTGCCAAGAACCCAATAGTTGCGGGTGGGTGGCGACCTCTACCAGACAATGGCCGATGAGCACCGCGTTGAGCAGAATATAGGGGATGCCGACAGCCACCGATCGATCGGACCGCTGCCCCCCCCCAGACCGCGCCCTTCGGCGGTGGGGTCTGGGCAAAAGGTCCATGGGCGTCTCCGCAGCAAGTCCAGGTGGCAGAATCTATATTTTCCTTGTTTTCTCGTCCGTCGTTTGTTCGAACAACCGCGGCAGCAGCGGGGTGAGGCGCCGGGACACCAGGCCAGTGCGCAAGTACTCCGCGTACAGGTTCTGCTCCAACGCGAAAAGTTCCGTGCGCAGCTTCTGCGCCGCGAGGGTCTGCAGATGCGGATGCTCCACTTGCAGCCGTGCTATCTGCTTTTCCAACTCGGCGATACCCGATTGAATCGGACCGGTGTGGCTTTCGGGCAACTGCCCCTCAAGGCCATGGCGGTCGGCCTGCGCCCCCAGGTGGACGTTTACGCGCCGCAGCACGTCGCGCCGGGCAATAGCCTCTAGATACTGCTCCACACCGGGGTCGCAGTGGAGCAACCCCGAGGCGGCAAGCAGCGGGCGGGCCGTCAACCCCTGGACCAGGAGCGTAAAAAGTACCACGCCGAAGACAACGGCGACGATGCTGCTTCGATCGGCGACGGTGGCCGGTACGCTCAAAGCGAGAGCCACGGCGATCGATCCCCGCAATCCGCCCCACCACAGAACGGTCTGCTCGGCTAGCGGGATCGGCTGCTGGGTGAAACGGCCGAGCAGACCGCTCAGTCCGTAGACAGCGACAGCGCGGGTAATGACCAGCGCGGCCGCCGCAACGGCGATAGGTAAAGCGTTTTGCCAAAGATCGCCCACGCGCAATTGGTTGCCGATCAGCAAAAAGAGAATCGAGTTGACCAGAAAGGCCCAGAAGTCCCAGAACTCGGCCACCCGCTGCCGGGTGACCGGCTGCATGGCGATACGGGCACCGAAGTTGCCCAGCACGATGCTGGCTGAGACCACCGCCATCACCCCGGAACCACCCAGATCCTCGGCGGCAAGGTAGGCGCCGTAGGCCACGATCAATGTCAAGGACTGTTCCACCAGCGGCAGATGAAACCGCTGCACCAGAAACGAGACGCCGAAGCCCGCCAGGCAGCCGGTGCCGATGCCGACGCCGATAGCCACAGCAAAGCGTCCGAGCGTGTTTTGCAGGGTCGGGGACACATCACCGGCCACCAGGCCCAGAAGCACGCCAAAGACGACCACCGCCACGCCGTCGTTGAAAAGGCTCTCCCCCTCCAGCAGTGTGGTCAGACGCCGTCCGGCCCCCAGTTCCCGAAACAACGCAATCACCGACACCGGGTCGGTGGCCGCGAGGCTCGCAGCGACGAGAGCAGCAAACAGCAACGGTACGCCGGCGAACTGGAAGAGCGCCCAGGCTGTGCCGGCAACCGCGATCAGCACGCCGAGAACCGCGAACAGGCCTACCGACAGCCAATCCCGCCGCAAAGACGGCCAGTCCAGATGCCAACCCGCCTGAAACAGCAGCGGCGGCAGCAGTACGAGCAGAATCAGCTCCGGGGAGAGCGTCACCAGGCGGATTTCCGCCACTGCCAACCCCAGGCCGACTGCGACCAGCAGCAGCGTGTAGGGCACCCGGCGCAAGGGCTGGACCAGTTGCCCCAGCGTAGCGACCGCCAGGGCAATCAGCAGCACCAGCAGGAACCGGTGGAGATTATCTACGAACGCTTCTGCCAGCATCTCACCACTGTCTCCCGGTTTGTGCCTTCAAGCTATCGGCCTGCGGTTGCTCCCCACCTGCTGGTGGCAGGGTCTGGACGCCTGCGTCATTTTTCGAGTCAAGCGAATGTCTTCTGGAGAATCGCCTTGAGCAACGGTGCGTAGCGCGGCATCAGAGCAAAAGCCAGCACCTCGTCGTCACTCTCGATGACCGGGCAGTCCTGGATGAGCAACACTTCGCCCCTGCGGGCAACGGCGACGATCTCGCAACTGGGTGGCAGCACCAGTCGCCGGAGTTCGAACTTGCCCACGGTCTTGACGGGCACGCGCAGCAGGGCGGGTATCCGGTGTGAGACGCTCGACAAGACGGCCTTACCGACCGTGGCGGTGGGGCCGTCTGCAGGAGCGCCTTGCAAGGTGACGTGTACCCGAGATCTGTAGTGCCTGCCAAGCCATTCGGTGTCAGCATCGGCACTACGCTGCAGCCACCAGCAGGCGAGGCGCAACCACCGGCAGGCAAGATAGAAAAGCGCAACAGTCAACAGTGCGGTCATCCCGTTGCGTACCACCATTTATCGAAGCGGCAAATTTTATTGAAGCGCCCCCTGCATCAAGAAACCCTCAAGATGCGTGCGTATTGACCGCCACAGCCCCCGATTCCTCCCAGTCGATAAAAATTTTGGCGTAAGCGACCGCCTCTTCCTCACTGCGGAAGCAAAATGGCGTGACGCGCCGGTTGCCTTGGGGATCGATGCAATCGCCGGCCATACCGTTCCACTCGCGACGAACTACAATTTGCCATCCCCGATACATCGTAACCATCGGTTTGAACTCTCTACGAAAGCTTGCATTACTATTGGAATCTGCGCCAGCTCAAGAAAGTATCAAATCTGCTTTGTCCTCTGCAAGGGCTAGATGGGGCAAAACGATTTGCGCCAGTCGCCAGTCGCCCCCTATCGGCCGGACCCTGGATGTTTGTTTTCCATAGACCGACGCGCTTGGTGCTGTTGATATTTTGCAAACTGTCCAATCAGCGCTGGAAAACCCCAAATGTATAAATAGAGGGCAATGCCGATGGACAGCGGCCAGCTCCAGACGTCTGCAGGCGCATAGGTGCCGAGCATGTGAGGCGCCAAATTGGTGGTGTTCGGGCAGCAGCCCGACGGATTTCGCCAACCATACAAGCGAATTTACGGTAAAGAAAACCTCAAAATCGGCGGGCCGTACAAAAGCGGGCCGCAGCCTGCCGACGCCGCTCAATCGGACTTCAAACGGTAGCCGACACCGGATTCGGTAAGCAGATACTCAGGTCTGGCGGGATCGACCTCCAGCTTGTGGCGCAGCTGGCCCATATAGACCCGCAAATAATGATTTTCATTGGTATAGGATAGTCCCCAAACGGCTTTGAGAAGCTGACGATGGGTTAGTACTTTTCCGGCATTGCGCGCCAGGGTCGTCAGCAACTTGTACTCGTTGGGTGTCAAGTGCACTTCTTGGCCGTCGACACACACCCGACGGCTCACAAAATCGATGTGCAGCCGACCAGCCTCAAAGCTCGGCTCGGCAGGTTCCACTGCCGCGCGTTCAGCGTGGCGCAGGGCGACGCGCACGCGCGCAAGCAGTTCTTTGACACCGAAGGGTTTGGTCAGATAGTCGTCGGCACCGGCGTCGAGGGCATCGACTTTGTCCTGCTCCTGCCCACGCGCCGAGACCACGATAATCGGCACCACCGACCATTCGCGCAGCCGGCGGGTCACCTCGATGCCGTCGAGATCCGGCAGCCCCAGATCCAACAAGATAAGCTGCGGGTGACGCTCGGCAACTAGAGCAAGGCCATGGCGGGCGGTGAGCGCTTCGAGGGTCTGGTAGCCGTTGTCGAGGAGGGTGGTTCGCAAGAACATCCGAATGTGCGGTTCGTCCTCGACGATTAAAACGGTCGAGTGGGCCTCGGTCTGTTTCAACGTTCTTCCTCCTGTTCTACCTGTGGAGCCGAGCCGCCCAGGGGCAATCCGAAGCGAAACAACGCACCGCCGCCGGGCCGGTCGATCGCTTTAATCCAGCCGCTGTGCGCCTCTACGATGCCGCGGACGATGGCTAGACCAAGCCCCGTGCCCCTGCCGTCGGGATGCTGCCCCCGATAGAACTTCTCGAAGAGGCGGGCGCTGTCGCCCGGCGGCAAGCCAGGACCGCGATCGGCGAGCTCGACGATGATCATCTGGCCATCGGCGGCGTGGGCGGACAGTTCCACGGGCGTACCGGCGGGGGTGTGGCGGGCGGCGTTCTCGAGTAGGTTGATGAGCACCTGCTCGATGAGCACTGCGTCGAGGGGAACGAGCGGCAGATCCGGCGGCAGGGCGATGGTGAGCGGATGGTCGGCCAGGGCGGCATCCACGCGGCGCACCGCCGCCCCGACCACCTCCTCCAGCGGCTGCCACTCCTTGCGCACCCGCAGGGTGCCCGATTCAAGGCGCGTCATCTCAAGCAGGTTGCCCACCAACCGGTTGAGGTGTTCCGCTTCGCCGAAGACCACCTGGAGGGCTGCGCGCTGGTGGTCGCAGGCGGGGTCGGTCTGAGCAAGCAGCGTGCTGGTCATTCCGGCGATCACAGCGAGCGGTGTGCGCAGATCGTGGGAGACGGAGCTGAGCAATGCCGAGCGCATCGCTTCGGTCTCGGCCTGCAGACGGGCGCGGTCGGCCTGCTCGGCCAGTTGCACCCGCTCGATGGCGGCGGCCGTCTGGCTTGCGAAAGTCTCAATCAGGTGAAACTGCTCCGGGTCGGCAAGCCGCACGATGCCCTCACCGGCGCGCACCGCCAGCACGCCGACGGTGCCGCGCGAAGCGACCAGCGGCAGGTAGGTCGCACCGGCGCCGGGCAAGGAATCGGTGTGGGCCCCCGCCGCTCGGCCGCGCTCGTAGGCCCAGCGGGCGGTAGTCTGTTCGTTGGGAGGGGCAAAAAAGCCCGTCTGCGCTAGGGGCGAGGCGAGGGTGCCGTCGGCGCCGGGCAGCAGGACGGCCACATCGCAGCTGACGACGGTGCCGATGTGCTGCCCGGCGGCTCCGGCGAGCGTTTCGAGGTCGCGCGCGGCGGCCAATTCCCGGCTCAAGCCGTAGAGCGCGGCGGTGCGCCGTTCGCGGGAACGGGCGGTCTGCGCCTGGAGCCGGACGCGGTCGGTAAGACCGCTGATGAGCAAGGCCACCGTGAGCATCACCCCAAAGGTGACCACGTACTGCGTGTCGGCGACGGCGAAGGTGAAGTGGGGCGGCACGAAGAAAAAATCGAAAGCAGCCACGCTCAGCACCGAGGCAAGTGTCGCCGGACCGCGCCCGTGGCGGGTGGCGACGACGACCACACCGAGCAGGTAGACCATGGCAATGTTGACCGGGGCCAAGCGGCCGAATACCGCCCAGCCACAGAGCGTGCAGACAAAAACCACCGCCAGGCAAAAGCCGTAGGCGGACCAATCCACACCCGGACTGAGCGACGGCTTCGGCTGAGGGCGCTGCTCTTCGGCGTCGCCGCTGATCACGTACACGTCGATCGGGCCGCTGCGGCGCACCAATTCGTCGACCACTGATCCGAACAGCACCTCCTTCCAGCGGGGCCGGGCCGGTTTGCCCACCACGATCTTCGAGACGTTGCGCTCCCGGGCGAAAGCGAGGATCTCCTCGACGGGATCCTGACCGCTCAAGGTCACCGCCTGCGCCCCAAGTTGCTCGGCGAGTCTCAGCGTGGCGTTCACCCGGCCCCGGGCGGCCTCGCCCGCGGCGAGGGTGGCGGGCGTTTCGACGTAGACCACCAGCCACTCGGCCCGCAAACCGGCCGCCATGCGCCTTGCTGCCCGCACCAGCCTGCGGGCTAGGGGGCTGGGGCTGACACATACGAGGATCCGCTCCGCCGCGGGCCAGGTGTCGGCGATGGCGTTGCGCCGCCGCCAATCTTGCATCTGCGCGTCGACGCGCTCGGCAGTGCGTCTGAGCGCTAGTTCCCGCAAGGCGATGAGATTGCCTTTACGAAAAAAGTGCGCAAGCGCCCGCTCGGCCTGCTCACGGCTGTAGATTTTGCCCTCTTTGAGCCGCTCGATAAGGTCGTCGGGGGGCAAGTCGATAAGCTCGACTTCGTCGGCCTGCTCGATGAGCCGGTCGGGCACCGTCTCGCGCACTGCGACGCCCGTGATCTGGGCGACGACATCGTTAAGGCTTTCCAGGTGCTGGACGTTGACGGTGGTGAAGACATCGATGCCCTCGGCCAACAAATCCTCGATGTCCTGCCAGCGCTTGGGATGGCGCAGTCCGGGTGCGTTGGTGTGGGCCAACTCATCCACCAGAACCAGCTGCGGTCGGCGCACGAGGGTGGCGTCCAGGTCGAATTCGGTCAACCGGGCTTTTCGGTACTCGACAATGCGGGGCGGCAACCGCTCCAGACCGGCAAGCAGGTCAGCGGTCTCGGCGCGGCCGTGGGTCTCGACGTGGCCCACTACCACATCGAGACCGCCCGCCTGCAACTCGCGGGCGGAGCGCAACATGGCGCAGGTCTTGCCCACCCCCGCCGCCGCCCCGAAAAACACCTTGAGCTTGCCGCGTGCCTGCTCCCGCTGCAGCTGCGCAAGCAGCACATCAAACTCCAGCCGCCGATCAGGCATCTATATACTCTTGCACCGTAGGCCACTGTTTGGTGGTCCGCCCCGATGCTAGCCCTTTTTGTAGATCGTCGAGGTGCCAGGTGATGTCAAGGGCCGTCTGGACGGCACTGAAGCTCGAGGAGCAGCGAGGGGCTCGGGGGTCAGCATCTTGCGGCAGTCTTCACTCGACTCGTAAGCCAATGCACTATCGGTCGAACCAAGGCACCGAACTTTCACCGTAACGAGGTTCGGTAGCTGAGCGGATGTTTTATGGGATCGCGAGCCTGCGGCGATGGGGAAATGGGGCGGACAAAGCTAAAATCGGCGCAAAGAGCCTGGGCTCACAGCGGCGAACTGCCGCTAGGATGTGTTCCACAATGTCTGACACCGGGCCGCACCGTATGAAGATTCTACTGACCATCGGCGATCGCGTTCGCTGCATCGACCCCAATCCGACGCCTCCGGGACGCCCAGCGCGCGGTTTCGGCCGCGCCCTGGTGGGCAAGACCGCGACCGTCGTCGGCTTCGGCGCCTTCGGCGGCATCACCGTTCAGGTGGACGGCTGGGAGCACACCGTCGTGGTCTCCCGGCGGGAAATCGGCAAGCTTTAAATCAGTACCCGGGCTGGCGAGCGCTCCACCAGCCAGCGCACGTGCTCGCGCGCCCAGCGATCGGCTCCGCACACATCGCCCAGGTCGGGTTGACCGACGCTTTTGTGGGCTTCAAGGGTAGCTTCGAGCAGGCGCGGCATCTCTAGAAACCGGACCTTTTGCTGGAGAAACTGGGCGACGGCTTCTTCGTTGGCGGCGTTGAGCACCGTCGGGTAGGTACCGCCGGCCCGTCCGGCCCGGTAGGCCAGCTGCATATTGGGATAGCGATCGTGGTCGGGCTCCTTGAAGGTGAGGGTGCCAACCCGGGCGAGATCTAGGGGCTTCCAGGGGGTGGGTGTGCGCTCGGGCCAACTGAGCGCATAGAGAATCGGCAGGCGCATATCCGGCCAGCCCAGTTGGGCGATGACCGAGGTGTCGGCCAATTCGACTAGCGAGTGAATGATGCTCTGGGGATGGATCACAATCTCGATGTGGTCGTAGTCGAGCCCAAACAGCCAGTGCGCCTCGATCACCTCGAGCCCCTTGTTCATCAAGGTGGCCGAATCGACGGTGATCTTGGCTCCCATCACCCAATTGGGGTGCTTGAGGGCGTCCGCTGTGGTCGCCTCGGCCAGCTTCTCCACCGGCCAGTCGCGAAAGGCACCGCCTGAGGCGGTGAGCAAGATGCGCTTGAGAGCGCCCTCGGGCACCCCCTGCAGACACTGGAAAATTGCCGAGTGCTCCGAATCGACCGGCAGCAGCTTCACCCCCCGCGCACGGATGCGCGGCATCACCACCGGTCCACCGGCCACCAGCGTCTCTTTGTTGGCAAGGGCCAGATCCCGACCCGCGTCGATGGCCGCCAGGGTAGGCATCAACCCGGCGCACCCGACGATACCGGTGACCACCACTTCAGCAGGCGCCTGGGCAGCGACCGCACAGCAGCCTTTTTCGCCGACGAGAATTTCGAGAGCCCCATCGACACTCTCCAGCAAAGCGACCAGCTCCGCGCGCTTCGCCTCGCTGCCCACCGCCACCACCTGCGGCCGGAAGCGGCGAATCTGCTCGGCCAACAACGGCATGTTGCTGTGGGCGGTCATGCCGGTTACAGCGAAGCGCTCCGGGTACTCGGCGACAATATCGAGCGTTTGAGTACCGATCGAGCCGGTGGAGCCGAGCAGGGCAATGTGCTTCACAAAGATTTACCAGCAACTAACCGGTATTGTCCCGTGTGCACGCACGACTGGCAAGCGCCCCCTGGCATCTGGCATCGGAAGCCCATAACCGTCTTAGCGCTTGCGATTTTTGCGCCACAGGCCGTACATCCGCTCAGCGTCGGCGGCAGCCTGGGCGCGCTCCCGGGCCAGATACATTTCGAGCGCCTGGGAAGGTCCGTACTCCAACTCTGTCCGGCGCACCGCCCGCGCTTCGTCGCGGGCCAGGTAGGCGCTGCGCCGTGTGCGGGTAGTGGTGCGCGGTGCATCCCGTCGGGCGTTGGTGACCGGGGAGGGCTCCGACTTGAGGACCACTTTTTTGCGCGCCCGGTCCGGGGAGGCTGCAACCCTCCGGCTGGAGCCGGTGTTGCGTTTGCGCAGCACCGGGGACGGGCGGGCGGACTTGGCGGCAGCCCCGCGGCGAGTTGCGTCCACTTTTGCGGGGCTTGCGGAGTGGGACTTTTGCACCGGCGGTGGGGTAGGAGGCACAGGCTCGCTCTTTTGGACGGGGGGGGCGGCCGGCATCGGCGGCACCGCGGGCGGCGGCGCGTTCACCCGAGCCAGCCGTTCGGGCAGTGCACCGGCGCTCCTGGCCTGGGGCTCGGCCGGCCGGTCCTGCCAGTAGCGCGCCGCCCCGGCCCCCCCCAGCCCCAGCAGACCCACGACCCCCACCGCCAGCCCGAGGCGGGGTAAGGTCCATGGCCGGCGCCCGGCCGACGCAGGCGAGACGGCCTCGGTCTGCAAGGAAGGCGCCGGTACCAGAGCCTCCGGCGGCGCGGGGATGTACAGGTGGACTAGATGTCCCTCCTCCAGCAGCTGGTGACCGGCGGTGCGCGCGTGCGCCGGAATCATCACCCCGGGACGCTCGGACCGGTAGCTCCACAGGTCTGGTGCGGGCACAGCTTCGATGCGCTCGGGCAACCGGCGGCGATCGACGATCGCGGCCGGACCCCGCTGCAGACAGGTGAAGATGTTCTCCAGCTTCGCCGCATCGAGGGTGTCTTCGAGGTAGTAGCACAAAAAATATGGTACATGGCCGCGGCCAAATTCATCGCCGCCGTCGTCGTACAGCCACCCGAACAGCTGGTGAGCGGAGCTGGCCTGGTGCAGGTAGACCGAGCGATAACCCTGCTGGGGCAGCTCGTAAGGATTCCAGTGGCGCTCGACCACCTGCTCCAAAAACACCATGCGCACCGCCGGCGGCACCCCGGCACTGGCGAATAACTGAAAGCCCTGTCCGGCGACGCTGGTGTAGACGAGTTGGCCAAGGGTGAGCATAGCGGCTCGCGCGCTCCTTTGCGTGCGGATGGTGGCTTACAATCGCGTCGGCTGCAAATTGCCGACACTTGCGATCACTGACGGCCTTTTTCCCTAGGAATTCCCAGAAATAGACAGCGCTTTACATCAGAATGAGCGACACCCGCCGTGGAGGTCGAACTTCCATCGAGTGGTGCAAGGATGGTGCAAGTGTATCCTATAAAAATGGGGAATCCACTCGCCTCCACGCGCAATCGAATGGTGAGTTACGGAGCCGGTGGACCGTTTGCCAAGGATTTGAGGTAACCAGTGGGTGGATAGAGGGAATATCGCGCCCGCAGTCGACCATCGGCGGTGGGTACAACACCGAGCGTGCTCAACTGGGCGAGAGCCGTTCGGCGGGTGGGTTCGTCACCGGCATTGGCATAGATTTCTTGCCAAATAGTCCGCCGGGTCCAGTTGATGGCCGGTGCCGATTCGAGGTGCTTCGCCAGCGCCCACCACTGGTTGGCGGGGAGCTGCCCGGCCGCACCCAAGCGGACGGCGGCCAGACCCGCCGCGCGGCGCAAGCAGTTGGCGGCAAGGGGGTGATTACCGGAGTACAGAAAGTGAACAAAACCGCGAGACTGCCAAAGGGCAATGCTGTCGGGGTTGTGCCGCAGGCCCCGGGCCAGAAGCCTCTCCGCCAGGTCGGGTCTGCCCATGCCGTAGGCTACCGATAGATTGGCAAGCAGATAGGCGGGCTCAAAATGGGGATTCAAGCGGTTGATGGACTCGATAAAAGTGTAACTATCGGTGTAGCCCAGGCGCCGGCGCATCCGGTGGTCGCCTAGGTACTGTACGAAGCGCAGCCACAGCCAATCGGCGGCGAGATTGCGGTGACCGAAAGCCGGCAGCGGAGGGGAGTCCGCCCGGAACGCCCGGGGGACGGCGCGGTTTGCTGCGAGCCTGTCCGCCTGCAAAGCGAGCATGAGCGCGCAGCAAACCGCGCCGGCGCCCAGGGCGCGAAGCGTGTTCGCCATGGCCCGGCTTAGCGGGTCGGGTTGGCGTCGATGACGATTTTGGCGGCGGACTTGAGGTAGGAAGCCGCCAGCCCGCGCACCTGGGTGCCGGCGGCGGAGGCCGCTCCGCCGTCGACGTTGATGGCAAAGTCGGTATTGCTGTTGGCTACTGCCGTCTGGCCGCCCGCCTGGTGGGCGACGGCCCACTTGGTGCCGTCGGCGGGGGCGGCGCTCACAAAGCGGGTGGCGTCGTGGCCCACCTGGATCGCAGCCTGCAGGTCGCTGAGGTCCACACCCGTCTGGACCAGGGTGCCCCCCAGGGTATCGGCGTTGGCGGTGGGTACACCGCCGGCACCCATCGTGCCGGCGGTGTAGTAGGCGCCGGTTTCGTTGAGATAAGCTTCCTGGGCGGTTTTGCCGGCGTCGATGGCGACGGTCGCCTCGGTGGTCTTCGCTTTGCCGGTCTGGCCTAGAAAGTTGGGCAGAGCGACGGCGGCGAGGATGCCGACGATGATCACGACCACCAACAGTTCAATCAGGGTAAAGCCCCGGGGGGCGCGCTGGGATGCCATGGAAAGTACTCCGGTTGCGACAAGTTCAGGGTGCCCCGCAGCAACGCATTTCTAACGCCTGCCAAAGTGACCCGCAAACCGTCTTTGGGCCTGCGCGTCAGCTCCAGCACCGGTTTCGGGCACTGCCCCGCCCACCAGTTTCCAGCGGTCGTGCCTGAGCAGCAGGTTCGCCACGCACGCCGTTAGGCTGTTAGTGGTTTCCGGAAGTCAGGTTCAAAAATCGGGTGAACTGATTTTCGAAGAGCAATCTAACTGTGCCGGTAGGGCCGTTGCGGTGTTTAACGATGTTGACTTCTGCAATGTTGCGATCCGGCGAGTCGGGATTGTAGTAGTCGTCGCGGTAGAGCATTAAGACAATATCGGCATCTTGTTCTATGGACCCCGATTCTCTTAAGTCTGACAACATGGGCCGCTTATTCGTGCGCGCTTCGACGCTGCGCGACAGCTGCGAGAGGGCCATTACCGGCACGCGCAACTCGCGGGCAAGGCCCTTGAGGCCGCGGGTGATTTTAGATAGCTCCTGAACGCGGTTGTCGGATCCTGCCCCTTCCATCAGCTGCAAGTAATCGATCATCACCAGTCCCAATCGCCCACCCTGCTCGGCCTGCAATCGGCGGGCCTTGGAGCGGATTTCAGTGACGGTTGCGTTTGGCGAATCGTCGATGTAAAGAGGAATACTGGCCAGTTCACCGATGGCTTGACCGATGCGTTGCCATTCGTTCTCGCTGATGCGGGCCGCCCGCAGCCGATGGCTTTCGACGCCCGCTTCCGAGCACAGCAGGCGCTGGACGAGTTGTTCTTTGGACATTTCCAGACTGAAGACCACCGCCGGCAATCCGGCTTTCTGAGCGATACGCTGGGCGATCGATAGGGAGAAGGCGGTGTTGTGCAGACAGATGTCGGCCGCGACAAAATTATGGGTGACAGGCACCGTCAGGTCGTAGACCTGCTCGTTGCCCACATATTCGATGGACGCAATTTCATCCCAGTAGAGGTCGCGAAGGGGCTCGAGATCCTGGCTCCAGAAACTGGTGGATTTGATCGGTGCTTCGATGGCAGGTTTGATATTTAAATAAAACATCCCGGACACCTCGTGCAGAGCGGAGAGCACCCCGAGGCGCAACAGCAGATGCTGCAGTTGGTGGCAAAAAGACTTGGCGGGTGAAGTAAATTCGACGGTCCGGTCGCTCACCCGGGCGGAATCGGCGGTGATGCAAAGCTGCTTCAAAAAAGCGACCAGTTGCGCCCTCGGCAGCCGAAAAACCGGGTCGGGGATACGGTTATCCCGGGTGGCCCGGCTGCACAACAGCGCAATTTCTTGGGGCGGCAGGCTCTCGCTGCCGAAAATCGGGATGCGGCAGGGTACGGCGATGCGCGCCCCGGCGGCGATTTCGGCGAGGGGCTTCCAACCGGTTGGCGTCAGGTAGGGATGGGCCAGGGTCGTCTTCACCTCACGGCCGAGGCCGGTGCGCACGCGGTAGACCGGCTTGATGCCGTCATCTACGAAGTGACTCGGTTCGACACAGGCCAGTTTGCCGTCGCCCAATAGCGTCAGCACTTCTACCAATTTTCCGGCCTCACCGCGGCGGTAAATGTCTTCGATGGTGACGAGCGCGCCGGTGGTCGGATCAGCGATAGGGGTATCGGCCGCGCAGCACTTGCCCATACCGGGGCGGCCCGCAACAATAATCAGATCCGACGGCTGCAGGCCCTGGGTGTAGTTGTCGAGGTCATAGAAATGGGTGGGGATGCCGAAGACGTTGCTGCCGTCCTGGTAGCGGGTCTCCAGTTGCTCGAAGATGTTCATGAGCACTTCGGAGGCGGGCACCAGCGAGCGCTGCACCCGCTCCTGGGTGACGGCAAAGAGCGTCTGCTCGGCTTGATCGAGCAATTTGGGAATCTCGGTGGCAGTGTCGAAACCGAGGGCGGCAATTTCCTGGCCGGCACGAATCAGCATGCGCAGGGCGTACTTGTCCGAGACCAGGCGGCCGTAGCCGTCGATGTTGATCGTGTTGATGGCGGCGTCGGTGAGGCGGCGCAGGTAGGCGCGGCCCCCGATTTTTTCGGTAAGTTTGTTGTCTTCAAGCCAGGCACCCAGGGTGAGCAGGTCGGTGGGCCTGCCCTGGGCGTGGAGAGCCAGGGCCGCCCGGTAGATAATCTGGTGCGACTCGACGTAGAACGCCTCGGGGCGCAGGTGTTCGACGACGCGGGTGAGCGCCTCCGGGTCCATCATCAGGCCCCCCAGAATCGTCTCCTCCGCATCGATATTTTGGGGCGGCAGGCGCTCTTCGATGCGCAGATCGAGTTCAGATGAGGTCATGGGGCCGGGCCTTCGTTTCCGGTCGCCATCTTACTCTACATCTAGCGCCCGCAAGCAAAGTATGACCGCCGTAAGCCCCGCTCCTCGCACCGGGCGTCCGGCGCTACCGCAGGCAGCGGCCACAGGCGCCGCCGCGGCTGCAGCCCGGGATGCCCAGCCCGTAAGATAAGCGAAGCGCGAAGGAGTGAAGATGCCGCGACCTGGACTGATTATTCACGGTGGACTTGGAGCGAGCGAGGCGGATGAAGCGAGTCGGCAGGTACGCCGCGAGGCCCTGCTGGAGATTCTCAAAGCCGCCAATGGGGTGCTCAAAAAAGGCGGTGCCCGTGAGGCGGTGGTGCGCGCCTGCGCATTGCTTGAAGATTGTCCGCTCTTTAATGCCGGGACCGGCGCCACCATCCAGCGCGACGGCCAGATCCGCCTCAGTTGTGCGCTGATGGACGGCAGGGAGCAACGCTTCAGCGGTCTGGTCAACGCCCGCTACCTCAAGAACCCAATCCGCCTGGCTGAGCAGCTGCAAAGCCGCACCGACCGGTTACTCGATCCGCACGGTGCCGAACTGCTCGCCCGTTCTCTGGGTGAAGCGGTGTACGAACCGGCCCTGCCGGAGGTGATTCGGCGGTGGGCGGACCAACGCTTCGAGGCGCAGTACGCCGGTACCCATGGCACGGTGGGGGCGGCGGCAGTAGACGGCGAAGGCGGACTGGCCGCCGCCACCTCTACCGGCGGACGCTTTATGGCCGGGGTGGGGCGGGTGAGCGATTCGTGCACCCCGGCGGGCAACTACGCCACCGACCGCTGTGCGGTGAGTTGCACCGGCCACGGCGAGGACATCCTGGACGAAGCGCTCGCAGCGCGCATCGCCATCCGGGTAGGCGATGGGATGAGCCTTCCGCAGGCGTTCGAGCGATCTTTTGCCGAAGCTGAGGCGCGCGGGCGCGACTTTGCCGCCATCGCTGTCGATAGCGACGGCCGCACCTGCTGGTCGGTTACCATGGGCATCCTGGTGGCGGCGTACTTCGATGGGAACGGAGCATTTTGCTCGACGTTTTGAACCACGTTTGTTGAGCTGCTATCCACGACTTCTACAGACTGGAAACTGTAGCGGTTCGACGGCGGCGGCTCGACGGCGATTAGTTCGAACAGGGTTTGCTGGAAAGGCCTGAAACAGGCGCAAAAAGAGATGGTCCGTGCACACGCTGTTCCCCGGCAGTCAGCTACAAATCCCTCCAACAGGGTAGGAGCAATTGGCCTTTTATCCCCGCCAGCGCCGGTCAATAGCCACGTACTTGAGCGGGTGGAGATCCTGCAAGTTCGGTTCCCAGCCTACCAGCCAGGGCTTTTGCAGGTACTCCAGGCCTGTATGAAACAGCGGTGCGATCGGAGCCTCGCTGAGCAGTCGCTCCTCAGCCTGGGCCAGGAGCCGGTAGCGGCGGGTCGGGTCTCCCTCGCGGCGGGCGCGGGCCAGCAGCAGTTGATAGAACGGGTCGAGCCAGTTGGGATAGTTCTTGGGCGTCGGTCCGTCGTAAAGATCGAGAAACGTCGTCGGATCCAAGTAATCGCCGCCCCAGCGCGATACGGCGACGTCGTAGTCGTGGCGACGGATGCGTGCTAGAAAAGTCTGCAATTCCTCGGTACTCACCGCCGGAGCCACCCCCAGACGCCGCTTCCAGACGCTCTGCAGCACGGCGGCCACCGTCCGGTCCGGTTCGCGGTTGGCGCTGTGGATCATAAAGCGTTCGGGAGGGTTGATGTTGCCTGCCGGGCGCGGGGGCGCGGGACCGCGATAACCCGGAATCCCCGGTGGCACGAAAGTGAGCGCAGGCACAGCGTCGCCTTTGAGATAGCGCAGCGCCAGATCCTCGCGCTCAATGGCCTTGCTCAAGGTGGTGCGCACCCCCGGGCGGTCGAACGGCTTGCGGCTGCAGTTGAAGCTCAAGTAATAGGTGATGAAGCGGCCGTCAGTGTGGTAGTCGCGGTACTGGCGCAGGGCCGGCAATAGCGGCCGGGGCAACACCCCTCCCACCGTCACGTCCAGTTCGCCCGCCTGGTAGAGATTGATGTTCTGCGAGCCATCCACGATGGGCAAAAACGACGCTTCGGCAAGGCGCACCCGCGATCGATCCCAATACGTCTGTGATCGCACCACCCGAATTTCGTCGTAGGGGCGGTGGGCCGCCAGTACAAAAGCACCGTTGGTGACCATGTTTCCCGGTCGCGACCACCGCTCGCCGTGGCGGGTGATCGCCTGGGCGGGCACCGGCCGGTAGACAAAAAAGGCTGACAACAGCGGAAAGAAGGCCGTCGGCCCTTCCATTTCGATGCGCAGCGTCAATGGGTCCGGCGCGCTCACCCCAAGCGCATCCAAGGGCAATTTGTCCTCGTTGATCGCCCGGGCGTTCTTGAGGTAGTAGAGCACGTTGGCGTAGGGACAGCCAGTGTTCGGATCGAGCGCCCGCTGCCAGCTGTAGATAAAGTCCGCCGCCGTGCAGGGGCGGCCGTCGCTCCAGCGCGCCCCCGGGCGCAAATGAAATATCCAAATCAGCGCGTTATCCTCGGAGCGCCAGCGCAGCGCCAGGGCCGGCAGCGGGCGGAGGGTGCGCGGATGGTATTCGGTGAGCCCTTCAAATAGGGCCATGCACAGATTCACTTCGCCCAGCGCCCCTTCGACTTTGTGCGGATCGAGCGAGCGCGGCTCGGCGGCGTTGCCGATGCGCACCCGATCGTCAGCAGGCGGTGCGGTTTTGCCGAAGTACGGCGAAGGTGCGCGGCTGCAGCCTGCCAACAGCGGCGCAATGAGCAGGCCCGAGCGCAACAGGTCGCGGCGGTTCCACGGGGTTAACATCCGGACTATGGTACAGGGATCAGGGATCAGGTGTCAGGGGAAGTTGGCGATCGGGGTTTAGGGCGCTAGCCCAGTCGATCTGTCTGAGCACGCCACGCAGCAGGGCGACTTCCTGGGCGGTGAGGTTTGCGCGATTAAATAGGCGGCGAAACTTTTCGAGTTTGCGCTGCGCAGTGTGCGGCTGCAAATACCCAATCCCCAAAAGCGTCCTCTCCAGATGAGCATAAAAACCTTTCAGCGCCTCCGCTTCAGGCATCGGCTCGCTCTGGAGGACAGGCGGGGGAGGCTCGCTGTCTAAAAAAAGCGCATAGGCACAGATTCCCACGGCTTGCGCCAGATTGAGCGAGGAGTAAGCCGCACCGGTGGGAATCTGCACGGTGCGCTGACAGTAAGCAAGTTCTTCGTTGCTGAGACCGCGATCTTCAGGACCGAACACGTAAGCTGCCATGCCTTCGCCCGCGCCCAACCAGCGCGCGCCCTCGGCAGGGGAAAGAGGCAGGTCACTCACTGTGCGGGTACGGGCCGTGGTGCCGACCACCCGCGTGCAATTTGCCACAGCCTGCGAGAGCGTTGGCACGATGCGGGCACCTTCCAGCACATCCGCCGCGTGCACAGCCATATGGCGCGCCTCTTCGTCCTCAGGCGAGCACTCGGGAGCCACCAGCCACAACCCGGAGAGATCAAAATTTTTCATCACCCGGGCGATAGCCCCCAGGTTCCGTGCTCCCTGCGTTGCCACCAGGACGATGCGGACGTTCAAGTGTGCTGGATCCTGCTCCTTGCAGGCATCCTACACCAATCGGTACCAATCTGCGGCGCGCTGCTACGTTCGCTCCCAGTCCTGCGTTTCTCGATGTAGTATATTTTTAAACATGGACATTTGCTCCCTTGCACATCACTTTGAGGTGGAATTTGGATATTACTTTAGCCCTGATCTGTCAGACATGGATGAAACGTTAATGTCTCGTGGGCTGAAACGCCCTGCCTTCGTTGAAAAGTCTCAATATGACAGATCAGGGATAGGATGCTGGTTCAGGCCCTGCGGCTGCATCTGGCGGAAGGGTTGAGAGGCGGCGTCGGGTGGCTCTTCGCCCTGGCAGATGAACAGATGGGCGCGGCGATCAACTCTATGCACGACGATCCGGCCTATCGCTGGACATTACAGGAGCTGGCGGAGCGTGCTGGCGTGTCGCGATCGACCTTTGCCCTGAAATTCAAAGAGACGGTTGGGGCGTCACCCATGGCATACCTGACGCGCTGGCGAATGCTGCTCGCTGGGGACAGGCTGGCGAATTCCAGCGATCCCGTTTCCGTCATCGCCCTGGCGCTCGGCTACGAATCCGAAAGCGCCTTCAGCCACAGCCTTCAAGAGGGTCATGGGCTGTTCGCCACGGCTATATAGCCGTGGCCGGAATCCGGCTTCTCCTTCCCATAGTGAGGGGGCAGCCGCCCGCGCCAATCGGCTCGAACCTATCGCAGGTTGATAGGCGCGGTTGGCGGCTCCCCAGGCATCCGATCCCCTTCAACGAACAGAAGAAGTTGCTCAAGAGTAGTTTATGGCAGCTGCTACTTCCCGGATAGATTCTCAGTAAGAGCAGAATCGCTCGGTGCGCAGGTGGGCCGGGTCAAAGCCCTGCTCCAGAAGTGCCCGTTTGATTTCGTCCACCCGGTCTTCGACGGCGCAAATATCGACCTGGAGCGCCTCGGGGCGTTTGATAAAGGCGGCTACGGCCGCCTCGGCGCTGCCCGGCTCGAATTCTTCGCCGGCCCCGGTGCGTACCGTCGGAATATAGCGAAACTTGAGATTGTGGGCAGCCAGGTCCTTCCAGAGCGCATGGTAGGCAATCTCGCCCGGGTCGTTGCCGCCATAAAAAAGCCAGACGTTGGGAGGGTCTTCCTGCGCAAACAGCCACTCGATATGGGACTTGATGGGTGCGATCCCCGAGCCCTCGGCGACGTAGACCACATCGCGCTCGGGCACCGATTCGAGGGTCATCATGCCGTAGGGACCGCGCAACTCGATAGTATCGCCGGGTTTGAGCTGGCACATAAAATTGGAGGCCCAGCCCACCCGGGAGATGCACAGTTCAATCTCCGGCACCAGCGCGGGAGTGGAGGCAATCGAATAAATCTTGGTGAAGATGCGGCCCTCGCGCTCGAAGCGCGGCCAGACCGCCTGGCCGGGCAAGAACTGAAAGGACGCCTTTCCTTCGAGCGCCAGGTAAATCGACCAGATGGTCGGGGTCATCTGCAGGGTGCAGAGCACGTTGGCCCGGTAGTCGGCGGGTGCAATGGTGATCATCGGGCAGAAGCGGGTGGCGGTTGGACGTTGACGGCCCATTGGCGTCTGTGTAAGTATGAAAAATGCACGTCTGGGGCTATAGCTCAGCTGGTAGAGCGCCGCAATGGCATTGCGGAGGTCAGCGGTTCGAGCCCGCTTAGCTCCATTGTCCACCCCCAATTGGCTTTCAGGCGACCGGCGTTTTGGCCAAGAGCTTGATGGCCGCCGCGGCAACCGTTTCGACCGGGATGCGCTCGACTTTGTCGCGCTCGGTCGAAACGAGTGCGACGTACTTGGGCTCCTCCGGCAGCAGCTTGGTGGGCAGGGTGGGGCCAAATAGAGCCACCAGGGGCGTGCCGGTGGCCACCGCCAGATGCATCGGCGCCGAGTCGACGCACAACAGCAGGCGCGAGCGCTCGATGAGGGCGGTGAGCTTCCCGACGTCCGGGGGCTGGATAAAGCGGGCCTGATCCGCCAGTTCCCCCTTGATGGCCGTCACCAGTTCGCTGTCGTCCGGCCCCTGGACGACATAGAACGGCAGGTCCGCTTCTTTGGCAAGCAGTTTCTGCACCACCTGCGCCCATTGGGCGGCGGGGTAGAGCTTGCGGATACCCTTTAGTTCGGCGAGCTTGCTGGCCCCCGGGTGCAACAACAGGGGCTTGCGCCCGCCCAGCGAGGCGAGGGCCTGGGTGGCCCAGCGCTCGTCCTCGGAGTTGACTGCAGCCTGGGGCGGGGTGAAGGCGCGCTGGATGCCAAAACCCTGCAGCAGGTCGTGGTACATGTGCGCCGCGTACTGATCGCGGTTTAGCGGCACCGAGTCGGTCAAAAACCGTTCGGTGATCCAGGCGCTGTAGCCCACCCGCTTCGGGATGCCGGTCATCCACAACAGCAGAGCGACAAGGCTGGAACTGCCCACCGAGAGCACCGCGTCGTAGCGCCGATCGCGCAGGATGCCGATCAGATTCATCCAGTCCGCCAGACTCGGGTCGGCCTTAAAGTCGAAGGTCAGCGTTTCGTTGACACTCGGGCACACCCGGTAGGCGCCCTGCGAACGGGGTTCGACGACAACCTCGATGCGCGACTGGGCGAAGCGCTCGCGCAGTCCCCGCAGGGTCGGAAAAAAGAGCACCTGGTCCCCGATGCCGCCGGGATTGAGAGCAAGGATGCGGGTCATGGGTGTTGCGAAACCTCGTTAACCAAGACCCATTCTAAGGCGGCAATCCTCAAGTCTCGCTGTAGCGCGCAATTCCGAAGACGTAGATGCCGTGGGCCGCCAGGGCGAGCGCCCACAATCCCAAAAGCCACCCCTGCCAGGGCCACTCGGCGTTGTAGAAGCGCGCGAAAAACGCCACCCCCGAGTTGACGGCGGCAAAGACGCCCACGTGCAGGGCAAAGTTGATCTTGTCGCGCAGGGCGCGGTAGACGGGCGAGCGGGGATCCGGGGGCGAGGAGAGCTTGGGAGGCATGGTTTACGGGCTGTCGAAGCGGGCGCGGGGACGAAAGGACTCGGCGCGGGAGAGCTTCTCGTACAGGTCGCGCTCCTCCGAGGACAGTGCCGTCGGCACCTCGATGCGGATTTTGACCAACTGATCGCCCCGGCTGCCCCCCCGGCGCGGCAGACCGCGGCCCGCGAGGCGCAAGGTGCGGCCGGTGGAGGTGCCGGCTGGGATCGTCACCCGCACGCGGCCGGTGAGGGTCGGCACTTCGACTTTGGTGCCGAGGGCCGCCTCGGCGGGGGTCAGGGGCACTTCACAGAGCAAATCGTCGCCATCGACCGTAAAAAACGGGTGGGCCTTGAGCTTGATGACCAGAAACAAATCGCCCCGGCCGCTGCCCTCGCCCGCCACCCGCACCTTGGTGCCTTCGTGGACCCCGGCGGGGATGTTGACCTCGACCACTTTGCCCGTGGCGGTGCGCACACGCTTTTTGGTGCCGTTCAACGCTTCTTCGAGCGTCAGTTCGAGGGGCATCTCGACATCTTCACTGCGGCCTGGGCGCTGGGTGGTGCGCACGTTCGCACGAGCCGTGCGCTCGCCGCCGCTTCCGCGCAGATTGCCCATCAGCGAATCGATAAATTCGTCGAAGCTGCCGAAGCGGCTGAAGTCAAAGTCGAATCCCTCGAAGCCCCCCCCGCCTGCCCCAGCCGGGGCGGTACCCCCCGCCGGGGTGCCGCCGGAGCGGCCCGCCTGTTGCCAGTAGCGGCCGTATTGATCGTAGCGGCTGCGCTTGCTCGGGTCGGAGAGCACCTCGTAGGCTTCGGAGATCGTCTTGAATTTTTCTTCCGCCTGCTTGTCGCCCGGATTGAGGTCGGGATGGAACTGCCGAGCCAGTTTGCGGTAGGTGCTTTTGATCTGCTGCTCATCGGCAGATTTAGGAACGCCCAGTATCTCGTAGTAGTCCCGATATTCCATAGCGTTTCGATGTAATCGAGCGGATCTATTCCATCATAGGCGGTGGCTGCCCACGCCCGAAGCGCCGCCCTAGCGCGCTCGGCCGCGGCGACAGCGTTCGGAGCAGTACTTCACCTCGTCCCAACAGTCGGCCCACTTGCGCCGCCATTCAAAAGGCAAACCGCAGACCGCACAGATTTTGCTGGGCAGGTTGGACTTGGTATAGCGCCCCCGCCGCTCAGCCATGGCCGCTCCAGCGGTCGAGCCGTTCGACGGCGGCGGCCAGGGTCTGGTCGCTCTTGGCATAGCAAAAGCGCAAATTGCAGTTGGGATGACCCGGCGGCAAAAAACAATCCCCGGGCACCGCCGCGATCCCCGCTTCGACGGCGAGGCGTCCGGCCGCCTCCAGGGCGTTTTTGACCCCGAGCACGCCGGCATCGGTCCAGACATAATAAGCCCCAGCCGGTCGTACCGGCTCAAACCCGCTGCGGTACAGCGCCATCACCAACCGGTCGCGCTTGGCCTGGTAGAGGCGGCGCAAATCGGCGTAGTAGTCGGCAGGCGCTTCGAGGGCCGCGACGGCAGCATGCTGCATCGGGGCCGGAGCGCAGATGGTCAAAAAGTCGTGCAGCCTGCGGATGGCGGCGGTCAAGGGCTCGGAGGCGATCACATAACCTAGCCTCCAGCCGGTCACACAAAAAGTCTTCGACAGCCCGCTGACTGTCACCGTGCGCTCGGCCATCCCCGCGAGCGCGGCCAGCGAGATGTGCTCCGCCCCGTCGTAGAGGATGTACTCGTAAATCTCGTCGGTGATCGCGTAGGCGTCGTAGCGCTCGCAGTAGCGGGCCACCAGTTCCAGTTCCTGGCGCGACCAGACTTTGCCGGTCGGATTGGCGGGGTTGTTGACAATCACCACCCGGGGCGCAGTACCGGCAAAGGCCCGTTCGAGCACCGCCTCATCGACACGCCAATCCGGGGCACTGAGCGGCACATAGCGGGGCTTTGCCTCGACTGTGGCCAGATTCGGCCGGTAGTTCTCGTAAAAAGGCGAGAAGACCACAACTTCGTCGCCCGGGTCGAGCAATGCCATCAGCGCCAGATTAATCCCCTCGGTCGCTCCGCAACAGACCGTCACCTGTGTGGCCGGATCGACCGCCAGAGCGTTGTCTCTGGCACACTTGGCGGCGATCGCTTCGCGCAGTTGCGCGAGGCCCCACGGGTCACAGTACTGGTTGCAGTCGGCGGCGATCGCCCGCTGGGCCGCCTCCTTCAAAAAGGCGGGGGCCGCAAAATCCGGCAATCCCTGGGCCAAATTCAGTGCCCCGAGTTCGTCGCAGTAGCGCGAGGCGTCACGAATCAGCGAGGGAACAACCGCGAGGGCGCGCTCCGACAGACGATGCTTGACAGGTGGAACCACGAATAATGCCCAATCTCGACTGTAGGCATTCTAGTCGTTGGCCCATTCCTCGCGGCCCAGCAACTCGGCCAGGGGGTCGCAAAGCCGTACATCGAGCAATTCCAGCTCCTCGCACATTGCCTTCCATTCGGCGGGCGCATAAAAAGCGCCGAGCGCCGAGACCGGCTGGGAACGCAGCACCTTGCCGGCCTCGAGCCGGTGGCGCACTTCGCTGCGGATGTAGTCAATAGAGAATCGGACAGCCTGTGCCATATACCTCGAACCCGTCGAACCTGTTAAAACGGTCTTCTATGCTGTAGTGAATTATACATTCTATTCAGTGGCAGCGGACCACCCCCCTGCGGTTCCCCGTCGGCCCACGGCGCTTGTAAGCCTTGTCATGCCACTATTGCAGCGTCGGGAGAACATTTTTCCGGCCTGACGCGGGGGGTGATCTATCGTGGGGAATGCCATCGCCTGGAGGAGGGGGCACCGATGAACGCAGGCAAAAAAATGTAGGTTTTGCATGCCCGGGCTGCACCGCCAACTTCAAACAGGTCCTTTAGGCAGCCGGTCCGCAGTCCGGCTGCAGACCGAGCGAGCGCAATTGCACCTTCAGCCGCTCCATCTGCTCGCGCAACTGCTCGGCCTCTTGCTCGGCCTGCTCGGCTCGATGCCGCTGCTGCTCCTCGGGAGTCGCGATCCATTGGCCCCGCTCGTCAAACCAGCGCAACCAGGGCCGTTCGAGCTTGAGCCAGAAGCCCCGCCACAGACCAATCCCAATCCCCAACTCCTCGAACCAGAAGCGGGGCTCAGCGAGCGTCACCTCCTGATAACGGATGCCGAGCAGTTGAAATAGCCGCATTCGACCGACATCCCCGTCAAAGACGATGTAGTAGGGCACCCGCAGGATGCGCTCGTAGACCTGCCACTTGGTCGGCGGTTCGTCCGCCCCGCGGCTCGACCGGCCAAGATCCTCCGCTTCTGTACTTGGTGAAAGAAACTCAATGACAACCGTTGGGGCGATCCCTTCTTGCCATAACACGTAGCTGCGCCGCAGTTCCCGCTCTTCGTAAAGGCTAGGCACACCGATCACCGCAAACCAGTCCGGACGTTTGTACCAGAGCAGGTGGCGCAGGTCGTAGTAGAAATTCAGGTCGCTGGCGGTAAAAATCTCTTCCTGTGGGCAAGCTGTCGGCTGAAAGGTTGCTGAGAGCAGTTGCGGTTGGAGAATATGAAATTCGTCGGGCAAGCCTGGCTCCTCTAACGCTTCGCTCGGCAGGTCGTACATGGTGGGTAAGTGGTCTTTTGGCGAGGGTGGCGGTGCCGATTGAGTCATTAGGCTGGCTCCCCTTGTTTGTCTTTGCAATGATTCGAACATGATGGATGCGAAGGTCGATTCTGAGGTAAAGTAGCGCTCATCAAACACTTCTGGGCACCATTGACGGAGATCGTGCTCGAACTGTTCGCCTGTGACCTCGGCGAAGTACTTCTCAATAATGGCTTTGGCCTCGCTGGGATCGATCATCGCCGGGATCTTCGGTGTCTTTCTATTTTGACCGGTCAGTTGCGCCCGTGCGCGGAGTCAATGCTGTCCAGCAGACTCACCTGCTCGAAGCGCTGGGGCGGCGCATAGCCCAGGTGGCGGTAGGCGGCGGGGGAGGCCATCCGGCCGCGGGCGGTGCGCAGCAGGTAGCCGATTTGCATCAGATAGGGCTCGTAGACCTCTTCGATGGTCTGGGTGTCTTCGCCGGTGGCGGCGGCAAGGGACTCGACGCCCACCGGGCCGCCGTTGTAATGCTCGATTAAGGTCGCAAGCAGGCGGCGGTCGGTCCAGTCGAGGCCGCGCGGGTCCACTTCGAATAATTCCAGCGCCGCACAGGCAACCGGCTCGGTGATCCGCCCGTCCCCTTCAACCTGGGCGTAGTCGCGCACGCGCTTGAGCAGCCGGTTGGCGATGCGCGGGGTGCCCCGGGCGCGGCGGGCGATCTCGGCGGCCCCGGGTTCATCTATTGGAATATTCAACAGGACAGCATTGCGGATGACGATGCCTGCGAGTTCTTCGACATCGTAAAAGCGCAAGCGCTGGATAAGACCGAAGCGATCGCGCAGGGGCGAACTGAGGGCGCCCACGCGGGTGGTGGCCCCGATGAGCGTGAAGCGCGGCAGCGGCACGCTGGTGATGCGGGCGTTTTGTCCCTTGCCGATGGTGATGTCGAGGCGGTAATCCTCCATGGCCGGGTAGAGAATCTCCTCGGTAATCCGGGGCAGGCGGTGAATTTCGTCGATGAACAAAATGTCGCCGCGCTGGAGTTTGACGAGCAGACCCGCGATGTCGCGGGGTCGCTCGAGGGCGGGGGCAGTGGTGAGGTGAATCTGCACGTTCATCTCGCGGGCCAGAATCAGCGAAATGCTAGTCTTGCCCAGCCCCGGCGGTCCGTAAAACAGCAGGTGATCGAGCGATTCGCCGCGACTTTTGGCGGCGGCCACGGCGATGCCCAGGACGGCTTTGAGATCTTTTTGACCGGCATAGTCGCCAAGACTCTTGGGCCTGAGGCTCTCCTCGTGCTGGTCCTCGTGGGCGCGCTCGGACTGCACCGCCGCGCGGGAGCGCTGGGCGGGTTCGGCGGGGGCGGTGCGCGATTTGGCCGGTTCGCCCTCGGCTCCGGAAGGACGGGAGGAGATGATCGCCATGGTCAACCTGCCGCGAGTGGTGGACGCTTGTCCCGGTCGCCATCACTTTAACACATCCCGGCGCCCACGGCGCACAGGGCTCCTGTGGGTTGCCGCCAACGTAAAGTACGATGACAGGTGACAGCTTCCGCAACAGGCGCAAACTCTGCCCATGAACATCGATCTGGCCGCACTCAACGCCGGGGCACTCTGGCCCGAATACATCGTCACCATCACCCTGGTTGTGGTGTTGCTGGTGGATTTGATCTCGGGCCGCAAGGCTTCCTGGTCGCTTCCTTATCTGACGCTTTTGGGGTTGGGGATTGCCACCGCCACGCTGCTGCCGATGTGGATTCTCGAAAATCCGGTGAGCTTTCTGGGCAGCTTCACCGCCGATCCGCTGAGCGTCGTCTTTCGCGCCTTTATTTTGATCTCAGCCGCCCTCACGGTGCTGATGTCGGTGCGCTACATCAACCAGTCGAGTCTGGCGACGGCCGAATTTTATGTGCTGCTGCTCGGGGCGACCCTCGGGGCAATGCTGCTGTCGGGTTCCTCGGAGATGGCAATGATCTTCGTGGCTCTGGAGTTGCTCAGTATCACCAGTTATTTGCTCTCGGGCTACGCCAAGCTCGACAAGCGCTCCAACGAAGCTTCGCTCAAGTATTTGCTCATCGGTGCGGCCAGTTCCGGTATTTTCCTGTACGGCATGTCGCTGCTGTATGGGTTTTCCGGCGGCCAGACGCAGCTGACCGAGATTGCTCCGCGCATCGTGGATCTGGGTTTTCCGGCCTTGCTGTCGCTGGTCCTGGTGGTGGCGGGCATCTGCTTTAAGCTCTCGGCTGTGCCCTTCCACCAGTGGACCCCCGATGTGTACGAAGGATCGCCCACGCCGGTGGTTGCCTTTTTATCGGTCGGTTCGAAGGCCGCCGGTTTCGCCCTGGCCATCCGCTTTATGACCTCGGCCTACCCGGGCTTTTCTGAGCAGTGGCAGACGCTCTTCGTGCTGCTGGCCATCCTCAGCATGGTGCTCGGCAACGTGGTGGCCATCGCCCAGACCAGCATGAAGCGCATGCTCGCCTACTCGTCGATCGCCCAGGCCGGTTACGTGATGATCGGCCTTGCCATCGGCACCCAGGAAGGCTACAGCAGCATGATCCTCTACATCGGCACCTACTTGTTTATGAACCTGGGGGCGTTCATGGCGGTGGTGCTCTTCAGCCTGCGCACCGGCACCGACGAGATCACCGCCTACAGCGGCCTCTACCAGAAAGATCCGTTTCTCACGCTGGTGCTCAGTTTGTGTTTGCTTTCTCTGGCGGGCATTCCGCCGCTCGCGGGCTTTTTCGGCAAGTTGTACTTGTTTTGGGCGGCGGTGCAGTCACAGGCCTACACGCTCGTTTTCTTTGGTCTGGTCACCTCGGTGGCTTCGATTTATTACTACGTGCGCGTCGTCAAGCTGATGCTGGTCAAGGAACCGTCTCCCCAGGTGCTCGGTTATTCCGAGGCGGGCGATCAAGACGGTATCCAGACCCTCAAAGCCGGCATGTTGATTACGACGGTCGCCACCGTCGTGCTGGGCATCTTGTTCCCGCCGCTGATCAGCCTCGCCGACACCTCGCTGCGGGCCACCCCGTCGCTGCAGCAGGTGCGGACCGCCACGCCCGTCTCGCGGGTGAGCACCGGTGCCGAAGCGCCTGCTGATCACGGGCGCTAGCGGCCTGCTCGGTTTTCAAGTCGCCTCCCGGGCGCTGCAAAGCGCCTGGGAAGTGGTGGGTACGATAAGCCGCCATCGCTGTCCGCTACCTATCGAGCAACCGCAGTTGGACCTGGCCTCGGAGGATCTTTCGGGGCTTGCAGCTTTCGTGGGACGGTACCGCCCCGACGCCCTCGTCCATTGCGCGGCGATGAGCGAGGCGGCCCAGTGCGAAGCCAATCCCACCGCGGCCTTGCGCGTCAATGTCGCAGCGACCGAAGCGCTCGCGCTCGCGGCCGACCGGATAGGCTGCCGCTTCATGTTCATCTCTACCGACCTGGTCTTCGACGGCCGGGGCGCTCCCTACTGCGAAGAAAGCCTCCCCAGTCCACTCGGCTGCTACGGCCGCACCAAGATGGCGGCTGAAGAGCGAGTGCTGAAACTGGGGGGCGGGGGGGCGTTGGTCCTTCGCACTTCGCTGCTGCTGGGACCAAGCCCGTCGGGGGCGCGCAGCGTCGAGGAGCGCCTGGGAGCCCAACTGGCCGCCGGCAAACGGGCGCACTTGTTTACAGACGAATTTCGCTCGCCGGTGTACGCTCCGGACCTGGCTGCGGCCCTGCTCGAACTGGTGGAGGCGGGACAATCCGGGCTGCTGCACCTGGGTGGGCCTGAGCGCCTGTCGCGCCACGCCCTGGGGATGCTGCTGGCGGATCACTTCGGCTGGGATACGCGCTTGATCCTGGCTGCTTCGGGAAGAGACTACCCTTCGACCCCGCCGCGGCCGAGCGATGTCAGCCTCGATTCGCGGCGGGCCTACGCGCTGCTTTCTACCCCGCCGCGGCCCCTCGGCCAGGTGTTTGCTCCCCAAAACCAATAGGCGATCACCTCGCAGCCGGTAATGTCACCGTGAAGATACTGCCTGTGCCGGGAGCACTGGTGAGACTGAGGGTGCCGCCGTGGGCTTCAACAATCTGGCGGCTCAAATGCAGACCCATGCCACTGCCTTCTTTGCTGTGGCGGCCCTGGGCAAAACGGCGAAACAGATACGCCTGCTCCTCGGCGGCGATCCCCGGTCCGGTGTCGCAAAAATCGAGATGGACGCAGCCCCCGTCCCCCAGGCGGCTGCGCACGGTGACGCCACCCTGGTCGGTGAATTTGAGGGCGTTGCCGAGCAAATTGGTAAGCACCCGCCGCAGTTCCAGACGATCGGCCAGCACCTTGGGGGCCGTCTCCAGTTGGGCAGACAATTCCAGATGCTTCTCAGCCGCAAGCGGCGCCAGTTCGTCGCACACCTGCTGCATCAACTCGATGACATCGACCGGCTGAAAATGCAGCTTTTTGGCCCCGGCCTCGTAGCGGTAGACATCGAGCAAAGTGCGCACCAGTGCCAGCAGGTTACTGTTGGAGCGGGCCATGATTTCTATTGCCTCGGCCATCGAGGGCTGCATCGGTCCGAGCGCTCCCTGACCCAGCAGGTTGAACATGCGGTCGGCGGCCACTAGGGGGGTGCGCAGGTCGTGGGCAAGGCGGGCCACGAAATCTTCGCGCTGGCGGGCGATGCTGTCGCGTTCGCTGATCGAACGCTTGAGACGCAGCAGTGAACGCACCCGGGCGAGCAATTCGTCCGGCTCGATCGGCTTGCGGATAAACTCGTCCGCCCCTGCATCGAGGCCCAGGGCTGCACTCGGACGGTCGGAGGCAGTCACCAGCAAAATCGGCAAAAAGGGCAGGTGCCCGTCGGCCTTCAGGCGGCGGGTGACTTCATAGCCGTCCATTCCGGGCATCATCACATCGAGCAGCACCAAATCCGGAGAATTTTTGTAGACCCGGTCGAGGCACTCGGCACCGGAACTTGCCGTTTCGATTTCATAGCCTTCACTGGCCAGCAGAAACTGGACCAGGGCGATATTGTCAGGCAGATCGTCGACAACTAAGATGCGTTCGGCAGATTGGAGCATGGGACGGCAGAAGGCGGCGCCAGACAGGGTGCACCGTCAATAATACACATACGTGCGCCACCCCCTTGCAGAGGCGGGCATCCCCATTACAGTACAGGGAGCGCCCCCATCGCCATCTAACCTGGGGAGCACTTTTTGCAGCCTATCCGGAAAGTATGAGGATTTGGCATGGTAAATCTGTTGTGCCTCTCCACTTGATCCCCTGTCTACCTCCGACATCCCAGCCACCCACTTGCCCACCATCTGGTCTGTCTTCGATGCACTATAGACAGACATGGAATGGCCCGGTTATAGGGCATCCGGTAGACACCCGCCCAATTTTGGCCCTCTCTAAGGAACACAACGGTGCGTAGCTGCCGCACGTCCGGTCAAAGTTTCGCCGGGTATACTGTTCCCTCCGTGGTCGAGGCGACAGGGTTTCACTTACCTTCAGTGATGTCGCGACAAGATCGCCATGCTCGCCTGTGTTCGAAGTGCCGCCCTTGCGGGCATCGATGCGCTGGGGGTGACTGTCGAAGTCGATGTCGGCTTCGGCCTGCCCCAGACGACCCTGGTGGGTCTGCCCGACGCGGCGGTGCAGGAGTCGCGCGAGCGGATCAAAGCGGCGCTGCAAAACGCCGGTTTCGTCTTTCCGATGCGGCGGATCATCGTCAACCTTGCCCCCGGCGATCTCAAAAAAGCGGGGCCGAGCTTCGATCTGCCCATCGCCCTGGGCGTGCTTGCCGCCTCCGAACAACTGCAAGCCAAAGCGCTGGGGGATTTTTTGTTTGTGGGCGAGTTGTCCCTCGACGGCAGCCTGCGGCCGGTCACCGGGGCGATGTGCCTGGCTCTGGGTGCCCGGCAGATGGGGCTTTGCGGGATCGTCGTGCCGGAGGCGAACGGTCCTGAGGCGGCGCTGGTGGACGGGATCGCCGTTTACGCGCTACGCGGCTTGCAGGAGGTGGCGCAGTTTTTGGCCGAGCCAGGCAGGTTCGAGCCGCTCGCGGGCGACTTGCTTTCACTTCTCGAACGTCCGCCTGCTGCGGACGAGCCCGATTTGCAGGACGTCCGCGGGCAGCCGCTTGCGCGACGGGCACTGGAGGTGGCGGCAAGCGGCGGGCACAATTTGTTATTGCTCGGCCCTCCCGGCTCCGGCAAGACGATGCTCGCGCGCCGTCTACCGGGAATCTTGCCGGCCCTCGGCTTCGAGGAGGCGCTCGAATCGACCCGCATCCACTCGGTAGCGGGTTTGCTCAGCCGCCGCGATTGCCTGGTGACTGGACGCCCCTTCCGAGCGCCACATCACTCGATCTCCGCCGCCGCTCTAGTCGGAGGTGGCGGGATACCAAAACCGGGCGAAGTGAGCCTCGCTCATAACGGGGTACTTTTCCTGGATGAAGCCACCGAATTTGCCAGACCCGTTCTCGAATCGCTGCGTCAGCCCCTCGAAGACGGCCAGGTGCTCATCTCCCGCACCCGCCAGTCGCTCACCTTCCCGGCCCGCTTTGCCGTCGTGCTCGCCGCCAACCCCTGCCCCTGCGGCTACTTTGGCGATACGCTGCGCCCCTGCCGCTGCACCGTGCGCGAGCGGGTGCGCTACTGGGCAAAGCTATCAGGACCACTGCTCGATCGCATCGACTTGCAAATCCTCGTAGGCCGCCCCAAACCCGAAGAAATTGCCCACCTTGTCCCCGGCGAACCCTCCGCAGCGGTGCGCAAGCGGGTCATCGCCGCGCGCGAACGCCAGAAAACACGCTTCGCGGACCATCCGCGGGTGCGCTGTAACGCCCACATGCAGACAATTCACCTGCGGCTGTTCTGTACTCTCGACGAAAGTGCACGGCGCTTACTCGAAGGGGCGATTCGGGGATTGCACCTGTCGGCCCGATCCGCCGAGCGCGTGCTCAAAGTCGCCCGCACCCTCGCAGACCTGGCGGGCTCAGACCAGATCGCTCCCGCGCACATCGCCGAGGCATTGCAGTTTCGGTCGCTGGAGCGGATGCAGACAGGTTGACAGCTGCTTACGCCTGGGGCTTGGCGTAGTCAACGTCTGCTCGAACTCCACGCACTAAATTGCACTTGCAGGCGAGCGGCGGCGGTTGGCTTAGGATGGTTTTTAGTTGCACAACCAACAGCCGGCCAGCCGAAAACCCCAACGGACAATTGTTTCAACCCTGACACCTGGCAACTGAAACCTGCACTAGACCGCGAAGTAGCGAGCTTCGGGGTGGTGGCAGACGATGGCGGTGGTCGACTGCTCCGGCAACAGCTGGTGGCTCTCCTCCATAGCCAGGTCGATGCGGCGGGCGCCCACTAATTCGAGCAGGATCGCCTGGTCTTCGAGGTTGGGGCAGGCCGGGTAGCCGTAGCTGAAGCGCGCCCCCTGATAGCCCCCGGCAACGAGCCTGCGCATCTCGGCTGAGTCCTTGCCGTCGATGCCCAGTTCGCGCCGGATGCGGGCGTGGGTCCAGTCGGCTAAGGCCTCGGCGGTCTGCACCGATAGACCGTAGTAGTAGAGGTACTCGCTGTAGCGGTCGGCTTTAAAGAGCTTCCGGCCGTGCTCGCTCGCGACATGGCCCACGGTCACCGCCTGCAGGGCAAGGGCGTCGATCTGTCCGCTTGCTGCATCGGCGAAGTAATCGGCAATGCACAGGTGGTCCTGCCCCTTCTGGCGCGGGAAGGCAAGACTGGCGTACACCGACAGATCCGCCGGGTCGCCGGTTTGTTGGAACCTCTCGAACGATTCGAGACTGTAGATGCGCAGGCTGTTGCCATGCGCCTGGCAAGGGAAGTAGCCGTAGGCCACCTGCGGGTGCAACAGTTGCTGTTCGATCACCTCGCACTTGAGCCGTTCGAGCACCGGCCCCATCTCGGTGTCGCGCTTCGCTTCGTACTCGGCGCGGCTTTGATCCGGGCTTTTGCGGTAGTTCCACTGCCCGGCGAACAGGGCGTTGAGATCCAGATACCGGAACACTTCGCTTAGAGCCGGTCCATCCGACCCTCCCAGGATGCGGGTGCCCCAAAAGGGCGGGCGCGGGCGCGGCACATCAATGGCCACCCGAGAGCGAACAATGGGGTCGTCCCCTGGAGGCTGGACGAGCGCTTCGCTGGAGCGCAAACGGGTCGGGGCGGCAGGTGCGGCGGTCGCGGCGCCCTCGGAGCTTGCCATCAGGCGCTTCAGTTCTTCGCCCGCGGGTACGAAGCTGTCTACGAAGCCCTCGCCGTCCTGCCAGGCGCTCTTGGCCTTGGCCTCCACCAGCGCGTCCAGAAAGTGCAGATCCGCAAAGGCGTCCTTGCCGTAGATCACTTTGCCTCTGTAGACCTGCTGGCAGTCGGATTCGACAAACCGGCGCGTCAGGGCCGCTCCGCCCAAAATCACCGGAGCGGTGATGCCGCGCTCGTTGAAGATTTCGAGGTTTTCTTTCATGAAGGCGGTCGATTTGACCAGCAGGCCGCTCATGGCGATGCAGTCGGCCTGGTGCTCCCCAAAGGCGGCGATGATGTTCTCGACCGGCTGGCGGATACCGAGGTTGATCACCCGGTAGCCGTTGTTGGCAAGAATAATATCGACCAGGTTTTTGCCGATGTCGTGCACGTCACCCTTGACGGTGGCGATCACCACCGTGCCCTTGGCGGAATGATCGCTTTTTTCCATGAACGGTTCGAGATAACCCACCGCCGCCTTCATCGTCTCGGCCGACTGCAACACGAAGGGCAACTGCATCTGACCGCTGCCGAACAGTTCGCCCACCACCCGCATGCCGTCCAGCAGGTGCTGGTTGATGATGTCGAGGGGTGTGTAGATCCGGAGCGCTTCGGTGAGATCTTTGTCGAGCCCGACGCGGTTGCCGTCGATGATCCGCCGCCGCAGACGCTCCTCGATCGGGGCGGAGGCATCGACCACCGCCGCTTTGCGCGCCTTGCCGCCGCCTTCTTGCTTGGCGTAGAAGGCGAGCAGATTTTGCAGCGGATCGCCGTTGTCGTGCTCGTCAAAGATCAACTTGCGGTGCAATTCGCGCTCCTCTGCGTCGATGCGGTTGAGGGGCAGAATCTTGGAGGCGTGCACGATGGCCATATCCAGGCCGTTTTGGACCGCGTAGTAGAGATAGACCGAATTGAGCGCCTGGCGGGCACCCGGGTTGAGGCCAAAGGAAATGTTCGACAGGCCCAGGATCGTGCGCACGCCGGGCAGGTTTTCTTTAATTAGGCGAATGCCTTCGAGGGTCTCGATGCCGAGGCGGCGCGAGTCGGCATCGCCGGATCCAAGGGTGAAGGTGAGCGGGTCGAAGATCAGATCTTCGCTTTTCATCCCGTACTTGTGCACGGTCAGATCGTGGATGCGCCGGGCCACCTCCAGCTTGCGCTCCGCCGTGCGGGCCATGCCCTCCCCTTCGTCGATGGTGAGCGCTACTACCGCCGAGCCGAATTCACGGCACAAAGGCAGCAGCTTCTGTAAACGCGCCTCGCCGTCTTCGAGGTTGATCGAATTGACCATGGCCCGTCCGCCCAGTTGCTTGAGGGCGGTGTGGATGACCGGTACCTCGGTCGAATCGATCATCAGGGGCAGCGTCGAGCGGGTCTTGAGGCGGGAGATCACCTCGCCCATGTCGCGCACGCCGTTGCGCCCCACGTAATCGACGCACACATCGAGCACATGCGCCCCCTCGCGCTCCTGCTCGCGGGCCATCCCGGCGATGCCGTCCCAGTCTTCGGCCAGCAGCAATTCGCGAAATTTTTTGGAGCCGTTGGCGTTCAGGCGCTCACCCACCAGCAACGGCGCCGGATCCATGCGCATCGGCACCGCGCTGTAGAGCGAACTGACCTGGGGCACCACTTCCACGGAGCGATTGCGGGGTTTGACGCCCGAAACCGCCGTCGCCAATGCCCGGATGTGGTCTGGGGTGGTGCCGCAGCAGCCGCCCACGATATTGATCCCCAGTTCGTCCACGTAGTGGCGCACGGAGCGCACCAGTTCTCCGGGGGTGAGGTGATAGTGGGCGTGGCCGCCGATATTCTCCGGCAAGCCGGCGTTGGGGATGACCGAGATATAAAAAGGCGAGTTGTGCGACAGATAGCGAATGTTCTCGCTCATCAAGTCGGGGCCGGTAGCGCAGTTGAGGCCCAGTACGTCGATGGTGTAAGGCTGCAGGGCGCTCACCACCGTGGCGATGTCCGAACCCACCAGCATCTTGTCCGCCACGTTGCGGTCGTCGCGCTCCAGGGTCACCGAGGTGAGCACCGGCAGGCGCACCCCCCGCTCGTCGAAGACTATCTCCGCCGCCGCGAGCACGGCCTTGATCTGCAGCAGATCCTGGCAGGTCTCGATCATCAGCACGTCCGCCCCGCCGTCGATGAGTCCGCGCACATTGTCCAGATAGGCTTCTTTGAGCGCGTCGTAATCGGTCTGGCCGAGGGTGGCAATCTTGGTGCCGGGACCGATCGAGCCTGCGACGAAGCGCGGCTTATCCGGGGTGCAGTAGCGATCGGCCACCCGCCGGGCCAGGGCCGCCGCCGCCTTCGACAGCTCATAAGCCATCGCTTCGATGCCGTATTCGGCCAGGACGATTGTGCTGCAGCCGAACGTATCGGTCTCGATCACATCGGCCCCGGCCTCCAGAAAGCTCGCGTGCACCTGCTCGATGGCCTCCGGTTTGGAGAGCACCAGATATTCGTTGCACCCTTCGAGGTGGGCGCCGCCGAAGTCCTCCGGCCCCAGGCCCATCTTTTGGATCGAGGTGCCCATAGCCCCGTCGAAGACAACGATCTTGTGGCGCAGCAGTTCCAAAAACGGATGGGTCATGATGGGGTCCGTCCAAAGTTGACGTTTCGCGGCCGTCAGATCATTTTACCGGTCCACCCGCGATGCCACAGCGGTTCTGCGGCAAAAAGCCCCTGCGCTCAAACGGGCAGAGTCGGGCTTCACCGGAATCGATGGACTCAATCGACGGCGTTGCACAACGGAGCGATGATTTGAAGCAGAGCTCGTTGACTGGCTTGCGTATGTGGAGCTGTCTTGCAAGGATCTGCTACCCGCCATCATTGCTCCGTTGTGCAACGCCGTTTTTGCGACGGAACCCTCAAGCACAACCGGTTTTTGCAACGGAGCCCGACGGTTGACGCCACCCTGTTTTGTGTGTACGTTGAGCATGCAACAGTGCGTAGTTCACCCAACCGGCAGGAGACGGCCATGGCAACCGCAGATCGCCCCACCCCGTCCAAGGACATCGTGATCAATTTACGGGCCAAGCAGAGCCAACGCGAATTGATCGATCAGGCGGCGGCAGCGCTCGGCAAGAGCCGCTCCGATTTCATGATCGAAAGTTCCTTGCGTGCCGCTGAAACGGTCTTGTTGGAGCGGCTCTTTTTCCATCTCGACGAAGCCGCCTATGCTCAGTTCATCGCGGCCCTGGAAGGTCCGCCCCAGGTCAACGAACGCCTGCTCACCACCCTGAGCGCGAAGGCTCCCTGGGAGTAGCACCAAGGTACGCACAGAGTCACCCCAGTGAACCAAAGCAAGCCGAGTGCGCCGCAACTGCTCGCGGCGCATCACCGACTCGAAGAATTCGACTGCGCTGAGCCGCAATTGAACACCTGGCTCAAGCAGCACGCGATGAAAAACCACGAGGCGGGTGCCTCCCGGACCTTTGTCGTCTGTCGCGAAAACCGGATCCTCGCCTACTACTGCCTGGCCATGGGTGCGGTGAGCCTGAGCATTGCGCCAGGAAAAGTCCGTCGCAACATGCCCGACCCCATTCCCGTGGCCGTGATCGGCAGACTCGCTGTGGATCGAAAACTCGAAGGTCAGGGGTACGGCAAGGGTCTCGTCAAAGACGCCGTGCTGCGTGTCATCCAGGTCAGTGAGGTGATTGGGGTACGTGCCATTCTCGTGCATGCGATCTCGGAGCGTGCTGGAGATTTCTATCTGCGACGCGGTTTTCTCGCATCGCCAGTCGAGCCCCTGACCCTGATGCTCCCGATGAAAGATGCGGTGAAGACCTACGCCGCTGCTGGCTCTTAAAACTGCGCTGCGCCCGCCGTACCGTTTTGACGGCCCGGCCCGGTGACGCGCACTCCCTTTCCCGAAAAACAGGGACCGAGAGTTGGTGCCGCATGGTACCCGCTCGCCTCGACTTTACCGGAGGTTTGGGCCCTCAGCTCTTAAAATGAGAATCTAGATTCACATGACAACTTTCGGGGGCGCGAGGAGCTCATGGCTAAACCGGCAATGCTGACGATCGACGACGATCCTGAGGTTTTGCAGGCGGTGGGGCGCGACCTGCAAAGCAAATATGGCGGCCGGTTTCGGGTATTGCGGGCCGATTCGGGCGCCTCGGCTCTGGCCACGCTCAAACAGCTGCAACTGCGCAACCAGCCGGTGGCGCTGTTTCTGGTCGACCAGCGCATGCCCCAGATGAGCGGTGTCGAATTTCTCGAACAGGCGCTGCCGCTATTTCCGGAAGCGAAGCGGGTGTTGCTCACCGCCTACGCCGACACCGACGCCGCCATCCGCGCCATCAACAGCGTGCGCACCGACTACTATCTGCTCAAACCCTGGGATCCGCCCGAGGAAAGGCTCTACCCGGTGCTCGACGACTTGCTCGATGACTGGCTTGCCAACCACAAGCCGCCCTTCGAAGGCATCCGGGTCGTGGGCAACCGCTGGTCGCCCCAGTCCCACCGGGTCAAAGATTTTCTGGCCCGCCAGCAGGTGCCCTACCAGTGGCTCGATCTCGAAATCCAACCGGAGGCACAGCAGTTGCTCGCCGCCGCCGGGGACGATCAGGTGCACCTGCCGCTGGTGGTCTTTGCGGACGGCTCGCGCCTGGCGCAGCCAACCAACGCCGAGATTGCTCAGAAATTAGGGCTGCGCACCCGGGCGGAGCGGCCTTTTTATGACCTGATGATCGTGGGGGGTGGTCCGGCGGGGCTCGCGGCGGCGGTCTACGGCGCTTCGGAGGGCCTCAGCACCGTGATGGTCGAGCGCCAGGCGCCGGGGGGGCAGGCGGGGTCCAGCTCGCGCATCGAGAATTATTTGGGCTTTCCGGTGGGCCTGAGCGGCGCGGATCTGGCCCGGCGGGCGGTGGCGCAGGCGCGCCGCTTCGGCGTCGAGATTCTCACTCCCCAGGAGGCGACCAGCATCCGCATCGAACCGCCCTACCGGGTGGTCACCCTGGCGGACGGCAGCGAAGTGAGCTGCCACGCCCTTTTGATCGCCACCGGGGTGTCCTACCGCAAACTGGAGGTGCCGGGGGCAGAGGCGCTCACCGGGGCCGGGGTTTACTACGGAGCCGCCCAGACCGAGGCGCTCGCCTGCAGCAATGAAGATGTCTTTGTCGTGGGCGGGGCCAACTCCGCCGGCCAGGCCGCTGTCTACTTCGCGCGCTACGCGAGGCAGGTGACGATGCTGGTGCGTGGCGAATCGCTCACCGCGAGCATGTCGCAGTACCTCATCGAGCAAATCGCCCAGACCGAAAATATTGCCGTGCGCACCCGCACCAGCGTCACGGCCGTCAAGGGCGAAGCGAACCTGGAGGCGATTACCATCCACGACGACGCCACCGGCGAAACCCAGACGCTGAGTTCCAATTCGCTATTTATCTTTATTGGAGCGGCCCCCAACACCGACTGGCTCGCCGGTGTCGTCGAGCGCGACGAGCGCGGATTTATCCTGGCTGGCCCTGAGCTGGTGCGCGAGCGGCGCCGCCCGCGCGGCTGGACGCTCGATCGCGACCCGTTTTTGCTTGAGACCAGCGTGCCGGGCATCTTCGTGGCGGGCGACGTGCGCTGCAAATCGGTCAAGCGGGTGGCTTCCGGGGTGGGCGAAGGCTCGATCGCCGTGCAGTTTATTCATCAGTACCTGAGCAAGGTGGGCACCTGAGGCGGGCGCAGAAGCGCTCCAGCCACCGAATACCAAAACCAACCAGTTCCAGCGCTTCGAACAGGAACGACTCCGCCGCTGCAAGGCGACTCTGACGCCCGCAGCCCGAGGCCAGGTAATCGCTGGCAACGGGTTGTAGCCACCAGTTGATGATACCGGCGGTTGCGGACAAACCGAACACCGCGATCCGTCCAGAGGATACTTGCACTCAGCGCTGGAGATCGATTGGTCCGCTGGCAAGCTGTGCCATGCGCTCCCGGATGGCGAGCCTGGCTCTTTGCAGAGCTTTTGGATCATCAAACAGCTGAAAGGCCCAGTTGGCACCCATGCCGAGGGCGTGGATCTCAAAGGCCAGTTGCGCCGGTTCAAGGTCGGCAGGCAGTTCGCCCAGCTCCTGCGCTTCGCGGATCCGCCGCTCCAAATTCCCAAGCCAGTAGCCCATAAACAGCGCCAGCTTCTCGCGCACAGGGCCGGGGCGGCTGTCGAACTCAGTTGAGATCGCCATAAAAAAGCAGCCCCCCGCAAACACCCTGCGCTCGATATAGCCCAGCCAGGCGTCGCACAGTTGCTCCAGGGCGGCCAGCCCCCGGCTTTCGGGCGAGAGGCGCTCCAGCACTTCGGCTGAGAAAATCGCCCGCGCCTGCTCGATAATCGCCAGTTGCAGTTTGGTGAGCGAGCCGAAGTGGGCAAACAGTCCGCTCTTGCTGCGGCCCAGTTCGGCGGCAAGGTGGCCAATCGAAAGATTTTCCAGTCCCTCCACCGAAGCGAGTTGCGCCGCAGTGTGCAAAATCTCTTCGCGCGTCTTTTCCCCACGGGCCGTGGCTCGTTTGTGGGAGAAAGCGGCGTTCCCTTTGTCGGCTGCCACGGGCGTTGCTCCTAAAGCGCTTGTTGGTTGCCTCGAAACCGCCGTTCGGCTGAAAACTTTGCCGGGCAGCCGTTTTTATCCTGACACCTGCTCTAGAAAATATCGGCCGGATCGGCATCGCGCAACTTGCGCACGGCGATGGCTCCGGATAAAAAGCACATTGCGAAGGTGAGCCCCAAAACCAGCAGGCTTCTGTCCACCACCATAAACAACGGCAGCAATGTAGCGCTGCGGGTCAGTTCGTAAAGTCCCCAGGCAATGGCGAGTCCCGGCACAAAGCCCAGGGCCGCCAGGATCAAAGCCGACTGAAAGACCACCCCTAGAAAGTAGCCGTCGCCGTAGCCGATCGCCTTGAGGGTGGCGTACTCGGCCAGGTGCTCGGCGACGTCGGTGTAGAGCACCTGATAGACAATGATCGAGCCCACCACAAAACCCATGATCGCCCCCAGAGTAAAAGTGAAGCCAATGGGCGTGCTGGTGTTCCAGTAGTTCACTTCAAAGTCTTTGTACTCCTGCTTGGTGAGCACCCGCACGTTCCCCGGCAGGCGCGCGCGCAGATCCGCGAGTACCCGGGCGGTGTCGGCACCCGGCACCAGTCGGATAAGACCGATATCGATGAGCCCTTTGGTGCGGCGCTTGCCGAAGATGCGCAGGAAGTTCTGGTCGCTGGTGATGAGGTGGCCGTCCGAGCCGAAGGTGACCCCCAGGGTGACCAGGCCGCGCACGGTGACCCGCCGCTCGTCCACCTCGGTCACCACTGCGCCCCGCCGCTCGATAAGCCTGGGGACCGGTCCATATTCCGAGCGCGACCCCCGGTCGAACAAAACCGTGTCCGGTTGTTTGAGCAACGTGCGCTGCTCGGCCACGCCGGGAAGGGCAAAGACGGGCTCGCTCGGATTAAAGCCGTAAACTCGGATATTGCGGGTGATGCGTGTTTCGGGATTGCGCCAGAGGGCGGATTCGACGTAGACGGGGCTGACGGAGGCCACCCCCTGAGTCCCCAGAGCCTGGTATAGCGTGCGCTCCGAAAATTGCTCCATGGCAATCAGCGCCACCGAGCGCGGGCTAATCAGGATGATTTCGCCCTGCAGGCCGCTATGCATGCCGACCGCCGAGTCGAACAGGGCGGAGCGAAAGCCCATCTGCATAAACATCAGCACCACGGCGAAGGTGATCCCCGAGACGCCCACCAGCAGGCGGGTGCGTTCGCGCCGCAGTTGCAGCCAGGCCAGAGGCATCCGGATCCTAACCATCGATGGCCACCTCGATTTTGAGGTTGGTCAGATCCGCCACCCGGCCGCTGTCGGCCGGGTCCAGACGAATGCGCACCTCCGCCACCCGCGCGTCGACATCGGCGGCCGGGTCGGTGTCGAGAACGTCTTTTTTGCCGATGAGCGGCGCGATCCGGTAGACCGTTCCTTGCAATCGGCCGAAAAAGGCGCCATTGAGACTGCGGACGCTAGCCTTTTGGCCGATCCGCAGGCGGGACAGGTCGTCCTCGTAAACCTCGGCCACCGCCTCCATCCGCTCGGTGCGCCCCATCTCGGCGATAGGCTCGCCGCTTACCATTTCGCCGGGGCGGGTACGGATTTTGAGAATGCGGCCGTCCTGCAGGGCCCGCACGTAGGCGGTATCCAGTTCGGCGCGCGCGCGCGCCTCAGCTGCCCGCGCCGCCGCAATTTCGGCAGCAGCGGCGCGCAGATCCGTCGGGCGCACCTCGGCGATGGCGACCAGGGCCGAGCGGGCCTGCTGCAGTTGCCCGTTCAGGGTCTCGACCACCAGGCGTTTGTCGTCAAGCTGCGAAGCGGAAATCGCCCCGGTGTCGTGAAGGGCCTCGAAGCGCTGCAACTCCCTTTGGGCAATGCGCAGCTCCGCCGCCAGCCGGGCAATCGCCGAGCGCTGCGCGCCTAGATCTCCCGCTTTCGCTCCGGCCTGTACCTGGGCTAGGCGGGCCTGGGCCACCTGCACCTGCCGGGAGGTCTGGGCAAGGGCCGCCGCGAGCCGATCGCGCCTGTCGAGCACAGCCACCACCTGGCCCCGGCGTACCTGCTGCCCCTCCTCGACCCGCACTTGCGCCACACGCGCCCCCTCCAAAAAGGTCGGCGCCGAGAGGGCAATCACCTGCCCCTCGGGTTCCAGCCGTCCCAGGGATGTCACGGCTTTCGGGGCAGCGGGCACCTGTGGCCGAACTGCCGGGGCGGGCGCGGGCTGGAGGAACTGCCGGATGCCGATAGCACCTCCGAGCACCAATAGGGTCAGAGCTATCCCGACAAGCCAGGCACCCGTACGCCACGGGGGCCGCCGCTTTGGAGCGAGCGGCGGTGGCACTGCGGAGGCATCGATGAGCGGTTTTTGGGTCTGCATGGGTGCGGCCTCGATCGCTAAATAGTACTTCTGTGGACCAGAATAGCACGAACGTTCGTATTTTTTATCCCGTGCGCTCGCCGCTTTTCCCCGCTGTCGGCAGCCAACTACTACAATGACGTCAACTCTGTGGAGCAAGTGGCTCTGCCGACCGCAGCATGGGCGAGTACTGCCGCGATATCTGGAAAACCTGTGGGGTTGATGTCGAGCTAAATGAATAGTCCGCGCTAGAATTGATCGCACCGGACGACCCGGATTCAAGACAGAAAATAGCACTGTCTATACCGCGTCGAAATAAACTCATTTTTGAATCCAAATCGCCCGCCAGTGGTGCCGGGGATAGGAACGGATTGTGCGCGTAATCTCTGCCTCAGGTCAATGGAGGTAGCGATGGAAAATTTCGATTTTGTCGTACTCGGAGCGGGGCTAGGAGGACTCTCGGCGGCCGCCTGCCTTACCCGCCAGGGATACCGCGTCGCCGTCCTCGAACAACACTATCTACCCGGCGGCTGCTGTCACACCTTCGACTACGGGGACTACCGCTTTTGTGCCGATGTGCACTATGTTTCCCAGTGCGCTCCGGGGCAGACCATCGGTCAGTTTCTGCGCCATATCGACCGGCAAATCGAATTTAACTCCCTCGATCCCGAGTGCATCGACCGCGTGGTGACGCCGGAGGCCGACTTTGCCATTCCCCTCGGTTGGGAGCGGTTGCGCGAGCGGCTCATTGCGACCTTTCCCGAGGAGACCGCCGCCATCCGTCGCTACTGCGATGCGATTAGCGGGTTGCACGAGGAGATGCGCGCACTGCTGCGCGAAGTCAACTGGTTCGATCAAAAATGGTCCGACTGGTTGAAGCTGCCCAAATACTGGAATTTGTTCGCCAGACGCCACTGGACGCTGCAGGATCTTTACGACGAAGTGGGTCTTTCGCCAAAGTTGCAGGCGATCCTGGCGGGCCAGAGCGGCGATTACGCCCTGCCGCCCGCAGAGATAGCCCTCTATACCCATACCTCACTGGTGCGCGACTACGCCGAAGGCGCCTATTACCCCCGGCACCACTTCAAGCGCTTCGTCGATACGATCGTATCGGCGATTGTCGAGGGCGGCGGGGCGGTGCACTACCGGACACCCGTCGAGCAGATCCACATCAAAGATCACCGCGTGGACGGGGTGGTGGCCGCCGGAAAGCTCTACCGGGCCGGCGTCTACATCAGCGATCTCGATCCGAAGCTCACGGTGCGGCTGATGGATGATCCCACCGCCCTGAGCGAACGGGAGCGGCAGCGGCTGACCGGCTACGAGTACTCGGCGAGTGCCTTCAATGTCTATCTGGGTCTGGATAAAACCTTCGACCCAAGCCGCTACGGCATCGGCAACTGGAACATCTGGTACTACCCGGACGGGGATCTCAACGGCGCCTACCGCCGCCAACTGGCGGACGACCTTGAGCGGCCCTGGATCTTCCTGTCCTGTCCGACGCTCAAATCGCACGAACCGGGCATGGCCCCGTCGGGCAACCATGTGCTGGAAATCGCTACCGTCTGCGCCTACGCGCCGTTCAAGCAACTGCGCGAGACCAAGCCCGAGGCGTACAAGGCGCGCAAGCGCGAGGTCTACCGGCAGGTGATGCAAAGCACCCGTGACTTGATCCCCGACCTCGACAAATACGTGCGGATGAAAATCTTCGGCACCCCCACCACCAGTGAGTTCTACCTCGGCCAACCCGAGGGCAACATCTACGGCGCCAAGCTCATCCCCAGCCAGGTGGGCCTGCACCGCCTGGGTTACCGCACGGAGTTGTCGAATTTGTTTCTAGTCGGAGCCAGCGCCGGCTACCCGAGCGTGCCGGGGGTGATCGGCAACGGCATGGACGTAGCACAACTGCTCACCGGCCAACCTATCCGAAGCCGACCGGGCTCCGCCCGGCCGCTGGTGCGTAGTTAGAGAGGTATCGGGTGTCAGGTGTCCCGGCCGGCAGCACCCTGCGTGGGCAACGGCTTCCCGCCTGGCACCCGCTCTAAGGAACAATCAGTTCCAACGCTTTACTGCCACCGTGAACCGTATCGACAGCAATTCGCCTGTCGAAGGTGGCCAGTTTGCCGCCTTGGTGAGCGGCCAGGCCAAGCAGAAAGATATCTGTAATCTGAGAATGTGTAAGGACTATACCGGTGTGCAACATAGAAAGAAGGCTGACATTTGCGCCCCAAAAGTGATGGCCCTGCGCCGCGCAAAACTGACGCAAGATACCCATCACCACAGGTATATCTCCTGGCCGGTTCGGATAGCCGGGATGGCTGGCAACGCGGATAAAGCCGTTTTCGGTGATTGGACAGGTTGCCCAGGCGGATCGCCCCCGGGCGGCAAACCAGCGGTGAGCCGCTTCATGGTGCACGTGCATCGGGTCGCTCAAAGAAAGCAACACATTCACATCCAGAAGGTAGGTCATCAAGGCACGTCGTCGCGCAGCCGGTTGATCAGTTCGAGCGTGGCAATACCGGATTGCTCGCGCACGGGAAAGAGCGGTACACCATTGCGAACCGATACAGCCGAGGAGCCCGACAATGCCTGCCGGGCCAGCTCCGAAAAAACTTTTCCAAGGGAAACCCCCCGCTGCCGAGCAATTTCCTTAGCTGCAAGCAGCACATCCTCTTCAAGATCGAGGGTCGTCCGCATCGCCTGCGTTGCTCCGAAATATACCCAAAGCTATTGCACACAACAGATGCTATCACATCAAAAACCTGATGCGTCAGCATCTCAAACCACGAGCAGCTCAACGACCAACCATCCCTTTCGCCGCAGTCGACACGCATCGTGCAGGCCCTGGAAAGATAAGCCCTTCCCATCCGCCGACCCTCCCGCCTACCTCGCCATTGAGTCCGGGGGGTGTCGGGGGGCTGGCAGCCCCGCGAGGCGGGGAGGAGGAGAGCGCGAGAGGGGAAGCGCGAAGGGGGTTCCACCTCTCGCACCCACAGACCCGCGTGCCAAACCAACCGCCAAATGTCAGGCGCCAGGCACGCCTGAGGTAACTCTTCAGGCGCGCTGCAGAGTATAGCCAAGCCGCAGCAGCCGGCTCAAAATCGGATAATCGGCGTTCTCGTTGCTGAGGCCCGGTCCCCACCGATCCGGGTGAATGAGTCGCTTGCGCTCCAGTTCGAGGCGATTGAGCATCATCGCCGCCTCCTGCAGGCACTCCTGATACAGGTGCGGAAACATCTGAGCGACGTGGACTTTGTTGCAGCGGTCGATCACGTAGAGACGCTGCTGCTCCCAGCGGAGATTTTTGACGGGCAAACCCGTCGCCCGAAGCGTGTCGTTGCGGGTGCTGCGGTGCTGATTTGGCACGGGAAGGTTCCTCAACTCTGGCGGTAGGTTGCTTGCATACACGGATGCTACAGATCAAGCCGGCAAGCCAATCGCCGACTCGACATCCGCACAAAGGGCGCCCGGTGGACGCTTAATAGTTGCTGTAGACAAACCTCCAGGTGGCGACGGGTAAAGGGTAAAGACGCACGCCCGGGGCATCCTGCTACATCCAGGTGAATAGACACTTGCGTAAATAATTATTTCTGCATTCTAACCTTCCGGCCGAAGTTGGGGATCCGCCCCCGGGGGCCGGACAGCTAGCATAGGACCGTTGCGCAAACCCGGCAGGGCATGACGATTCGAGCAGCACTTCCCCCAGCACTGACGGCACATCCGGTGGGGCCTCCCCACAAAGTTGCAGGACAGTGACACCCATGAACACCGCCCAAAAAATTGCGGCGCTCCTCAAAAGCCGGCTTCACGCCTCGGTGGTCGAAATCGAGGACCATAGTGATCGCCACGCCGGACACGCCGGGGCGGCCGGGGGCGGTGGGCACTACAACGTGCTCATCGTCTCGGAGCGCTTCGCCGGTGTGCCTGCGATCCGCCGCCACCGGCTGGTCTACGAAGCGCTCGCCACCGAGATGGAAAGCGCAATTCACGCCCTGTCGCTCAGGGCGCTCGCCCCCGACGAGTGGCAGGCTTCTGCAGACCGGCCTCAATAGGCAATGGTTCGTCCTCATCCTCCGCACCGGTAACCACCAGCACCGAGCAGGGGGCGTGGTGCAGAACGTAGTTGCTGATGCTGCCTAGAAGCATCTCGCTGATGCCGCGCCGTCCCCGCCGCCCGGTGACGATCAAATCGGCGCCCCAGGCGCGGGCCAACTGGCAGATCTGCGGGCCGGGGCTGCCGGCGCTCTGGCTAAATTCGGCAATGACCCCGACGGCGGCGGCCCGCTCGGCAAACATCTGGAGCATCGCCCGCCCCAACTGCTCGTAGCGCTCCCACTCCCGGCGATAAAACGCCAGGGTCTGCTCGTCGAAACTGAGCGGGTGGAAGTCGGTGATCGCCGGAACGACCAGACCGGGGCTGTTGTCTTCGTCCCCCGACAGCACGTGCATCAGCATCAGCGATCCGCCGCCGAGGCGGGCGAGGGCAAAGGCTTTCTCGAAGACCAGTTCGTTGCTGGAAGACTGATCTAGGGCGACGAGGATTTTTGTGAACATGGTGCCCTCCACGAATGCTGGGTTGTCGATGTGGGCGGCTGGTTTCAGGCCGACGCCAGGGTCTTGCTCGGCCTGGCCGTCGCCGCGGGAAAAGCCGGGAGCAACGCACCCTCGCCCAGGCGGCGGGTCGCTTGACACTGAGTGGAAAGCACGGTGCGCTTCTTCTGCGCCTTTTTGGGCCGGGCGCTCAGTGAATCAGGACAGCCGGACTCTCGAAGCGGACCGCCTCCAGGCCGCACTCGCCGGTGCGCACCCGCACCGCCTGGGTGACAGGCAGCACAAAATTTTTGCCGTCGCCGACGCTGCCGGTGCGTGCCGCCTGTACGATTCGCTCGACAACCGTCTCGGTGAATTCGTCAGGTACGACGATTTCGAGTTTGAGCTTGGCAAGAAACTGCGCGGCCCTTCTGAATCCCCGAAAGATCACCGAATGGCCGCGCTGCCGGCCGAAGCCTTCAACCCGGCTGACGGTCATGCCCTGCACACCAATGGCCGCCAGGGCCTGCTCGACGGCATCGAGCCTGGAAGGTTGGATGATCGCTTCGATTTTGTTCATGGCGGCGCGTTCCTCAAGATGAGCGTCTGCAGGTGCATTCAGGCTAGACCTTGCCGGTGAAAAACTCGGGAATCCCTCTATTCAGCAGCCGCGGACACTCAAGTAGAAATCATCCTGGGGCAGATAGATCGCCTCGATGCAGCCGCTGTCGCCGAGCCGGCCGCGCAGGGTCCGGGTGCACTGCATACAGTGGCCGTGCCAGACGGTGCCGTCGCGGTGCCAGGCGATAGGCGAACCGCAATGGGAACAGCCGATCGAGCAAACCGGTCGGCTATCGGCAGCGTGGGCGATTTTCCTGGTGGTGTGGAGGGTTGGGGTAGTCATCTGAGGCTCCGCTGGGAATAGAACTTAAAGGTGCTCGCGCCCCTTGAGGGCGATCACCTGCTGACTGTAGGCATCGAGGTGGACTGTGACCGGTTGCAGCCGCCAGATGCGGTTGCAGTACTCCCGCGCCGTCCAGTCACAGGAGACGGCTCCGAGGCGGCGGACGCTCCCGATGGAGAGTTGTGTCCACAGGGCCGGGTCTCGGTAGGCGGCATCGACGCTCCCTTGACCGTCGATATAGGACTGGTAATCGACCAGATTCAGCGCTTCGTCATCCTCTACCAGGGCCGCGACAATCGGTTTGAACTGTTCGCTGTCGCCATGGCTGAAGTAGCCGGTGGCGATCTGATCGACTACCTGCCGCAGGAGCGGGTTGCTGTGGTAGAAAGCCATCGGGTGGTACTCGGTGAGTTTGAGCGCTTGACCCTCGCCGGTACTCAGGCCGAACTCGAAGAAGCGCTCGCGGCCGACGAGCCGTTCGATTTCGAGGTTGATCCCGTCGGGGCTGCCCAACAGCAGGGCGCCGTTGAGGGCTGCGCACAGGCTGCTGGTGTCGCCGGCCTGAAAGCCCGGCAGGGCGTCCTGCTCGGCTAGATCCGCCGCGGCGAAGATTTTTTGGGTCAGGGCGACGGTCGGTTCGGGCACGAAGACCACCCGCAGTCGCCCGGCCACGACCGGATCGGCGTTGACGATTGCGCCGACGGCGTGGATGAGTTTGAAGGCGTCGAGCCCCTCAGGGTGCGTCAGCCAGTGGGGGCCGATCCGCTCGCCGATGAGCCGGGCGAGGGGCGGATTGGCCAGCACCAACCAGCGCCGGGTCGAGACGCCCGCGCCGATGGTCTGGAATTTTTGCGGCCGGAGCCGGTAAAAATCGGCAAGTACGCTCTGCACCAGCCGCCCGGTGGTACTCTCGGAGGTGCCGACGACCGTGTGGCAGGCCACGCAGGCCAGGTGGGCCAGACGCACCTGATCGTCTGCCAAAAGCGCCAGGCGGGCAATTTGTGCTTCACCCAGCAGATGTGCCTGCAACTCCAGGCGAAATCGGCGGTCGATCTCGCGCAAAATCTCCAGGTGCCGGGGCAGCCAGCGCTCCAGCAGCGCCACCGGCCAACACTCAAGCGTCTCCACCGCCCAGGTATGGGCGGTAGCTGAAAACATCCGGCCGGTCATCTCCCAGGCTGCCTCCCACCCCAGGTCGTGGCGATCGAGCAAGATCCGCATCCATTCGGCAATGGCGATGGGCGGGTGGGAGTCGTCGATGTGGATGGCCGCGCGCTCGGGCAGCTCGCCGATCGGTCGGCCCGTCTGGGCAAAAAGCCGCACTATGTCGTGCACAGAGCAGCAGGCGAGCAGATACTGCTGGTGCAGGCGTAGCCGCTGCTGGTGGGAATTGTCTCCCACCGGGTAGGGTACCCGGGTGATCAGCTCGCAGTCGAGTTTCGCTTCGATGGCGCGGGCGTACGCTTCCGAATCGGCCACCGGCGAATCGAACTGCTCGCTGGCCCGGGCGCTCCAGAGGCGCAGGGTGTTGACGGTGTGGGTGCGGTAGCCGGGTACCAGCCGGTCGTAAGGTTCGCCCATCACCGTGCATTCGGGCAGCCAGCGCACCCGGTAGCGGTGCTCACCGTCGATATAGGCCTCGGTCCGCCCACCCAGGGGAACTTCCACCCGATACTCAGGCCGGGGGATCTCCCAGGGGTCGCCAGAGAAGCGCCAGGGGGCGGGGCGCCCGCAGGGCCAGCCATCGCGGATCACCTGCTCTGAGCCGAATTCGTAGCGCAGGCCGTAGCCAATCGCGGGCATTTGCTGGGTGGCGAGCGCCTCGGCAAGGCTCGCTGCCTGCCGAGAACCCTCCCGCCGCCCCAGCTGCGGCTCGCGCTCCAGCGCCAGCAGATCCTCCAGATGCACACCGAGCCCGGCGAGCGCCTCAACGGAGCGCGCGTAGAGGTCTGCGCTCACCAAATGGGCTACCAGTTGCGGTCCCGGGCGGTATTGCGAGGCCAAATAACACACCACCCGCGCTCCGCAATCGAAGTAAGTCTGGCGGGTATTGCGCCAGCGATGCAACAGCGGCTCGCGCACGGTATGGGCGAGGGCGGCCAAAAAATCCTGGGCGCGGGCCTGGGAGGGATCTTTGCCCAGAACATAGCGGAGGTTATCGACGATGGCCTGGCGCAAAGCCTCGGCGCTGGGGGCGGCACTCGGCTCCTCCAGCGGCATATCCGGCGGTGTTTGGGTAGGGGGCGGCTGCATCAAAAGAGGCCTCCTGCGATGGGAAAGTGCCTGTCCGGGCTCACCATCGAAGCTAAGCAACAAAGGTGAAAAACCCGGGAAGCACCTTGGCAGGCCTATCCCAAGCCGCCAAAAAAGCCCGGTTCCCAAAGTGCGGAACCGGGCGCCAGCAGGCCGATTGGTGATCAATTCTGCCGACATCGAAGTGGCTGGATGAAGGGGACCGTCGGGGGGAAGGGCGAGGGCGGCGCTGCTGTCTAAAAACTGGCAATTGTCTATTGCGGAAGGGAAACGCTAGGAATGGATACCACCTGCGAACTGGCCTCCGCCCGTTGATCAAGAGCTTGAAGAACACTTTTGAGCGTAAAAGGCGATAGTGAAAAACTCGAGAAGGCCAGCAAAGATCTTCCGAAGGCAGACGAACCTCTCTCCAGGGTGTGTCCACAAAGCCCGGGCAAGTTCACAAAGCAAATTGCGGGCATTGGGAGGCCGCTTCAGGGAGCGGCGGTTGCCGCGGCGCGCTGGGGATCGACATTCAAGAAGACCGTCGATTTTTCGGCCCCCTCGACGCGGATGACCTTGACCGGGATATCGGCGCCTTTTTCGCGGGCGATGTCGATGCGCTCTTTGAGCTTTTCGTAAAAGAGCAGATCGGCCAGTTTGGCGTTCCTGGCCGCGGCCTGGCCCTGCAGTTCAATCGCTTTGCGGTTGGCGTCGGCCAGGATGAGTTTGCGGGTGGTCTCTTTTTGTTGGATCTGGGCTTTGACCGCCGCCGTCTGGGCGGTGATCGAGGCCACCTGCTTTTGCTCCAGCGAAGCTTTTAGTGCTTCTGGAAATTCGGCGGTGCCCAGGTAGACATCCTCGATAAAAATCAGCGGCGCCTTCTTGTTCTCCAGCACACCCTGGGGCATGTCCCGGCCGATCAGGGCGGTCATCTTCTGCTCCATCTCGGCGCGGCGGGTCTTGTTGTAAAAATCGCCGGAGGTGTAGTTGGCCGCCACATCGCGCACTTTCGAGCGCACCGTCGGCACGACGATGTTTTCCATATAGCGGGTGCCGACGTTCGCGTGCAACTGATCGAGCACGACCTGGTTGGGGCGCAGGGCGACGAAGACATCGGTCGAAAAGGCCTGGCCGTCGGCGGTGGTGATGGTGATGGCGCTACCCGCCTGGTTGGGGACCGAGGTGCTGTTGGTGAACTGGAAGACCCGCGTGCGGACATTGTAGGTAATCGGGCCATCGACCCCCGGCACCACAAAAGTCGCCCCCGGCCGCTCGATACGGCCCTTCTCGATGCCGGTGAACGTGTTGAACATCACCGTCGCGTTCCCCGGCTCGGTGACGTACAAAAACGGATGAAACAACAACAAAAATACAGCGACAATGCCCGCCACGAGCAGGCCGCCCGCGAACAGGCGAAGGGGAAGTTGCTTATCTTCTACTGTGGTCACATCGAACACCTTTTGCGAAGATCAGCGGTTGATCAGCGTGTCGAGGGTCTCGCCCAACACCCCCGACTGCACCACCCGCAAGTACTCGGGATTTTTGGTGAGGGCGTCGGCTTTGGCGCCGAGGCGGCCCGCCTCCGCCTGGGCTTCGGAAATCAACGTCTTGGCGTCCTGGGTGGCCTGGTCGATTTCGTAGGCTTTGCGGGCGAGTTGATTTTCAGAGATGGTCTTGGCCTCGATGGCGGCGACGAAATCCTTGCTGAAATTCACATCGCGCAGCAAAAGATCGAGCACATTGATGCCGTACTGGCTTAGATCCCCTGCCACCCGCTCGCGGATCTGCGCCTGCAGGACCGGCCGCTTGGTGGAATAGAGATCTTGCGCCGAGAAGCCACTGGTCTCCGAAGAGATCACCGAGCGGACAATCGGTGCGATGCGATCGACATATTCGGTCCCCAGGGTTTCGTAGACCTTGGGGGGATCGGCCACCACAAACTGCAGCGTCACCTCCGCACCGATTTCCTGGCCGTCGCGGGTCAGAGCAACGATGCGCGGACCGTAACTGTCGCCGCCGTCCTTCCAGGTCAGCGCCTGCGTCTTAATATCAAAGGGAATCGTCTCGCTCACTACCGGCAAGATCAAATGGCCGCCCGGCTGCAGCGGCTCCTTCTGGATGCCGCCGAACCAGGAGAAGACCACCAGATTTTCGCCGTTGCCTACGAAGCGCACCGGATTGAGATTGATCAGCAAAAACGCCAGAATCAGCACCCCTACCAGTTGGGGTGCCCAGGAGAGCCAGACTTGCCGTTCAGCGGACATAGGCACCTGTCGCATTGATTCCATTGTGCAGGGGAAGCGTCCCAAGCCCGGCCACAATTAAGCAATTCTTTGCTCAGGGCTGGGTCGGATCGATGACGGTGCCCAGCATCGCTACGAAGCCGGAGTAAGTGTTCACCACGGCGAACATAAACGGCCGATCGGCGTTGAAGGTAAAAGGTGCCTCGCCCGGACGCAGGGGCAGCACGAACCGCTCGCTGCCCGCGGCAGCAGTCGGGCGGGTGATCCCCGTTTCAGAGACCGTAAAAGCGGTCTGCTGATCGACCGCGTCGATGAGCAACCCCGCTGCATCCAGGCTCTCCTCGCCCTCCGAGCGGGTAAAGGCGGGCCGCATCCCGAGGGCTCGAAGCACCCGGCGCAAATCCTGGCCGTAGCGCAGGCGCAGGCGGGGCAGGGTCACGCTACCGTCGCGCATCCGAAATTGCTCGAACCACAGCCGCCATTTCTCGTCGCTCAAGTTGCGCACAAACGACCGCAAAGGCACCCCGGCGGCGGGCACAAACACCGCCATGCTCCACTCGCCGTCGCCGCCGAAGGGCAACTGGACCGCCTGAAAACCAGCCGTCTCGTAGTAACGAAAACTGCCCGTCCGGCTCATCTGCCAGACAGTTGTCCGCTTGCCGTCCAAGCGGGTAAAAGGAGCCTGGAGGCTGCTCTGGGGGTCGAAAGCCCGGCTCCAGATTCCTTCGAAGACGGTCGCATCGACCACCACCAGCGGGCCAGGCCGGCGGGGGCCGGGGGTGAGCGCTTCGCCAATCTGGCCGCCGGTGGCGGCGGCGATCCAGCGGTTGATTTCAGGGGGAGCCGCCCCGCCTTCAAAGGCACTCTCCAGCACCCGGTTGCCGCTGAGATCCCGTCCCAGCTTCACGGGCGTGCCTGGCTCCACCCAGTACAATCCGGCGTGTACCGGCTGTACCTGGGGATCGGCCCCCGTCAACTGGGCAGCCAGTAGCGCCGTCGCCGCCTGCGGTTCGATGAGTCCGTCGTTGGGCCATTCGAGGGAGCTGGCCACCGCCCGCTGCGCGGGCTCGGGCAAACTGGGCAGCAACCGGCCCAGGGTGATCCCCAGCCCCAGGGGCGAAAGGAGTACGTTGCGTTCGACCGCCAGCGGGGAGCGCTCTCGATTCCCCCGCAGGGGCACTTCGTTGATCAGACTGAGCAATTTAAAGCCAAAGCGCAAATTCGCCTCGCGCATCTGGATGAATGTCGGCACCTCCACCCGCCCGGCCACCGGTGCGGCCCCGATGGGCGCCGCGGCGGCTCCTACCGATCCCCCCAAGCAGGCCAGCGCCACCGCCAGCCACCAGACTTTCTGCATCGCGTTCGACAGACCACAGCACTACAACTGGACCCGGATCCTGCCGACCTGCCGGTCGCGGACAACGGTCAGTACCAGTGTGCCCGGACTGCGCTGCAGAATCTGCTGCAGTTGGGCAGAGTTTTCGAGGCCGGCATCGCCCACCCCGAGCAGTTGATCTCCCGGGAGCAGCCCGGCGCGCTCGGCGGCGGAACCCGGCTGGACCTCGATGATCGTTAATGACTGAGCGTCGAGCACTACGCCCAGGCCGCGCCGCGGCGCCGGCCGGGCGGCCACCCGGCCGCTATCCGGGTTTGCGCTGGCTGCGACTAACGAGCGCACCGCAGCGGTGGGGGTGGCAAAACCAATCCCGACGTTGCCGCCGGTGCGGCTCAGGATCGCTTTGTTGATGCCGATGATTTCACCATCGGAATTGAGCAGCGGCCCCCCCGAGTTGCCCGGGTTGAGGGCGGCGTCGGTCTGCAGGTCGCCGTTGGCGGCGATGCGGCTCAAGATGCCCACCGTCAAGGTGCGCTCAAGGCCGAAGGGGTTGCCGATGGCGTAGACGCGCTGGCCGACCCTGGCCGAGGAGCGCGCCAGGTCGATGCTCGGCAAAGGCCGCTCCGCACGGATGTCGACAATCGCCAGGTCGTTGCGCCGGTCGAGGGCGCGCACCGCCCCCGGATACACCCGCCCGTCGGCGGTCTGCACCTGGACCCGGGTGCTGCCGCGCACCACGTGGTTGTTGGTAATCACCACCCCGCGCGGGTCGATAATCGCCCCGGCGCCGATGCCGCCGGAGGTGCGGATACTGACCACGGCCTGACTCGCCCGGTCGTAGACGTCGATGGTCGTCGTCTCCTCCGGATCGAAGGCGAGGAGGGCAGCAGGAAAATTCAACGGGAGCGCAGCTACAGCCAAGGCAGCAAGGGCAGGACGGATCTTCATCGTGGTTGTCGCAGGGGTGAGATGCCAGATAAAGACGCCGGAAACGCCACAACGTTCCGCCGCAAGGCTTATCCTGTTTTTGCATGGGGCGTGAGCAGTTTCACATGACAAACGCCCAAATAATTGCTAAGTCTCGATAGAGATACCAGACAAGGCGATGACCGATACAATGCGGCGCTCGAAAGTCGAGCAAATCAAAGAGAACAGCCACAATCTGCGCGGCCGGCTGCGCGAAGAGTTGCAGCAGCCCGAGACGACGCACTTTGCTGAGGAGTCGGTGCAGCTGCTCAAGTTCCACGGCATCTACCAGCAGGACGACCGCGACGGGCGCAAGGCGCGCAAGGATGCGGGCCTTGCGCCCGATTATGCGTTTATGGTGCGCACCAAAAATCCGGGCGGCTACGCCCCAGCGGCCTTTTACCTGGCGATGGACCGCCTGGCCGATGCCCTCGGTAGCGCCACCCTGCGGGTGACCACCCGCCAGGGCCTGCAGTTGCACGGCATCCGCAAACACAACCTGCGCGAGGCGATTGCCACGATTAGCGCCCAACTCGGTTCGACCCTGGGAGCCTGCGGCGATATCAACCGCAACGTCATGGCCCCCCCGGCGCCCTTCACCGCCCGCCCCTACACCGTGGCGCGCGAGGCGGCGGCGGCGATCGCCGATTTGCTCACCCCGCGCACGGGTGCCTACTTTGAGGTGTGGCAGGACGAAGCGCTGGTCCATTCGGGAGAACCGGAAGTCGAGCCCATCTACGGCAAGACTTACCTGCCGCGCAAGTTCAAGATTGCCGTCGCCGTCGAAGGCGACAACTCCGTGGACATCTACACCCAGGATCTGGGGGTGATCCCGGTGTTCGAGGACGGCGAGCGCCTGTTGGGCTACAACCTCACCGTCGGGGGCGGCCTCGGCATGACCCACGCCAAACCCGAGACCTTTCCGCGCCAGGCGGACCACCTGGGTTTTGTCCCCTCCGAGGACATGCTGGAGGCGGTCAAAGCGGTGGTGCTGGTGCAGCGCGACTACGGCGACCGCTACAACCGTCGCCACGCCCGGCTGAAATATCTCATCCACGACCGGGGCCTGGACTGGTTCCGCACCCAGGTGGAAACTTACCTGGGCAAACCCCTGCAGCCGTGGCGGGCCCTGGCGCCGTGGGTCTTTTGCGATTACCTGGGCTGGCATCCCCAGGGTGACGGCCGCTACTGCCTGGGAATCTGGATCGAGAATGGCCGGATCAAAGACGCGGGAGACTTTCAGCTCAAATCGGCCCTGCGCGAGATCGTCGAGCGCTATGGGGTGGATTTGATCTTGACCCCGACGCAGAATGTGCTGCTGGTGGATATCGCCCCGGAGGCGCGTGCACCCATCGACGCGATTTTGCAAAGCGCCGGGGTGCGGCCGGTCCAAGCTATATCCAACGCCGAGCGCTACGCGATGGCCTGTCCCGCCTGGCCCACCTGCGGTCTGGCCCTCACCGAGTCGGAGCGCGCCCTGCCCGGGATCATCGCCGAGATCGAGGCGCAACTCACCGAGCTGGACCTCGCCGACGAGCAGATTTCGATTCGTATGACCGGCTGCCCGAACGGTTGTGCCCGCCCCTATATGGGCGAAATTGGCTTTGTGGGCAGCGCTCCCGGTGCCTATAACCTCTACCTGGGGGGCAACCTCGCCTCGACGCGGCTCAACTGGATCTTCCGCGAGCGGGTCAGGCGCGAGGACATCCTGGCGGTGCTCGGGCCGCTGTTCAGCTACTTCAAGTGCGAGCGCGCCCCGGGGGAAAGCTTCGGCGATTTTTGCCTGCGCAAGGGCCGGGCGGACCTCGAAGCGCATCTCTAGGGCGGCGCTTTGGCTTTGACGCCGCCCCTGGTGCTTGCCCTGTTTGCCCTCGGCTGCACCCTGCTGTGGCTGCCGGTGGCGATCCCACAGCTGCTGCGCATCGGCTGGCGACCGGGGCGGCCCCTAGCCTTCTCGGGCAAACTTCAGCTCATCTTGAGCCTGTACCTGGTCATTGCCCTGGTGCTCTGGGCGACGGGCGCCTGGCTTGGGGTGCCCTGCGGGCGCTGGGGCCTGCGCGGTGGCTTGGCAGGTTGGGGGCAATTGGCGGCCGGTCTCGGTCTGGGAGCGCTTGGCCTCGCGATTCTTTTCGCTGTCGAGATGCGGGCTGGCTGGCTGCGCCTACAACCCGTCCGCCTCAGCAGTGGGGCGCTCTTCGCACCGCTTGCGGTCGGCTTGTTTGTGGGCGCGGTGGAGGAGGTGCTTTTTCGGGGCTTCGTCTACGAGACGCTCCTGCCCTACGGCCCGGGCTGGGCGGCGGTGATGAGCAGCCTCATCTTTGCTGCCTTGCACCTCATTTGGCAGCTCGACGACTGGCAGGGGGCGGCGCGCGAACTGCCCGGCCTGTTTGCCATGGGTCTGGTGCTGGTGCTCGCCCGGCTGCTCAGCGGCGGCAGCATCCATCTGGCCTGGGGTCTGCACGCCGGCTGGGTCTGGGGAATCACCCTCATCGATACCCACACCCTGGCTGTGCCCACCGGCACAACCGCCACCTGGGTGACCGGCTTCGGAGGCAAACCCCTGGCAGGAGCGATGGGTCTCGCTTTTCTGGGTGCCACCGCTCTGGTACTGTGGGGTTTGGGGCAGCCGCCCGTCTGAGCGTAAACTTGCATTTTCGTGGTGGTTGTGCAAACATCAGGAGCAACCAAGTACGACAAGCCGAGTAGTTTACCGGATAATTGGCCTTGGTTTTCGACGCGGCGGCGAGCCCCTTGCGTTGATTTTGTGTTCCTGCTGCATTGCAACACCCTGCACGGGGGATTTTTAGGTGCGAGCCAGCGAGCGAAAATCGCGATTGCAGGCCGTCTTGTCCGCACCGACATACCAGGTTTCAAGATGTGTCAGCTAATCCATACGAATCTGAAAACCATGCACGCGACGAAGACAAGCCGCCCTCCGCTCCCGGCGGTCTTGGGCCTTTAGACCCGGTGGAGCCGCCCGAGACGCCGCCGCGGGGTACAGCACGCAAACGGGGCCGACCGCAGGGCAAGCGTTCAGACCCCACCTACGTACTTGCCTCCGCTTACATTCCGGCTCAGCTGCACCAGCAAGTCAAAATCGCACTCATCAAAGCGGATCTTGAGTATTCCGAATTGGTGGCACAGTTGCTGCGCGAATGGCTCGAGCGCCAGACATGAGTGCTACAAATCCATATGAGCAGTCAGGCCGGCAAAAGGTGCCGGGTGCCAGAAGGGATGACTGGCACTTGGCACTTCATCCAGCGCGACTTTTGACCGGTTGCGCTGTGGCTTGGTTCAGTTGCGATCGGCAAGCGTCAGGCGGCTAAAAAATTCGTTCCAAATCTTGAGACTGTAATCGTCATCGTTGAGGTGGCCGGCGCCGGTGACCTCCGTAAAGCGCACCTCTGCATTGCCGCCGGTGAACACATCGGTGACGTACGAGCCGCTGACCGTCCTCTGGGATTGGTCGGTCTGGTTGTACTGGATCCAAAACTGTTTCTGGTCCTCATCCTGGATGTCCCGTGGGATCGTGCCGGTGATCTGATCTTCTTCTTCGCCGCGCCAGATCCAGACCGGAATTGGCCCACCGGGTTCCATCAACGATTCGGACTTGCGAAAGGTAGTGATCCAGGGACCGGAGACCGGGGCTGAGGCGGCGATCAGCGAAGCGTGACCGTTGCCGATGAAGGTGTTGACCATCGCCCCGCCGCTGGAATGCCCGGTCATGTAGATCCGGTTGGCGTCGATGCGGTAGGTGTTCTTCAGTTGATTGATAACCGCGAGCAGATAGCCGACGTCGTCCGGGGTCTTGCCGTCAAATACGTAGGTGTTCCATTTGTAGCCGGGGGAACTGGTGCCGTTGGCGACGGCGATGCCCCCGACCGGATAGACGGCGATGAAGCCTTTTTCGTCGGAACGGGTGGTCCAGCCGGAGAGTTTGGCGGCCCCTTCCACCGTGGCGGTGCGGCCGTTGACCGAACCGTGCAGGAAGATGACCAGCGGAACGCTGCTGGAAGAACTGTCGTAGGAGGATGGAACGTGCTCGTAATAACTGCGTTTAGCTCCGTTGTAGTCCAGTTGTTTTAAAGTCACATCGCCGGTCTGGCTGAACGCCGGTGCGCAAAGTGCCACCCAGAAAAGCACACACACCAGCGACCATCGCAAACCCGTGCGCCGCGAAAATTCTCGAACCGTGCCCATGGCTAGATCCTCAGCGTAGTAATGTGGCTAAGCGAAATCGGCGCGCCGGGCCGGAGGCCGGGTTCACCGAAAATGGGCCGACCGGGGTGAAGATCACCTCCTGTCGCCAAAAATTCACACGTCCCCACGGAGCAGGGACGCCTCGATAAATGCTTGATTGGGTGGAAGGTGGGTGGGCCGACGCGCAAAACCGTGCGAACCCTGGGTAGCCGGCCGGCCGGTGGAGGGATGCGGGTGCAGCATAGCGCCCAATCGTCGAGCCACTCTTCCACCATATTGGTGAACTGACCGTCTGCTTCGCCGAAAAATCGGTGGCTTACAAGTCTGGCCGCTATTGATAAGATCTCTGCCAGGAGAGGATCTTAGTCGTGCGTCCGCCCAGAGAGGACCTTGCGATGCCGGCCAGGGCAACAGGGGCAACCCGGTCGAAAAAACTGCGAAATCTACTCATACGTGTATTTCCGCAATACCGTAATTTACGCACCCTGGTGCAGGGCGGCGCGGACGCCGCCCGAGGCGCTGTCGAGCAACCGCTGGACGATTCGGTGCACGAGCCCTTCTTTATCCAGCAGATCCCGGTAGACGGCGATTTGCCGGCGGCAGCGCGCCAGATTGTGCGCGCGGCGATTCGGATACGCTGTGGGATCCCACTGGAAGTAGCAATCGTCGAAGTAATCATTCAAGTAGCGCATCGCCAGTTCGAGGGTGATGAGCTTGACGGCGGCCACCAGGTAGGTGCTGTCGAGCGCCTCGAAGGCGCCCGATTGGGCATAACCGCTCAGGCTCGCTTCGAGCAACTGCAGGTCGAAGGTTTCTCCGGCGGTGCACCACGAGCGCAGCGCGTCGCCCAGCTCCACATAAAGGTTGTGGTACATGAACGTGTCGAGGTCGACGATGCCCACCACCCCTCCGCGCTCATCGAACAGAAAATTGGTCAGCTTCAGATCGCCGTGGATGATCTGCCTGGGCAAACCGGCGGGCAACAGCAGCGCCGGTACGCTTTCGAGCAGATAGGCCCACTCCGCTTCGACTTTGCTGTCGCACGGGCACGCCTGCAGCTGCCGGTGAATCTGGGGGGTGTTGTGGAAGTTGGGCAACTGAAACTGAAAGCGATGCTCGAAGCCGGCCAACAGCCGGTGCATCTTTCCGGCGGCCTGGCCCGCCTGACGCAGGTAGGCCGGGTCAGGAGCGGTGCGATGGGAGATGCCGGGCAGACAGGTCATCACCCGCCAGCGTCCGCCTTCGCCCTCGAAGTGCAGCTCGCCCGTGCGGGTGGCCAGAAACTTGGGAATCACAAATCCCTGGCGCCGTAGGTAGGCGCTGACCGTCTGGGCGTCCTCGGTCACCGCTTTGGCGAAAGCCGGATGGAGGCTCTGGCAGATGTAGCAGCCGCCAGTCGTCTCCAGCCGCCAGGTCTGCTGAATTTGACCAATCTGCAACCGGGCCAGACGCAGAGGCCGGCCCAACTCGAAGGCATCGGCCACGGACTGCAGCCAGGGGGGATCGCTATTTGCCATACTCCTCACAACACCACTCAGGCACCATGCCAACTTTAGAGCATAGCCCCCGGGGCTCCGGCTGTAAAACGAAATCCTCTCCGAATGCCCTCAGGCGGGCTCAGGGGCGTACCCGGCCCGCTGCAAAAAAGTGGCCGCCCGCTCCCAGCCGAGCCCCCGCCGCACGACGGCGGGTTGCGGCCCGCTCAGGTCGATCACCGTCGAGACCTGGGTGAGGAGCAGGCCGTCCTGGGCCGAGGGGTCCAATTCGACGATCCCATCGACCACCGGGGCGAGCGCTTCGAATAGTTCGTATTCGTAGCGGATTTCGGCTCCCTCTGCCGAGCGGGCGGAAGTGGAGATGAGCGGGTTGCTCAATCCCACAAGCAGCGCCTGGCAGAGCGGGTGGTCGGGTACCCGGATGCCGGTGGTGCGGCGTTTGGGATCGAGCACCAGCTTCGGCAGAGCGCGGGTGGCGGGCAGCAAAAAGGTATAGGGACCGGGGATCAAGTGGCGCATCAGGCGGTAGGCGTCGTCGCCAACCCGGGCGTAGGTGGCCACATTCGAAAGCGACGGGCACAAAAAGGTGAGCGGTTTGTCGTTGCTGAGGCGCTTGATGCGCTGCACCCGCTCGATGGCGCCCTTGTGGAGCAAATCGCAGCCGATGGCGTAGGTGGTGTCGGTGGGATAGAGCAGGACGGCCCCAGCGCGCAGTGCCTGCACAATCCGTCCGAGGCGTTCGGGCTGCGGGTCTTTGGGGTGCAGATAGTAAGTGTCGGCCATGGCCGGACCTCCTGGGGGCGGTGTCGCTTCTCTATTTTCAGTTTCAACGATCGTGCCGCACCTGCGAGCGCTTGCCCCCCAGCGCTGCAGTGTGGCACGATAGGCGGCTGTGGAAAGACTGGTGCTGTTCGACATCGACGGGACGATCCTGAACGTCCATGGGGTTGGTTCGCGGGCGTTGCTCGCGGCGATGGAGGCCGTGTTCGAACGGCAAATCGACCCGGTCGGCTACTCGATGAGCGGCAAGACCGACACCCAGATTGTGGTCGAACTGCTTGAGTGCACCGGCGGCTGGCCGGGGGAGGTGCCGCCGGTACTGCCGCGGGTTTGGAAAAATTATCTGGAGCGCTTTACGCCGGCTCTCGCGGCTTGCCGTCCCCACGTCTACGCCGGAATCGTGCCGCTGTTGGCGGCGCTGGGAGCCCGTGACGGTGTGGTGATCGGTTTGCTTACCGGCAACGTCGAACCGGCCGCCTGGCTGAAACTGCGGCGGGTGAACCTTGCCGAGCCGTTCTGGCTGGGAGCCTTCGGCGACGCCGCCCCGGAGCGCTGCCTGCTGCCCGAGATCGCCGTCGAGAACGCCCGCAAACTCACCGATCGCCATTTCAGGGGCAAGGAGATCGTGATCATCGGCGATACCCCCAACGATGTCGCCTGCGGTCGCCATCTGGGGGTGAAGTCGATCGCCGTGGCCACGGGCCGCTTTGATCAAGCACAACTGGCCTCGCACCGCCCCGATCATCTCTTTTTGGATCTAAGCGACACCGAGCGAGTCCTGGCGGCAATCTTGGATTAGCAAACCAGGTCGCGCTCAATTCCCCCGTCCGGAGGCCCCGATGGCGTGGACGGCACCAGCGAGCGGTTGAGCATGTCCCCCAGGCGCAAACCGGCAAGCACCGCCGCGGGTTTCGCCGCCTCGAAAACCGCCTCCCGGTAAGTGGGGGACGGCTTTTTGCCGCGTTCGAGCACCGGTGGGGCGGGGTAGGCGACTTTGGTGGCCAGCTCCAACCCTTCGAGCGACCAATCGGCGAACCCGCCGGGTTTAAGACGCGCTTGCAAGTCCGTCGCACTCACCTCAGCGAGCACGGCGGCAGCCGTGTCGTTGATGTACTTGTCGAGAGTTTGGGTCGGTCTTCTGGGAAACTCGCGGCTGAAAGTGGCCCATTCAAGTTTGAAGTGCAACAGCACCTGACTGAGCTAAGAATACCTCCCGTGGTGTCCGATAACCAAGCACTTTTCGCGGGCGGTCATTGATCATGTCCATTGCCCTTTGCACCTGCT
>JAESGW010000155.1_pt1 | contig 144880 bp, 150 predicted proteins | sample 9269791 | NCBI WGS metagenome assembly JAESGW01 (sample SAMN16773120, study PRJNA677053) | algae metagenome | isolation source: Aphanocapsa lilacina HA4352-LM1 and co-occurring heterotrophs from near cave... | place: USA: Maniniholo cave, near Haena, Kauai, HI | collected 2009-07-28
CGCGCACCATCTGCGCGCCCATGTTCTCGAACTTGTCGTCGAGCTCGATCTCCTTGGCGACGGTGACGCCGTCCTTGGTGATGCGGGGAGCGCCGAACGACTTGTCGAGCACGACGTTGCGGCCCTTCGGGCCGAGCGTGACCTTGACGGCATTGGCGAGAATGTCGACGCCGCGCAGCATGCGGTCGCGGGCGTCTACGCCGAATTTGACTTCTTTAGCTGACATATTTGATATCCCTGAGTTGATGCTGGATCTCACCCTGTCGGGGAGGCGCCTTGCGGGCGCTCCTCAGGGTGAGCGTGGCAGGCGAAGTGCTTAGGCAGCCTTCTTCTTGCTGCCGGCGGGGACGTCGAGCACGCCCATGATGTCGCTCTCCTTCATGATCAGGAGATCTTCACCGTCGATCTTGACCTCGGTGCCCGACCACTTGCCGAACAGGACGCGGTCGCCGACCTTGAGGTCGATAGGGATCAGCTTGCCGGCTTCGTCGCGGCCACCCGGGCCGACGGCGGTGATTTCGCCCTGCGAGGGCTTTTCCTTGGCACTGTCCGGAATGATGATGCCGCCAGCAGTCTTCTCTTCGGCGTCGATACGCTTGACCACGACGCGGTCGTGAAGCGGACGGAATTTCATGCAGTCCTCCTAAGTTTCTGAAGATGTTATCAGATTCTGGAAATTTGGCAGTCCGGGCAGGCGAGTGCCAACTCGGCTGCGGCTGATTTAGGCCAGTCTTGTGCGGGGGACAAGGGCTTCTAGCAGAAAATTTGGCACTCAAATATGACGCCTGCCAATTTTATTCATCATGATTAATCGTCGGATTGGGCGGTAGGAGTCGGTATTAGCAGGTGCGGTAAGATGCTGCTAACGCGACCTTTTTCAACAGATCGTTAAACATTTAGGCTTGTGATGTGTTGGTCTCGTGCGTCACATTTCTCTCATGTGAGCGCATCTCCGCCGGGGTGGCTCGGTGTGTACGGCCACCACGACAAATGCGCTCCGGCAACGGAGGTTTGGCATGGTCTCGCGGGTTGGTGTTGTTTCCGATGATTTCCGGAAGCAGGTGCTGGGTTACGGGCTGACGACGGCGCAAATTCTGTATCGGATGCCGGATCATCCCTCATTGCTGCAGACCTATGTCTGGCAGAACTACGATCTCTTCCCGAAATTTCCGGCGCTGAAGGATTTCCTCGCCTTCTGGCAGGAGAAGCTCGATGGCCCGCTGTACTCGGTGACGGTGGCGCATTCCAAGCTGATCAAGCCAGCCGAACTGCGCGCTGTCGACGGCGTGTTCAGGCTGAATTGAGCGGGACGTAGCTTCGTAGGATGGGTAGAGCGCAGCGAAACCCATCGTCGCGGCATCCGCGGTGATTGCTGTGATGGGTTTCGCTGCGCTCTACCAATCCTATGGGTCTGGCAGGTGGGCACGCTTGCGCTTTGCCCATCCTACAAGAAAGATTTTGTGTTAGTCTCCTCTCATCAAACAAGATCGGGGAGGCATCCATGGCCAAGCAGAAGAAAGCGACATCGAGAGCCGCGGCCAAGACGGCCGTCAAAAAGAAATGGACGGGCCACCAGACCGCCGCCAAATCTTCCGCGCGCAAGACCATCAAGTCCAAGGGACGGGTGTCGGCCACGAAGGCCAAACCGGTCAAGAAGGCGCGGCCGAAGCAGCGCATCGCCATCAGCCATCACCGCGAAGAGGATTTTAGAGCGGACGGCCTGCGCACCTATGCGAAGTATCGCGACCTCGGCATCGCGGAAGCTTCCCACGGCCTGGCGCATGCGCAGGTGATCCGTTTGCAGGGACCGTGCAATCCGGCTGAAGTCTCAAAGCTGCATTACCACGACATCGAATTCCAGATGGTCTATGTGCTCAAGGGCTGGGTGAAGACCTATATGGAAGGCGAGGGCGAGACGCTGATGCAAGTTGGCAGCGCCTGGACCCAGCCGCCGCGCGTCAAGCACATGATCCTGGACTATTCCGACGACGTCGAACTGCTGGAGGTGATCCTGCCGGCGGAGTTCAAGACGGTGGAATTGGCGGGGTAACTCTTGTCGTCATTCCGGGACGCGCCACTTGGCGCGGCCCGGAATCCATTTCGCACCATGCGCTGCCGCCCGATGGATTCCGGGCTCGTCCTCCGGACGCCCCGGAATGACAACTCACGTCAACACCCCCACCACCGCGCCCATCAAACACGTCGCCAGCGTGCCTGACACGATCGACTTCAGCCCGAGCGCGTTGATCTCTTCCCGCCGCTCGGGCGCCATGGTTCCGAGGCCGCCGATCATGATGCCGAGGCTGGCGAAGTTGGCGAAGCCGCACAGCGCGTAGAGCATGATCAGCCGCGAGCGCGGATCGAGCGCGTCGGCGCCGAGTTTTGACAATTCGACATAGGCGATCAGCTCGTTGAGCACGGTCTTGGTGCCCATCAGGCTGCCGGCCGTGATCGCCTGCGGCCATGGCAGGCCCAGCAGCCAGCACACCGGCGCCATTACGTAGCCGAGCAGGCGCTGCAGCGATATTTTGGTGCCGCCGATCTCGGGCAGCAGCCCGAGGATCGCGTTGGCGAGATAGACCAGCGCCACCAGCACCAGCAGCATCGCGATGATGTTGAGCAGCAGCTCGAGCCCGGCGGTGGTGCCCTTGACGATGGCGTCCATGGTGCTCGACGTCTGCGTATCGCCAGCGACCCGGGGATCCGCCAGCGCGCCGCCGGTGCGCGTTGCGGAAGTTTCCGGCACCATGATCAGGCTGACGAGAATCGCCGCCGGCGCGCCGAGCACGGAGGCAATGACGAAATGCGCCGCGGCGTCCGGGATCAGCGGCGCGAGGAAGGTCGCGTAGAGCACCAGCACGGTGCCGGCGATGCCGGCCATGCCGCCGGTCATCACCATGAACAACTCGCTGCGGGTGAGCTGCGCGAGATAAGGGCGGATGAACAGGGGCGCCTCGACCATGCCGAGAAAGATGTTTGCCGCCGCGGACAGGCCGACGGCGCCGCCGACGCCGAGCGTGCGCTCCAAGAGCCACGCCATGCCGCGCACGACCGGCGGCAGCACGCGCCAGTAGAACAGCAGCGTCGTGAGCACGCTCATGACCAGGATGATCGGCAGCGCCTGGAACGCCAGGATGAAATCCGCGCCCGGCGTCTTGAGGTCGAATGGGAGCGCGCCGCCGCCGACATAGCCGAACACGAACGAGGTGCCGGCGCGCGACGCCGCCGAGATCGTGTTGACGGCGTCGTTGATGGCGCCGAACGCCTTTGCCACCGGCGGCAGTTTCAGCAGCACCAGCGCGGTGACAACGGTAACCGCAAGCCCGACCGCGGCTTGCCGCAACGAAAACGCGCGGCGGTTCTCGCTGAGCGCCCACGCGATAGCCAGCAGCGCCAGCACGCCGAACGCCGATTGCAGTTGCAGCATGAATCCCCCGAAGCCCCGGCGCGCGATTATGCCAGCGGCGAGCCGCCGCGCAATGCCGTGTTGCGGGTCCGGCCGTTGACATCGGCTTGTTGCTCGGCCACCCGTTCCCTCATGTCCTCGACGATGCCCGTGGGCGCCCGCGATCTCCTCAGGCACGGGCCGTTCCTGTTTTTCCTGTTGTCCCGCAGCCTGTCGCGTTTCGCGAGTCAGATCGCGGCGGTGGCGATCGGCTGGCAGATCTACGACATGACGGGCAGCGCCTTCCAGCTTGGCATGGTCGGGTTGGTGCAGTTCCTGCCGACGGCGCTGCTGGTGTTCGTCGCCGGCCACGCCGCCGACCGGTTCGAGCGCAAGCGCGTGGTGCAACTCTGCCAACTCGCGGAAGCCGCGACCGCGCTGTTCCTGTCGGTCTCGACCTACGCCGGTTCGCTCACTGAATTGCAGATCTTCATCGCAACCTTCGTCATCGGCATCGCCGGCGCCTTCGAAAGCCCCGCCACGGCGGCGCTGCTGCCGCTGGTTGCGCCACGAGGCCTGGTGCAGCGCGCGACCGCAATCTCCTCCGGCGCCGCGCAGGTCGCCACCATCACCGGGCCGGCGCTCGGCGGTTTTGCCTACGTGCTGGCGCCGAGCCTGCCTTATTTCGTCATCGTCGTGTTCTGGCTGATCGGTGCGGTGCTGACCGGCTTCATTCATCCCATGAAGCAGGAAGTGTCGAAGCCGGATTCGGCCGCCGATGATGTATTCGCCGGGGTTCGCTTCATCCGCAACAACCCGGCGATCCTCGGCACCATCTCGCTCGACCTGTTCGCCGTGCTGCTCGGCGGCGTCACCGCGCTGCTGCCGATCTATGCGCGCGACATTCTTGAAGCCGGTCCGCTCGGCCTCGGCATCCTGCGGGCGGCGCCTGCGGTTGGCGCGCTGCTGATGACCATCGTGCTGGCGCGCCACACCATCAACCACCGGATCGGACTACGGATGTTTCAGGCCGTGATCGTGTTCGGGGTCGCCACCGTCGTGTTCGCGCTGTCGCAGTGGATGTGGCTGTCGGTGCTGGCGCTGGCGGTGCTGGGCGCTGCGGATACAATCAGCGTGGTGATACGGTTTTCGCTGGTGCAGCTTGCCACGCCCGACGAGATGCGCGGCCGGGTCGGCGCGGTCAATTTCCTGTTCATCAATGCCTCGAACCAACTCGGCCAATTCGAAAGCGGCGTCACCGCCGCGCTATTGGGCACCGTGCCGGCCGCCGTGCTCGGCGGCGTCGGCACGATCGCGATCGCGCTGCTATGGATGAAGCTGTTTCCGTCGCTGAGGAAGGTGGAGCGGCTGGAGTAGGGGCGCGCTCTTTCCACCGTCATTGCGAGGAGCAAAGCGACGAAGCAATCCAGAATCTCGCGGTTGCCGCAGTTCGGATTGCTTCGCGGAGCCTGTCATCGGGCGCGCATTCGCGCGACCCGTTGGCTCGCAATGACGACCGTGGAAGCCCGGGAGCTTACATCGGTCACCTGGCCTGTCGGGCAACCATCGCAATCCCCTTGACGCCTACTGTGCATGGGGTTGTTTTGCAGTTTTTGATCAAGCGGGGCTCACCCGCAAGAATGAGGGAGGCGTATCGAGACTGGTAACGGTTTTAGCCCCGTCCCACGAACGGCATCTTGCTGGCCATGACCGTCATGAACAGCACGTTGGCATCCAGCGGGAGTCCGGCCATGTAGGCGACGGCATCGCCGACCGCCTTCGCGTCCATGCGGGGTTCGTGTTTCATCGTGCCGTCGGGCTGCATCACGCCGGGGCCGGCGACCATGCGGTCGGTCATGGGCGTCGCGGCGTTGCCGATGTCGACCTGGCCGACCGCGATATCGTACATGCGGCCGTCGAGGTTGGAGGCCTTGGTGAGGCCCGTGATCGCGTGCTTGGTCGAAGTATAGGCCGACGAGAACGGCCGCGGCGCGTGCGCCGAGATCGAGCCGTTGTTGATGATGCGGCCGCCGCGCGGGTTCTGGTCCTTCATGATGCGGAAGGCGTGCTGGGTGCACAGGAAGGGCCCGGTGAGGTTGGTGTTCACCACCGCCTGCCACTGCTCGAGGGGGAGGTCCTCGAAATTGACCGGCGGCGCGCCCATGCCGGCATTGTTGAAGAGGACATCGAGCCGGCCATAGGTGTCCTTCACCTTGGCGAACAGCGCCGCGATCGAATCCGGCTTGGTCATGTCGGCGGAGACGCACAGGCTCTTGCCGACATTGTCGCCGAGCTTCCTGGTCTCCTCCAGCATCTCCATGCGGCGCCCGGCGAGCACCACGGTGAAGCCGGCATTCATCAGCGCCAGCGATGCCGCGCGTCCGACGCCGGTGCCCGCACCGGTGACTACCGCGATCTTGTTTGTTGCTTCGGCCATGGTTTCCTCGCCTTCAGTTTTTTGCTTCTGTCTGGGTTTTGTAGGGTGGTCTCGGAATGTTCTGGTGCGCCGCGCGCAGCGCCGCCGACCAGCGCGAGCGCAGATCGTGGAAATACGGCTCGCCGGCCTCGATGCGGTGGTTGAGGTCGGCCTCGCAGGCATCGGCCCGCACCACCAGCACGTCGATCGGCAGGCCGACGCCGAGGTTGGAGCGCATGGTCGAATCCATCGAGATCAGGCCGGTCTTCAGCGCCTCGTAGAGTTCGACGTCGTAATGCATCGCGCGGTCGAGCACCGGCTTGCCGTATTTGTGCTCGCCGATCTGCAGATAGGGCGTATCGGTGGTGCACTCGATGAAATTGCCTGCCGTGTAGACCATGAACAGCCGCATCTTGGAGCCCTTGATCTGGCCGCCGAACAGGAACGACACGTCGAAACTGACGTCTTCCGACTTCAGGGCCTCACCCTCGGTGGCGTGCACGCTGCGGATGGCCCGGCCGATGCGTTGCGCGGCCTGGAACATGGTCGGCGCATTCATCAGGGTTTCGAGTTCGCCGGTGTTGGGGTCTTCCAGCCCTTCGGTGAGGGTAGAGAGAACCGACTGGCTGATCGCCAGGTTGCCCGCGCTTGCGATCGCCATGATGCGCTCGCCCGGCTTGGAGAAGATGTGGAGCTTGCGGAAGGTCGAGACGTTGTCGAGCCCGGCATTGGTGCGCGTATCCGCGATCATGACAAGGCCGTCCCGCACCAGAATTCCGCAGCAATAAGTCATTCCAACTCCCCGGACGCGCCCGATTTCTTCGGCGGCCAAACTAGTAGCCAATTTCAGGGAGGCATCCAACCCCAATTCCCGCGGCGCGGCATGCGACCGGCGGCAAAAAACCTGCCTTGTCAGGCGCCGTGGCGGCTCAGAGCCGGGGACCATCTAACCGCAGTGTTTCTGTTGCGATGGATTCCGGGCTCTCGCTTCGCGAGCCCCGGAATGACATCTGATGAAGTGACCTGTACCGGCAGCGCCTATTGCTGGCTCTGCCACTGTCCCGATCGTCCGGCGCGATCGACCCTGACCGAAACCGTCAGCGTCTCCGTGCCCCCGCCGTAGCGGGTGCCGCGCACGGGGGCGGCGCCGAGATAATCGAGGCCGATGGCGACGCGGGCGTGCGCGTCGGTGGTGCAGATGCCGTTGGCGGCATCGAAGCCGACCCAGCCTAGGTCAGGCACGTAGGCTTCCGCCCAGGCGTGGCCGGCCTGCTGGTTGACGGTGCCGTCGGAGCGCAGGAAGTGCCCGGAGACGAAGCGCGCCGGCACGCCGCCGGTGCGCGCGCAGGCAATGAAGATATGCGCGTAGTCCTGGCAGACGCCGCGCTTGAGCGCGAAGGCTTCCGCCGCCGAGGTGCCTGAATTGGTGGGGTCTTCGTCGAACGTCATGTGCTCGTTGATCTGCACCATCAGCGCGTGCAGGAAGCCGAGCACGTCGCCGTCGGACTCCGCGCGCATCTCGCGCGCGAACGTCGCCATCGCCGGATTGACTTCGGTGAGCGAGGTCTGGCGCAGGAACAGGCCTGGCGGAAAGCGCTCGTCAGTGCCGCGCAGCACGCCGCCGGTGTCGTGGGTCTCGATCAGGCCCTCGACGTTGATGGTGAGGTCGGCGATCGCCCCGTGCGTCAGCACATGGGTGACGTTGCCGAATGCGTCCTGGTGCATGTCGAGCCGGGAATCGGTGGAGACGTCGATCTGCCATTCGGCGACGTACTGCCCGTCATGGCTGCCGGGCGTCATGCGCAGGATCTGGATGACGCCGGTGGCCGGCGGTTCGTAGCGATAGCTGGTGGTGTGGGCAATTCGCAGGCGCATGGTGGGACCAGGTTCGGATCGTCTTGCCCGGGCATAGCAGTCCGCCCAGACAGCGTAAACGTCTCTATTGCCGCGTCGCGGCACGCGGCGAGGAATGGTGGTGCGCGATCATCCAAGCCCCGTCGCGCTTCACCACTACCATTGTGAACCGGGAAGGACGTGGCTCAAAATTCTGCTCCTTGCGGGCAAAATCGTAGAAGCCCGCAACGACCACGGCTTCGGGACCGAGAACAATGATATCTCTCTCCTTGATGGTGTTTTTGCGCCCACCTTTGTCCAGGGCCACGAAATACTCCCGAATCTCCTCCGTACCCCGAGTCGCAACCTGATCGGTCGTTCCGAGAAGAAGTGCGTCCGGTGCGTAGAGTTTCACCAGGGCATGGCGGTCGTTGGCGCTGTAGGTTGCCGACCACTGATCGACAACAGCGCTGGCCTCCTCCGCCGGGCCTGCGATGGCGGACGTTGATGCCAGCACAAGCGATGCGCAGGCCATTCGCGACAGCATCCCCATGTTCGCCTCCCATGTGAAGAGGCCCCGAAGAATAGTGCGAGGCCGTGCCGCAAGACCAATCAGTTCAGACGCGGAGCGGTCGCTCTGCAGACTTCAAATCAGATACTGCTTGGTGATGATCTCACCCAGCCGTGCGTTGTCCGCGATGAATTCCTGGATGAATTCATGGACGCCGTGCTGGAAGATATCGTCCATGTGGCTGTGTTCAAGCCGGTTGCGGACGCCGCGGGCGTGGCGCTGGGAGGCGCCCTGGCGGCCATAGGCGACGCCGATCTGGTCGAGGTTGCGTACCAGATTGCTGTAGCAGCTCGCGAGCGAGCGCGGCAGCGTGTCGTTGAGAATCAGGAGGTCGGCGATCAGCCAGGGTTTCAGCGTCTCGCGGTAGACCCAGTGATAGGCGGTCAGCGCGGATACCGAGCGCAGGATCGAGGTCCACTGGTAGTAATCCAGCGGTCCGCCGACGTGTTCCTCCTCCGGCAGCAGCACGTGGTACTTCACGTCGAGAATGCGAGCGGTGTTGTCGGCGCGCTCCAGGTGCAGCCCAAGCCGCGAGAACCAGTAGGCGTCGTTGCGCAGCATGGTCCGGTAAGCTGAGCCGTCGAACCGCAACGACGTCTCCTGCACGAAGCGCAGGAAACGCGCCAGTTCCTCGCGGCTCGAGGTGCCCTTGCCCCAGACTTCCTGCAACTCGATCCAGGCCGAGTTGATGGTGTCCCACATCTCCGATGTCAGCGCGGTTCGCACCGAGCGCGAATTGAGCCGCGCCGCCTCGATGCAGTTCTTGATCGAGGACGGATTGGAGGGCGAGAACGCCAGATACTCGACCACGTTCTGCTCGGTGGCCTCCTGATAGGCCTCGAAGAAGCTGGCGCTGACCCCGGCGGTCAGCAGCGCCGACTCCCACTCATTGGTCTTGCCGATATAGGCGGCGGGAAGTGCGGTGACGCGCAAGGTCGCATCGATGGTGCGCGCGATATATTCGGCACGTTCGACGTAGCGGGCCAGCCAGTACAGATTTTCGGCGGTGCGCGACAGCATTCGAAAATTTCGCTCTCTATTCGTCCAGTATCCAGGTGTCCTTGGTCCCGCCACCCTGGCTCGAATTGACCACCAGCGAGCCTTCCTTCAGCGCCACGCGCGTCAACCCGCCCGGCACGATGGTGACGTGCTTGCTTCCCGTCAGCACGAACGGCCTGAGATCGACATGGCGCGGCGCGAGGCCGGATGCCGTACAGGTCGGGCAGGTCGAGAGTGCCAGCGTCGGCTGGGCGATAAAACCTTCGGGCTCGCGTTTGAGCTTGTCGCGGAACGCCTCGATCGTCGCTTTGGTGGCGGCGGGGCCGATCAGCATGCCGTAGCCGCCGGAGCCGTGGACTTCCTTCACCACGAGGTCGCCGAGATTGTCGAGCACGTAGGACAGGTCCTTCGGTTCGCGGCAGCGCCAGGTCTGCACGTTCTTCAGGATCGGTTCTTCGCCGAGATAGAATTTCACGACCTCCGGCATGTAGGAATAGATCGCCTTGTCGTCGGCGATCCCGGTGCCGACCGCATTCGCCAGCGTGATGTTGCCGGCCGCGTAAGCCGACATCAGCCCGGGCACGCCGAGTGCCGAATCCGGGCGGAAGGTGAGGGGATCGAGGAAATCGTCGTCGACGCGGCGGTAGATCACGTCGACGCGCTTGAGGCCCTCGGTGGTGCGCATGAACACCTCGTCGTTCTTGACGATGAGGTCACGGCCCTCGACCAGTTCGATGCCGAGCTTGTCGGCCAGGAACGAATGTTCGTAGTAGGCAGAATTATAGACGCCGGGCGTCATCAGCGCGACCGTCGGCTCCGCCGAGGCCGAGAGCGGCGCGACCGAGCGCAGCGCCGATAGCAACTCGTCGGGATATCGTTCCACGGGGGCGACGCGATGGCGGGCGAACAGGTCCGGAAACAGCCGCATCATGATCTCGCGGTTTTCCAGCATGTAGGAGACGCCCGAGGGCGTGCGCGCATTGTCCTCCAGCACGATGAAATTGTCGGCGTCGACGCGGACGATGTCGATCCCGGCGATATGGACGTAGACGTCGTGCGGGACGTCCTGGCCGTTCATTTCCGGCCGAAACACCGGGTTCTGGAAGATCAGGTCGTCGGGGATGATGTTGGCACGGAGGACGTCGCGGCCGTGATAGATGTCGCGCAGGAACATGTTCAGCGCGCGGACCCGCTGCTTCAGGCCCTTTTCCAGCAGCGTCCATTCCTTGGCCGATATGATCCGGGGGATGACGTCGAAGGGGATCAGCCGCTCCTGGGCCTCGGCGTCGCCATAGACGGCGAAGGTGATGCCGATCCGGCGGAACAGCAGTTCCGCCTCCTGGCGGCGATATTCGAGGGCGTCCGGCGGCGTCTCCTTGAGCCAGCGGGAGAGCTCCTGATAGGCCGGGCGGAGATCCCCGCCGGGGCCGTTCATTTCGTCGAACGCAACTGCCATAAAATCCCGACTATCCCCAAAGTCTCACAGTGCATGACCCGACGGGATGGTAGCAAGGGTCGGGCCATCGCGATATGCATTGGCTTGCGGCATTTGGTATGGGTAGCCGGCCGCGCTGCCATAAAAAAAGGCTGCCGGGTGCTTATTTCGGCAGCAAACCCCCGTGACTTCAATGCGTTGCGTGCGCAATCTATCAAGGCGGGGACAGGGGTGAGGAGAAGTCATGAGCGAGATCGTCACGGCAGGGATTCTGGTCATTGGTGACGAGATCCTGTCCGGCCGGACCAAGGACAAGAACATCGGCTTCATCGCCGAGTACCTGACCAATATTGGCATCGACCTCAAGGAGGTCCGCGTCGTCGCCGACGACGAGGCCGACATCGTCGCGGCGCTGAACGCGCTGCGCAATCGCTACACCTACGTCTTTACCACCGGCGGCATCGGCCCGACCCATGACGACATCACCGCGGATAGCGTGGCGAAAGCGTTCGGCGTCGGCATCGACCATCACCCGGAGGTGGTGGCGCGTTTCCGCGAACGCTGGAGCGAGCAGGATTTGAACGAGGCGCGGCTGCGCATGGCCCGCGTCCCCGATGGCGCCGAGCTGATCCAGAGCGCCACCATCCTGGCGCCCGGCTTCAAGCTCGGCAATGTCATCGTGATGGCCGGCATCCCCTCGATCATGCAGGCGATGATGGACATCGTCGCGCCGACCTTGAAATCGGGCGTGCGGATGCTGTCGGACTCGGTCCGCGCCAACGCGCGGGAGGGCGACATCGGCGGGCCGTTGCGCGAGATCGCCAACGCCCATCCCGACACCATCATCGGCAGCTATCCGTTCATGGACGACGACAAGAAGCCGAACACCAACCTCGTCGTCCGCTCGCGCGATCCGGAAAAGCTCGCCGCCGCGATGACCGCGGTGAAGGCGATGCTGGCGGGATTGAACGTCCTGCGGTAGCAGGCCGGCAAGACAGGGCGAACAAAGGTGGCAGACAATAATTCCGAACCGAGCGCCGAGGCGCGGGCAGGTCGGCCGTTTCCGGTCTCGTGGGATCAGTTTCACCGGGATTGCCGGGCGCTGACCTGGCGGCTCAACGAGGTCGGGCCGTTTCATGCGATCATCGCAATCACCCGGGGCGGCCTGGTGCCGGCGGCGATCGTCGCGCGCGAACTCGGCATTCGCATCATTGATACCGTGTGCATTGCGAGCTACGACCACACCACCCAGGGCGACCTGCAGGCGCTCAAGGGTGTGTCCGCCGACGTCGCTCGGCTCGGCGGCGGTACCGGCAAGGGCCTCTTGATCGTCGACGACCTCGTCGACACCGGCGCCACCGGGCGGATGGTGCGAAAGATGCTGCCCGATGCGCATTTCGCCACGGTGTATGCCAAGCCCAAGGGCAAGCCGCTGGTCGATACCTTCATCACCGAAGTGTCGCAGGATACCTGGATTCATTTTCCATGGGATACCGCGCTGTCGTTCCAGCCGCCGATCCGGCCGTGAGGTGAGAGGGCGAATAGAGAGTAGCGAATAGCGAGTGGGGAAGGGTACTATTCGCTATTCGCCACTCGCTATTCGCCATTCCATGCCCCTGCAAAACCGCGTCACGCCCACAGGCGACATCATCGCCGTCCCACACCGCGGCCTGTTCACCGGCAATCGCGGCATCATCCACGACCCCGCGACCAAGACGCTGCTAAAGAAGCGCTGGTCCTCTCCCGCCTGGATCATCTGCCTCTGCGAGTTCCGCGGCTGGCGGCGGCCGGTGATGGGCAGGCAGAGCTGGACCGAACTGTTCTTTCTCGACGAGGCGACCGCGTTCGCGGCCGGCCATCGCCCGTGTTTCTTCTGCCGCCGCGACGACGCCAACCGTTTTCGCGCGGCTTGGGAAGAAGGCAACGGTGTGACCGATATTCGCGCGCGCGAGATCGACGTCGTGCTGCATGGCGAGCGGCTGGACCGCGGCCGGAAGCGGCTGCACGCGTTGCTGATGCCGGTGGCGCAATTGCCGGATGGCGCGATGGTGCAGCGAGGCGAGGAGAGTTTTTTGATCGTGCAGGGCAGGGCGCTGCAATGGTCGATGGCAGGCTATAGCGAAGTAGATGGCGAGATCGTCGACGCGATGCTGCTCACGCCACCCTCAACGCTGCGCGCACTGAGTGCCGGATATCGCCCGATGCTTCATCCGAGTGCGATGGCATTGAATGCCTGAGCCCGGCTCTATCCTCGTCATGCCCGGCCATGACGGCGGTTGGAGCTGAGTAACATCAGCCCAATTTCTGCCGCGCGAGCTTTGCCCCCGCACCGAGCGCCATCAGCTTCGCTTCCGCGATATCGCGCCGCATCGGCGCCATGCCGCAATTCGTCGTTGCGACGATGTTGCTGAGAGGCACGAATTTCGACACGGCCTCGATCACCTTCACGACATCCTCGGCGGTCTCCACCGTGTCGCTGGCCACGTCGATCACACCGGCCTGGATCTTCTTGCCCTTCAACAGCGCGAGCAGGTCGAGCGGCACCTTTGAGTTACGGCATTCGATCGCGACCTGCTGGATCGAGCTTTCGGCGATCGCCGGGAAAATCTCCTCATATTGCCGCCAGTCGCTGCCCAGCGTTCCCTTCCAGTCGACATTGGCCTTGATACCGTAGCCGTAGCAGATGTGCACGGCGGTCTCGCATTGCAGCCCCTGCGCCGCGCGCTCCAGGGCCTTGATGCCCCAAACCGGCACTTCGTCCATGAACACGTTGAAGGCCGGCTCGTCGAACTGGATCATGTTGATGCCGTCGGCCTCCAGCGCCCTGGCTTCTTCATTCAAGAGCTCGGCGAAGGCGAACGCCATCTTGACGCGGTCGCCATAATGGCTGTCGGCGAGGGTATCGATGATGGTCATCGGGCCGGGCAGGGTGAATTTCAGCTTGCGGGTGGTGTGGGCGCGCGCCACGCGGGCCTCGTCGGCATGGACGCGGCCTTTCAGCTTCAGCGGCGCCACTACCTGCGGCACCATTGCCTTATAGCGGTCCTTGCGAATTCCCATCTCGACCTTGTGGGCGAAGTCGATGCCGTCGACCTTCTCCAGGAAACCGTGGACGAAATGTTGCCGCGCCTGCTCGCCCTCGGTGAGGATGTCGATGCCGGCATCCTCCTGCACCTTCAACGCCAGCATGGTGGCGTCGCGCTTGGCGCGGGCGAGTTCGTCGCCCTTCGATTTCCACGGCGCCCACAGCATGTTCGGCTCGGCCAGCCATTCCGGCTTGGGCAGGGAGCCAGCGATCGTGGTTGGAAACAGCATGGGAGCCTCCCGGTTGGTCCTGATTGAGCGCCTGTCTGCCATGTCTTATGCTGCAGGTACAGAACAACAAACGTCGCCGTCGGGGCCCACCCGGCCGGGCGACAGCCCAGGGGAAAGCATGATCGACCTGCACTACGCGCCGACGCCCAACGGCTGGAAAGTCTCGATCATGCTGGAGGAACTCGGGCTGCCCTATCAGATCATTCCCGTCAACATCCGCGCCGGCGAGCAGTTCAGGCCTGAATTCCTGGCGATCAGCCCGAACAACCGGATTCCGGCCATCGTGGACCACGAGCCCGCCGACGGCGGCGCGCCGTTTTCGGTGTTCGAGACCGGGGCGATTCTGATCTATCTGGCCGACAAGACCGGGCGCTTTTTGCCGAAGGAGCTGCGGGCACGATCCCGCGTCATGCAATGGCTGATGTGGCAGATGAGCGGGCTGGGGCCCATGCTTGGCCAGCACGGGCATTTCGCGCTCTATGCGGCGGAGAAGATCCCGTATGCGATCGAGCGCTACCGCGACGAGGCAGCTCGGCTCTACAAGGTGCTCGATACCCAGTTGGGCAAGACCGGTGCATACGTCGCAGGCGACTACTCGATTGCCGACATCGCCTGCTTTCCCTGGACCATGACCCACAAGGCGCAGGGATTTACGCTCGACGACTACCCGAACATCAAGCGCTGGTACGCCGAGGTGCGCGCACGGCCGAAGGTGCAGGCGGGATTGGCGATCGGAAAGTTCGTGAAGGAGCCGTTCGACGAGGAGGCGCGCAGGAACATGTTTGGCGCGCGTGCCAAGGAGATGGCGGGGAGGAAGCAGTAGTCGTTCCTCATGGTGAGGAGGCGCTCTTGCGCCGTCTCGAACCATGTAGCCCGTATCGTGCCAAACAACTCATCCTTCGAGACGCGCGTTCCGCGCTCCTCACGATGAGGACCCAGAAATCAACAAAAGGAAACGCCATGCTCGAATTCTTCTTCGATTGTTCCAGTCCCTGGACTTATCTCGCCTTCCACAACATCCAGCCGCTCGCCAAAGAACTCGGCGTCGAGATCACGTGGCGGCCGATCCTGGTCGGCGGAATATTCAACACCGTGAATCCGAGCGTCTATGCCTCGCGCGAGACGCCGGTGCCGCTGAAGGCGCGCTACATGAAAAAGGATCTCGCCGACTGGGCGCGGTCCGCGGGGCTCGCCGTCAAGATGCCGCCCACGGTCTTTCCGGTGAACAGCGTCAAGGCGATGCGCGGCTGCATCTGGCTTGGGAAGGACATGGTGCCGTTCGCCACCGCGGTGTTCGAGGCCTATTGGGGCGCCGACAAGGACATCTCGCAGGATTCGGTGCTGACGGAGGTCTGCAAGAAGGCTGGCGTCGACCACGTCAAGTTCTTCGAAGCCATCAGTCAGCAGGCGATCAAGGACCAGCTCAAAGCCAATACGGACGAGGTGATGGCGCGCGGCGGTTTCGGCTCGCCGACGATCTTCGTCGACAAGACCGACATGTATTTCGGCAACGACCGCATGCCGCTGATCCGCGAGGCGCTCGAGCGCGTCAAGGCGCGGGCTGCCTGATGCCGCGCGCCGTCGTCTGCCGCGAACTCGGCCCGCCCGAAGGCCTGCACCTGGAAACCTTTGCCGCCGCGCCGCTGGCGCCGGGGCACGTGCGCGTCGCCATCCGTGCCGCCGGGTTGAATTTCCCCGACGTCCTGATGGCGGCGGGCCAGTACCAGCTCAAGCCGCCGCTGCCGTTCACGCCGGGCATGGAAGCGGCCGGCGATGTCGTCGAGGTCAACGCGGCCGCGGGCGTCGCTGTCGGCGACAGAGTGATCGTCAAGATGCGGCACGGCGCCTATTGCGATCAGGCCGTCGCCACGCCGTCGCAGCTGGTGAAATTGCCGTCGACATTCGACTATGCCGAGGGCGCGACGTTTCTCGCCGGCCACGGCACGGCCTACCACGCGCTGATCGACCGCGGACAGCTGCAGCCCGGCGAGGTCCTGCTGGTGCATGGAGCCGCTGGCGGCGTCGGACTCGCCGCTGTCGAGATCGGCAAGATGCTGGGCGCTACCGTCATCGCCACGGCTTCCAGCGACGAGAAGCTCGCGATCGCGCAGGCGAGGGGCGCCGATCATCTCATCCGCTACGACCGCGAGCCGTTCCGCGACGCCGTCAAGCGCATCACCGACGGGCGGGGCGCAGACGTGGTGTTCGATCCCGTCGGCGGCGAGGTGTTCGAGAACTCGATGCGCTGCATCAACTGGGGCGCGCGGCTGTTGATCATCGGCTTTACCGGCGGCATCGGTCTCGCCAAGACCAATCTGTTGATGATCAAGGGCGCCAGCGTGCTCGGTGTGCGCGCCGGCGAAGCGGTGCGGAAAAATCCCGCGCTCGGCGAAGTCCGGATCAAGGCGCTGACGGAGTGGGCGGAGGCCGGAAAGGTCCGCCCCAACATCTCGCACCGGCTACCGCTGGAAGACTACGCGAAGGCGATGCGGCTCCTGATCGAACGCAAGGCGATCGGAAGGGTGGCACTGACGATGGGGTGACTTCTCTTGTCATGCCCCGCGAAGGCGGGGCATCCAGTACGCTGCGGCGTTTCGGCTCAAGCACAGACGTCTCTGGAATACTGGATCACCCGCCTTCGCGGGTGATGACGGCCTCACCCTACGGCTTCACGAAGGTCCCATCCTGCAGGAACGCGATCGTCTGCGCGACGGCAACGCTGTTTCGCACCAGCCACGGGTGTGACGTATCGACCACGACATGGTCCGCCATGCCGTCGATCGCGGTGTTTTTCACCGATACGCGGCCGTCATGCGGTTTCGGCAGCATCTTGCCGACCAAAGGATCGATCGAGCGATTTCCCGCGACGATGCCTACCGGATAATCCAGCGGCGGAAACAGCGCATTGATTGCATCGTCTCGCTTTGTGCCGAGTTGTTGCCCGGCGGGTCCGAAGAAGGCGCGGTAGGCGCCGAAATTCTTCAGCCGGTCCGCGATTTCGCTGCCGCTGTTCGGCGTCCCCAGCATCACGACGCGGCCGAGATGTTTCGGCCGGTGCCTCGCAATGTAGACGCGGGCCAGGAGCCCGCCCATGGAATGGCAGACGAAATGAACGGGGCGGTCGATGCGATCGGCAAAGCGCTGGATGGCGGGATGAATGTCCTCGGCCAGGGCTTCGAGCGCCTTGCGGCGGCTTTCATAGTCCAGGTTGAGGGTAGCAAATCCGGCGCGTTCCAGCGCCAGCTGCATTTTTCGAAACGACAGCGCCGTCCTGCTGATGCCGTGCAGCAGGACGACGCCGTCTTGCGTCGCATGGGCCGGTGCAGGACGCGGGCTCACTTATACTCGCGCTCTTGCCACCACGGGAAATAGTCCGGCATGTCGGTCGACACCTTGTCCTTGAATTGCGCCGGGCGTTTTTCCAGGAACGAGACCACGCCTTCCTTGACGTCATCCGAACGGCCGCGCGCGTAGATGCCGCGGCTGTCGACCTTGTGGGCTTCCATCGGGTCGTCGGCACCCGTCATGCGCCACATCATCTGCCGGATCAGCGCCACCGAAACCGGCGCGGTCTTGGCGGCAAACTCCTTGGCGAGGGCGCGCGCGGTCGGCAGCAACTGGTCGGGCGGAACCACCTTGCTGACGAGGCGGCCGGCGAGCGCCTCCTGCGCCGGGAACACGCGCCCCGAATAGCACCACTCCAGCGCCTGCGAGATGCCGACGATGCGCGGCAGGAACCAGCTTGACGCGGCCTCCGGCACGATGCCGCGCTGGGAGAATACGAAGCCGAAGCGCGCCGCTTCGGAGGCAATGCGGATGTCCATCGCGAGCTGCATGGTGACGCCGATGCCGACGGCCGGCCCGTTCACCGCCGCGATCACAGGCTTGAGGCATTTGAAGATGCGCAGCGTCACCTGGCCGCCGCCGTCGCGCACCTGCGGATCGCTGTAGTCGACCTTGCCGTCGGCCAGCCGCTTCACCGGCCCGCGGCGGGCGTCGCGGTCGAACGTGTTGGCGCCGGAGGAGAGATCGGCGCCGGCGCAGAAGCCGCGGCCCGCGCCGGTGACGATGATGGCGCGGATGTTGTCGTCCTTGTCGGCCGCGTCGAACGCGTCGATCATTTCCTGCTGCATCGTGCCGTTGAAGGCGTTGAGCTTGTCGGGCCGGTTCAGGGTGATGGTGAGGATCTGGTCCTCGACCTCGTACTTGATGGTCTCATACGCCATTGGGGTTTCCTTCCTTTGTGTTCTTCTTTGACTGCTAATCCATCGTCATGCCCGGCCTTGTACCGGGCATCCACGTCTTTCTGTCCGCAGACAGAGTAAAGACGTGGATGGCCGGGACAAGCCCGGCCATGACGGAGGTATGGAGATCTATTTTCCCGGCGGCAGCGGCCACGGTCGTTGCGGACCGCGCAGGCCCTCGAAGGCCTTGGCCATGCCGAGCACGCCGAGATCGTCGAAGCGGCGGCCGACGATCTGCACGCCGATCGGAAAACCCTTCTCGTCATAGCCGCCATTGATGGAGACGGCCGGGTTCTCCGCCATATTCCACGGCATGGTAAAGGCGATGTGCTCGAACGGCTTGCCGGGATCGTTGAGCGGCGAGGCGAACTCGGCCGGGTAGTTCACGACCGGCGAGACCGGCGAAATCACGTAGTCGAGCTCGTGGAACAGCTTTGCCGCGGCGGCACGGATTGCCATCGTGGCGTTGAAGCCCCTGACGACGTCGACGCCAGAGAGTCTTGCGCCGGCTTCCGCCCAGTTGAGGATGTACGGCAGCGCCTTGCCGCGCTCCACGGACGACAGCTTCGAAAGATCGTCCCACATCCGCGCGCGCCAGAAACTGTCGAGGCCGTCGAGCATCTCGCGGGTCAGGATGCCATCGACCTCGGTCACCACGGCGCCGGCGGATTCGAACGCCTTGGCAGCCTTGACGACCACCGCGCGCACCGCCTTCTCCAGCGGCTGGCCGGTCCCGGCATCGAGCATCAGCCCGACGCGCAGCTTGCGCGGCGACTTCTCGTGCGCCTTCCAGTTGATGTTGTCGGCCGGCAGGCTCATGCCATCGCGGCGGTCCGGTTTCGACAACACGCACATCATCAGGGCTGCATCGTCGACGATGCGGGTCATCGGCCCGGCCACGCGGCCTACATAGGGCGGATCGATCGGAACGCGCCCGAGGCTCGGCTTCAGCGCGACCAGCCCGCACCATGCGGCCGGCAGCCGTACCGAACCGCCGATATCAGTCCCGAGATGCAGCGGTCCGTAGCCGGCCGCGGCCGCCGCGCCAGCCCCGGAGGACGACCCGCCGGGATTCTTGCCGAGGTCCCACGGGTTGCGGGTGAGGGGATGGAAACTGGAAAGCCCCGACGACAGCATGCCGTAATCAGGCATCGTGGTCTTGGAAAAGATGATGGCGCCGGCTTCGCGCAGGCGCGCGGCCGGCGGCGCATCCTTCTCGGCGGGGACCAGCTTGACGCTGGCCGCGCCCAGCGGAATCGGCTGGCCTTTGGTGGAGATGTTGTCCTTGATCGTGGCCGGTACGCCGTCGAGCGTGCCTACGGGCTCGCCCTTCTGCCAGCGGTCGGTCGATGCGCGCGCGGCGGCGCGCGCGCCGTCGGGATCGAACAGATACAGCGCCTTGATGTACGGCTCCCATGCCGCGGCGTGATCGAGCACTTCCTCCATCACTTCCGACGGCGAGAACTGCTTGGCGCGATAGCCCGCGATCAGATCGACCGCGGAGAGGTCATACAGCGAGGTGACTTCTTCTTCGGGGACCTGCTTATGCATCCGAACCTACCGGGAGACGGGTTTCGATGATGCGGGCGAACATGCTGGCGCCGATCGGCAGGATCTTGTCGTCGAGCACGTAGCCTGGATTGTGCACCGGCACCGAACCGTCATGGCCGATCCAGAAATAGGCGCCGGGTACCGCCTGCATCATGTCGGCGAAATCCTCGCTCCCCATCTTCGGCGTCGTACGCGTGAACACCTTGGCGGGATCGACCACGGTCTTCGCCACTTCCTCGACCACCCTGGACTGCTCTTCCTTGTTGACCAGCACGCTGAAGATATCGCGGATATCGACCGTGATTTCGCACTGGAAGGTCGCGGCTATGCCGGCGGAGATCGCGCGCATGCGCTCGCGGATCAGCGCGCGGACGCCGTCGTCGAACGCGCGCACCGTGCCGCAAAGCTTTGCGTCGCCGGGGATCACGTTATAGGCGGAACCGGCATGGATCTGGGTGATCGACAGCACCGCTGCCTTCAACGGATCGACGTTGCGGCTGACGATGGTCTGCAGCGCTTGCGCCAGCGTGGTTGCGATCACGACCGCATCCTTTGACCGCTCCGGCATCGCACCGTGGGCGCCGTAGCCGTTGATGGTGATGTCGAAGAAGTCGGCTCCGGCCATCGCGGGGCCGGGCAGGATCGCGATCTCGCCGTGGTTCATGTCAGGCGCGTTGTGCAGCCCGTAGACCTCGTCGCAGGGGAATTTCTCGAACAGGCCGTCCTTGAGCATGGCGCGCGCGCCGCCGAGGCCTTCCTCGGCGGGCTGGAAGATGAAGTGCACGGTGCCATCGAAATTCTTCGTCTCGGCCAGGTAGCGCGCGGTGCCGAGCAGCATGGTGGTGTGGCCGTCATGGCCGCAGCCGTGGAAGCGGCCGGGAATGGTCGAACGCCATTTCAGGTTGGTGTTCTCCTCCATCGGCAGCGCGTCCATGTCGGCGCGCAGTCCGATGCGCTTGGTGCCGCCGCCCTTGCCCTTGAGCACGCCGATCACGCCGGTGCCGCCGAGACCGCGATGCACCTCGATGCCCCATCCCTTCAGCTTGTCGGCGACAATGCCCGACGTGCGCACTTCCTCGAAGCCGATCTCGGGATGGGCATGCAGGTCGCGGCGGATGGCGGTAAGCTCTTCGGCAAAGCCGTCGATGCGTTCGATATTGGGCATTTCTGTTATCCCGTTACTGAAGATTCGCGTGAATGGGCTGCAGGCGCGAAGACAGGGCCGTTCGGCTTGATGCGGATGCCCGGACGCAGCCGCGTCCACGGCAGTGACGCAGTGTCCGCCGGCATCGCGCCAGGGGCGGCGCAGATCAGGAGTTTTTCGGCGATCGGTTCGAAATCGGCGCGGAAGTGTACAGAGCTCTTGTTGACCAGAATCGCCTGTTCGGTCGGCTCGATGCCGACATAGCGGTACATCGACTGATCCGCCAATTGCGCCTTGTGCGAACTCACGACCACCCTGACGTCGCCGATGCGCAGGCAGGCCGAGGGGCCCATGTCCATGTCGCGGCCGCCGTAATAGGGGCCGGGGGCAACGAACTTGCCGTCCGACAATTTCTCGACGACGAAGGTTTCCTGATACGGCGCATCGCCCGGAATGCCGGACTTGCCGCCGAGCGTCAGCGTCACGGTGGCGCCGACGCCGGCCTGGTGTGCGGCCCTGGCCGATTGCGGATCGTAGATCACGCCGGTGGCTGCGCGGGTGGCGTTGTTGCGCACCAGCGCGCGCAGCATGCCGGTGGTATCGGAATCGCCGCCGGCTCCCGGATTGTCCTGGGTGTCCGCGATGATGATCGGCTTCTGCGCGGTCTTCGCCAGTTCCATCGCGTGGCGAATGCCTTCGTCGGGCGAAAATATCCGGCCGTCGAAATCGTCCTCGTGGCCTTCGATCAGCGCGACTATTTTGTCGGCGGCAGCGTCCGCATCCGCCTGTGTCCGGCCATAGGCGAACACGCTCGGTCCGCAATGCGCAAAGTCTGCCGCCGGAAAGCCCGGCGCGAATGACAGCGTCGGCACCGCGTCGCTCTCCAGCGCCGCAAGCTTTTGATAGATGCCCATGGTCGGCTGGTCGTTGGTGCACTGCCAGCTGATCGGAATCAGGAACGGCAATTGCCGGAACGCTTTTGCAAATCGCGCCTTCGTCTTCAGCATCAGCGCGAGATGTCTTGCCGAGGCGCGGCCGGTGTCGGCCATGTCGACGTGAGGGTAGGTGCGGTAGGCAATCAGCGCGTCCGCATGCTCCACCATTTCAGGCGTCACGTTGGCATGCAGATCGAGGCTGACGACCAGCGGCAGATCCGGGCCCACCAACTTGCGCACGCGCGCCAGAATTTCGCCTTCGCCGTCGTCGTAATGCTCCGTCACCATCGCGCCGTGCAGGTCGAGATAGACCGCATCGAGCGGGCCGGCGTCCGCGATGCCGTCGATCATCTCCGTGACGATGCGCTCGAACGCGTCCTTGGTGACATGGGCCGAGGGGCTGGCGCCGCAGGATATCGTCGGCACCATGTCCCAGCCGTTGGCTTCGGCTTCTTCGACAAAGCCGGCCAACCCGACATTGATCTTGCGCATGACCTTGAGGACGTCGTCACCATGCGCCATCGACGGCCAGCCGCCGCCGTGGACGAAATCGGCATAGGTCGCCTTGGTCGGCGCGAAGGTGTTGGTCTCGTGCAGGAAACCGCCGACGGCGATACGGGTCATAGTGGCTCAGCCAGTGTTTTCGTTGGCAGGGACGTTAAGCGGGTCATTGTGGCAAGCGCAAGCTGGGAAGCAATTCCGTTTTGCATGACGCGTGGGCGTTACCAATTGCCTGGCGTTCCGACCGAGACGCCATCACACGATGGGCTCTGTCATTCCGGGGCGCGAAGCGAACCCGGAATCTCGTCATTCCGGGTTCGATGCTTCGCATCGCCCCGGAATGACGGGGGACTGTCTACTCCGCCGCTTCCGCCACGGGCCGGAAATTGGCAAAATCCCAGCCGCGTCCGGGGGCGGCGTCGAGCAGCGCCTTGGTGTAGGCCTGCTGCGGATGGGTCAGCACCTGCGCGGCCGGTCCCTGTTCCACGACCCGGCCATGCTGCATCACGACGACGTCGTCGCAGATTTGCGCGGCGACGCGAAGGTCGTGGGTGATGAACAGGAGTGCGATGCCGAGCCGCTGCTGGATTTCGTCGAGCAGTTCGAGCACCTGCGCCTGCACCGAAACGTCGAGCGCCGAAACCGCCTCGTCCGCAACCAGAACATCAGGGTCGAGCGCCAGCGCGCGCGCGATCGCGATGCGCTGGCGCTGGCCGCCGGAGAATTGGTGCGGATAACGCGAGATCGCATCGGGCGGCAGATCGACCAGTTCGAGCAGCTCGCGCGCCTTGGCCAGCGCCTCCGCGCGCGGCATGCCGTAATTGATCGGCCCTTCGGCTATGGACTCGCCGATGGTGATGCGCGGATTGAGCGAGCGGTAGGGGTCCTGGAAGATGATCTGGATCTTCTTGCGGTGCGGTTGCAGCAGCCGACGCGACAGTTCGGAGATTTCGCGGCCGGCGAGGCGCACGCCGCCGGAGGTCGGATCGATAAGGCGGACGATGCAGCGCGCCACCGTCGACTTGCCGGAACCGCTTTCGCCGACGATCCCTAGCGTACGTCCCTTGCGAAGCGTAAGGGTCACGTCCGTAGCGGCAGCGACTTCGCGGGCTTTGCCGAGGAACGAGCGCTCGCGATAGACCTTGCCGAGGTCGTTGGTTTCCAGCACGACGGGTTCGCTGGTCTCCGCCCGCGGTGCCCGCGGCACCAGGCTCGGAACGGCAGAGAGCAGGTTGCGGGTATATTCCATCGTTGGCGTGCGCAGGATACCGTCGAGTGTGCCGGTCTCGACCAGGCGGCCATAGCGCATGACGGCGACGCGGTCGGCGATCTCCGCGACCACGCCCATGTCATGGGTGATGAACAGAACTGCAGTGCCGTGATCGCGCTGCAGGTCGCGGATCAGGGTCAGGATCTGCTTCTGCGTGGTGACGTCGAGCGCCGTGGTCGGCTCGTCCGCGATCAGCAGCTTGGGCTCGAGCACCAGCGCCATCGCGATCATGATGCGCTGGCGTTGTCCGCCCGACAGCCGGTGCGGATAGGAGGCGAAGATGCGCTCCACGTCGGGCAGCCGGACGTGTTCCATCATCGCCAGGATCTTTTGGCGCCGCGCGCGGGCGTCAAGACTGGTATGGACGCGCAAGACCTCGTCGATCTGGCGGCCGACCGGGACCACCGGGTTGAGCGCGGTCATCGGCTCCTGAAAGATCATCGCCATCCGGGTGGCGCGGAGTTCGCGCAAGCGGCGGTCGGAGGCGGTCAGCAATTCCTCGCCGACCAGCTTGACGCTGCCGCCGGTCGGAGTCAGCGCGCCCTTTTGCAGCAGGCCCATCACGGTCAGCGAGGTCACGGACTTGCCGGAGCCGCTTTCGCCGACCACGCACAGCGTTTCGCCGTCGCGTACCTGCAAGGAGACGCCGTCGATGATGCGCTGGCCGCCGGGCTTCTTGCCGAGGCTGACGACGAGGTCATTGATGTCGAGAACGAGGTCGGTCATTTCGTGTTTCCTGCGGCGTCATTCCGGGATGGTGCGTCAGCACCAGACGGCACGTGCGCAGTGCGCACCGGGGAATTTCGAGATTCTCCGGTGCGCAATTGCGCACCGTAGTTCGATGCTACGCATCGCCCCGGAATGACGGCATTGCTTCGTCGCTCCGCTACTTCCAATGCCGTCACTTCCCGGCCTCCCGCTGTTTCATGCGTGGATCGAGCGCGTCGCGGGCGGCGTCGCCGATCAGGTTGACGCTGAGGATCGCGATCGACAGGAGCAAGCCCGGCCAGAAGATCAGCGAGGGCTTGACCTGGAAGTAGGCGCGGCCCTCGGCCATGATGTTGCCCCAGGTCGGCGTTTCCGGGCTGATGCCGGCGCCGAGGAACGACAGGATCGCCTCGGTGAGAACCGCGGACGCGCAGACATAGGTGCCTTGCACGATCAGCGGCGCGATCGTGTTCGGCATCAGATGCCGCCACATGATCTTGGGCAGGCTGGTGCCGACTGAAATGGCGGCCTCGACATAGGGCTCCTCGCGTGCCGAAAGAACGACCGAGCGCACCAGCCGCGCTACCCGCGGGATTTCCGGAATGGTGATCGCGATCAGCACCGTCATCAGGCTGGCACCGGACAGCGAGACCACCGCGATGGCGAGCAGGATGCTCGGGATAGCCATCAGTCCGTCCATGATCCGCATCATGACGGCATCGACCCATTTGAAGAAGCCGGAGACGAGGCCGATCAGGAGGCCGATGCTGATCGAGAAGACTGCAGCGCCAAGTCCGATGAGGAGCGAAATCCGCGCGCCATAGATAATGCGCGACAGCACGTCGCGGCCGTAGGCGTCGGTGCCGAGCAGGAATTGCGCGCTGGCAGGTTCTAGCCGCTGCGCCGGCGCGAGCAACTGCGGATCGTGCGGCGCGATCCATGGCGCGAGGATCGCCATCAAGATGATCAGCGCAAGGCAGATCGTGGCCACCGCAATGATCGGCGTTGCGGTGAGGAATCCCAGTCGCGGCCGGAACGGCGTGGTGACGGGGATTGACGGTTCGGGAAGGGTTTCGATCGCCATCGTGCCGAACCTCAGTAACGAATTCTAGGATCAAGAAGGGTGTAGGCGACGTCGATCAGGAGATTGACGGTAACGTAGATGCCCGACGTCAAAAGGATCATCGCCTGGATCACCGGATAGTCGCGCGCCAGCACCGCATCCACGGTGAGGCGGCCGATGCCGGGCAGGTTGAACACGCTCTCGGTAACGACGACGCCGGAAATCAGGAGCGCAAAACCTGTTCCGATCACGGTGATGACAGGCACGGCGGCGTTGCGCAGCGCGTGGCGCAGCAGCACGCCGGTCTCGCTGATGCCCTTGGCGCGCGCGGTGCGGACGTAATCCTCGCCCAGCACGTCCAGCATCGCCGCCCGCGTCATCCGCGCGATCAGGGCGACGTAGATGAAGGACAGCGTGCAGGTCGGCAGGATGATGCGTTCGAAGAACGGGCCGAAGCCCGCCGTGATGCTGCGGAAGCCCTGCACCGGCACCCAGCGCAGATCGATCGCAAAGATCTGGATCAGGACGTAGCCGATCACGAACACCGGAACGGAAAAACCCACCACCGACAGACCCATCACGAAGCGGTCGATCCAGGTGCCGTGCTTCCATGCCGCGATCACGCCGAGCGGTACCGCGACAAGAATGGCGAGAATGATGGTGGATAGCGCGATCGAGATCGACGGCTCGATGCGCGTGCTGATCATCTTCAGCACCGGTACGTTCGAAATCAGGGACACGCCGAGATCGCCCTGCAGCAGCTTGCCGATCCAGGTGAAGAACTGGGTGTACAGCGGCTCATTGAGGCCGAGCGAGGTGCGGATGCGCTCGAGCTGTTCGGGCGTCGCATTGTCGCCGGCAAGGATTGCGGCGGGATCGCCGGGCGTCAGCCGCAGCAGCAGAAACACAAACAGCGCGACCACGCCCATGACCGGGATGGCGGCGAGAATGCGGCGAAGTAGATATCCGAGCATCTTGATCCGTTAGTTGTAGGTGAATTAGGCAGCGTCGGCTCTAGTCATGGTTTCCGCGCCACCAGCGTAACACTTCAGCAAGTCCCGTGCCATCATACCTGCGTATTTTGCAGGCGCGTGCGTCGCGGTCGCAAACCGCAGCTGTAGCCCGGGTGAAGCCAAGGGTCTACGCGTTCTGTCATTCCGGGATGGTGCGCAAGCACCAGACCTCAGGGGTGCAATTGCACCCCGGGGAATCTCGAGATTCTCAGGGGCGCCAAAGGCGCCGCGTAGTTCGATGCTCTCGCATCGCCCCGGAATGACAGCGCATCCTCACTCCAATGTCGCCAGCAGTCCGGCCATCAGCCGGCCGCGCTCGGCGAGGCTATCGATCTCGATATGCTCGTTGAGCGTATGGGCATCGGCGCCGCGGACGCCGAGGCCGTCGAGCGTCGGTATCCCCATCGCGCCGCTAAAATTGCCGTCGGAACCGCCGCCGGCGCTGCCGTGAGGCAACTCAAGGCCCATGTTCTTGGCAAGGCCGCGCGCCTTTTCGTACAGCGCCATGGTACCGGCGTCCGGCTCCCATACCGGGCGGGTCACGCCGCGGGTGACCGTGAATGTCACGTCGTTGGCGCTGCCCGAAAGCGCCAGCATGCGCTCGACGCCGCGGTCGAGATCGGCCTGGCGCTTGGCCATGCTGAGCGCTTCGCCGCTGCAGGTCGTGGCAACGCAATTGACCCATTGGCCGCCGTGCACGATGCCGACCGAGAAGGTGCAATCCTCCGTCGTCATGCCATCGATGGCGAGGATCTGGCGCGCCATTTCGCGGATCGCGGAACGGCCCGAGGACAGCGTGGCGCCGGCATGGCTCGGCTTGCCGACGGCTTCGAGATTGAAGCGCGCGATCGCGTATCGCCCGGTGACGACGCCGTTGTTGAGGCGTCCTGGTTCCGGCACCAGCACGTATTTGTTGCGCGCAGCCTCGGCCTCGATGATGTCGCGGGTCGACGGTGTCCCGACTTCCTCGTCCGGCGTGAACAGCACCGTGATCGGCAGCGGCGTCGTGAACGAGGCGCGGGCGAGTTGCCGGATCGCTTCCAGCGAAAGGTAGTTGCCGCCCTTCATGTCGAAGATGCCGGGACCGAAGCACTTGTTGCCTTCGCGCCGCCATTTCAGTTTCTCGATCGTCCCCACGGGGTGGACGGTATCGAGGTGGCCGGCGATCAGGATGCCGGGCTCGCCCTGTTTGGGATGGGGAAAGCGGGCTCGGACGCAGCCGGCGAAACCCTGCCGGCCGGCGATGCGCTCGATGGTCGCACCCATGATCGCCATGTCGCGCGCCGCGAGGTCGAGCATGCGCTCGACGGCGCTCGCGTCCCAGGTCGGGCTTTCGCACTCCACCCAGCCACGCAGCCCCTGCAGCATGGCCTCGGAATCGAAGGGAAGATTGGCTGGGTTCATGGACTTCTCTCGGTTTTTTCGTTGGGTTTCTGATCTGGTTCTTCGAACAGGCGACGTTGGTCTGGCGGCCCGCGCGTACGAAAATGATCTGCTGCGGATTTGTAAAGCGAAACATGAAGGCGGGCTCGAACGGATGTGCAACAAGGTTGCCGACAAACCGGATTGACGCGCCGCGCGCTTGATGCAAGTCTTAAATGTCCAAGATTTACAGCGTGTTAGGTTCGCCTAAATAACGAACCGCATGCATAATGAATCATCCGGATTTGACCAGTTTCACGCCAGGAGAGATCGAATGTTCCACATCGTGCGTTGGAAACGTCCAACGATAGCGTCCGCTCTGTCGGTGCTTGCGCTATCGGTGGCGCTGACGTCGCAAGCCATGACTTCGCAGGCCATGGCCAAAGGCAAGACCATCACCGCGGTGATGCATTCCGACCTTCGCGTCATAGACCCCGGTTTCACCACCGCCTACATCACCCGCGATCATGGCTACATGGTCTTCGATACGCTGCTGGCGACGGATTCCAATTTCAAGATCCAGCCGCAGATGGCCGACGTGAAGGTCAGCGACGACAAGCTTACTTATACATTCACCCTGCGCGACGGATTGAAGTGGCACGACGGGGCGCCGGTGACGGCGGAAGACTGCGTCGCCTCGCTGAAGCGCTGGGGCCGGAACGACAATATGGGCCAGAAGCTGATGGATTTTACCGCCAGCATCGAACCCATCGACGCCAAGAGCTTCGCGCTGAAACTGAAGGAGCCCTACGGGCTGGTGCTGGAATCGATCGGCAAGCCGTCTTCCTACACGCCGTTCATGATGCCGAAGCGCCTCGCCGAAACGCCGGCCGGCCAGCAGATCAAGGAACAAGTCGGTTCGGGTCCGTTCAAGTTCGTGCAGGCCGAATTCCAGCCGGGCGTGAAGGCGGTCTATGAAAAGAACCCGGACTACGTGCCGCGCAAGGAGCCGCCGAGCTGGACCGCCGGCGGCAAGGTGGTGAAGGTCGACCGCGTCGAATGGATCACGATGCCGGATGCACAGACTGCGGTGAACGCGCTGGGGTCGGGCGACATCGACTTCATGGAAAATCCGTCGTTCGATCTGTTGCCGGTGGTGAAGGCCAACAAGGAGATCAAGATCGAGATCTTGAACAAGCTCGGCTTCCAGACGCTTGGCCGGATGAACTTCCTCCATCCGCCCTTCGATAACGTCAAGGTCCGCCGCGCAGCGCTGCTGGCGATGAATCAGAAGGACGTGCTGGATGCGCTGATCGGCAATCCCGAATACTACAAGATCTGCGGCGCGTTCTTCGTCTGCGGTACGCCGCTGGCAACAGAGGAGGGCGCAGGTGCCTTGATCAAGGGCGGTGCCATGGCAGAAGCGAAAAAGGCGCTCGCCGAATCCGGCTACGACGGCACCCCGGTCGTGATCATGGCGCCCGGCGACGTCGTGACACTGAAGGCGCAGCCGATCGTGGCAGCGCAGTTGTTGCGTGAGGCCGGCTTCAAGGTCGACCTGCAAGCCACCGACTGGCAGACCGTCGTTACGCGCCGCGCCAGCCAGAAGCCGCCGAAGGAGGGTGGCTGGAACATGTTCTTCACCAACTGGGTGGGCGCGGACGTGATGAACCCGATCGCCAACGCCTCGATCGGCGGCCGCGGCACCAAGGGCGGCTGGTTTGGCTGGGCGGAAAGCCCCAAGATCGAGGAGCTGAAGGACAAGTTCGCGCGCGCCTCGTCGGCCGATGATCAGAAGAAGATCGCCGCCGACATCCAGAAGGAGGCGTTTGATCAGGTGATCTACGTTCCGCTCGGCCAGTACCTTGCGCCGAGCGCGTGGCGCACGTCGCTGACCGGCGTCCTGGACGGTCCGGCTACCCCGGTGTTCTGGAATATCGACAAGAAAGAGTAGGGCGCCGCGCCCGACCCAGGTCGTCACTCAAGAAAATGCGACGGAGGACTGTTCCTCCGTCGCATTTTGTTTCTGACCGGCCAATCAGCAGTGGCTGTCCCGAACCAATTCCGGGCCATAGTTGCACAGCGGCGAGGGGATCTGCGGCTGCTGCGGAACAGGCGGCCGAACGTCGCGCGGCGGCTTTTGCCCGGTCGCGGCGGATTTGTCCTGATATTGATCGCTGGCCATGTCGTCATGCTCCAATTTGCTGCATGACAACATTTATGTAGCCGTCCCGTTCCCTCACAACGGATGGTCACGCAAATGTTCCAGCAATAGCGCGCATACGCGATCCGGTGCCTGATCGGCTGCAAAATGTCCGACGCCGGGCAGTATCTCGAAACGATAGGGCGCGGCGACGAAGTCCACCGTGCCTTCAGCCGCGATGCGGCCGACCGTATCGTCGGCGTCGCCCCAGATGTAGAGCGTCGGCACGCGGATCGGAGGAAGTGCCCGCGGATCGCGCCGCGCGCGCGATACCAGGCGAGCGCCGCCTCCATCGCATCCTTGTTGCCGAGCACCGCAAGATGCGCCTCGATCGCATCTGCCGGAACGCCGTTGGCGGCGAGGCGGGCGCGCAGCCATTTGGCGTCATCGGCCAGCACGACATCGGCGGCGTCCGGCTCCAGGAACGCCTTGTGATGGCGTGAACGCTGCGCCTGTTCGGCGTCGCTCGTCTGCAGCGCGCGGTTGAAGGCGTTGGGGTGCGGGCGGGAGAGTATCGTGAGCGACGCCAGACGTTCGTGATGGCGGTCGGCAATGCCCCACGCGATGCTGCCGCCCCAGTCATGGCCGACCAGATGAAACCGCGCATCGCCATAGCCCGACGCCGCCACGATCGCCATCGCATCGTCCATCAGGCGGTCGATCAGGTAATGCGAGAATTCGCGCGGATCCGGCCGCGCGCCCGGCGAATAGCCGCGCTGGCTCGGGGCGATGGCGCGGTAGCCCATGTCGCCGAGCGCTGCGACCTGGGCACGCCAGCAATGCATCGATTCAGCAAAGCCGTGCAGCAGCAGCACCAGCGGCGCGCCGCGCTCGCCGGCAGTGACGGCGTCAAAGGTGAGATGCGGCGCGATGGTGATCTGTTCGGAAGCCGGCATCCCCTGATCATAAAGCGTTTTCGAGCGAAGTGGACAGCGGTTTGGCGTGGAGAAAGCGCGCGATGCCGGAATTGTGCAACGCCTGAAAAGTGCTGTATTGGGAGCGTCGATGCGGGAGCCCGAGAGGCAATGCGAGAGGACGTCAGTTGCATTACGTAAGATCAATCCTTTTCGATGCGGCTGTGGTGATCCTGACGCTCGTCGTTGCGATGAGCGTGCCCTTCCTGTGGCTGTTCAAAGCCAGCAGCGCGACCGTGCGCGCGGTATCGCAGGTCTGGGCCAACGGCATCATGCTGCTGATGAAATACGTGGTGGGCCTGGATTACACGGTGTCCGGGCGCGAGAACGTTCCCGACGGACCCTGCATCATCGCCTGCAATCATCAGTCGCTGTGGGAGACCGCGGCGCTCTGCGCGATATTCCCGGACGCCAGCATCGTCGCCAAGAAGGAACTGAGGAAACTACCGCTGGTCGGCTGGTTTCTCGCGCGATATCCGATGATCCTGGTCGACCGCTCGGCGGGCCGGCAGGCGCTGCGGCAGATGGTTGACGAAGCCAGGCGCGCGGTGGGCGAGGGGCGCAAGGTGCTGCTGTTTCCGCAAGGCACGCGCCAGGCGATCGACGACCCCATGACGTTCCAGTCGGCCGGCATCTCGGCGCTCTACACCAATCTCGCCGTTCCCGTGGTGCCGGCGGCGTGTAACTCCGGATTGTTCTGGGGCAAGAAGACGCTGATGATGCACTCGGGCACCATCACATTGTCCTTCCTTCCGCCGATTGCGCCGGGCCTGCAGCGCAAGGAATTCCAGGAAAAAATGGAGCGGATGATTTCCGAGGAGGCGAGCCGGTTGCTCAAGGTGAGCGAGGCGAAGATTTCGCGCTAGCTCGTGCGGCGACCCAGCCTGCAAAGGGCGAGAGAAATGCCAGGCTCCAGATGAACTGTGCGGCCATCGGTGCGACAGCGGCCACTGCCGTCGCGAGTACGAACACGAAAACCGGAAACAACGCAGTGACCAGCGAGTACGGATCGTGGCGGCCGCGCAACGCGAGAATCCACAACAGCGCATTCAAGACGGCGATCAGCGTCAAATGCAAGCCATAGAGCACCGCCACCACACCATCGAGCCGATAGCTGCCGTAGAGGCCGTTGGTCACCGGCAGGATAATGATGGAAAGCAGAAAGAACAGATTGAGGAACACCACGCCGCGTCCGGCTTCCGGCGCCACCGCAAGCCGCCTGTGATGGCTGAACCAGAACAGGCCGGCGACGACGAAGCTGATCGCGAGCGCGATGACCGGCTGTGCATAGACGCGAAGCAGGTCGATCCAGCGCGGCGCGGCGGCAAAGCTGCTGGCCTTCGGCAGATCATAGGCGAGCAGCGTCATGGCAACGCCGAAGATGGTGTTGCTCAGCATCTCGAGCCGGCGCATTTCGAAAAGATGGGTTTGCGGCAAATGGCTGTCCTTATTTCAAACAGTCCGTCGTCGCCCTCGCTTCGCTCAGGCTATGCCGGACACGCTTCGACCTTACGGTCTTCGCGTGGCCTGCCAAGCTGTAGCTCGCGGAAACAAGCCCGCCTTCGCCTAACGGCTTCGGCGCGGCAGCCTTCGCCGCTTCGCGAGCGAAGGCTGGTGCGGGCGGTGGGACTCGAACCCACACGACGTTGCCATCGAGGGATTTTAAGTCCCTTGCGTCTACCAGTTCCGCCACGTCCGCTTATACTCAGAAAATCAGATACTTAGCACGTTTACCGGGGAGCTTTAATTGGGATAGTGTCCGGCCCGCACGCGTCTCTTCCTTTAGCGAGGGCAGGCGCCAAAGCAAAGCCTCAATGCCGACACTTGCAGTTGCTTTAGGCAATCGCAACGTTATCCGCCTACGAAGGTCCGATGCCCCTGTTTCTGCCCGATCGCCGTTCGTTTTCGCACAGCCTCGCCGCGCTGGCGCTGATCGCGCTCGGGGCCGGCATGTCAGGTTGTGCCCAGATGGGCGAGACGATTTCCCCGGCGTTCGTCGATCCCGCCAAATACGACCTCTACGATTGCATGCAGCTTGAGACCGAACGCAAGGCGATCGCGAGCCGCACCGCGGAATTGCAGGGCCTGATGTCGAAGGCTGAAACCGGCGTCGGGGGCTCGGTGGTGGCGGAGGTTGCCTACCGCAATGACTACATCGCGATGCGCGGACAGTCGAAATTGCTCGAGGAAGCCTGGCGGAAAAACCGATGCCAGGATTACAAGCCGGATGCCAATGCGGCGGCGCCAACGCCGCCAACGATCAAGCCTGCGCCCGCGGTCAGGGGTAGCCGGCCGAAGGCCGCTGGGGCGAACTGAGCGGCCTCTTCCTCACGCCCGCCAGTCGTAGATCCAGTCCTGCCGCGCCAGCATGCGCTGCGGGCCCATCGCCCTGATGGCGAGGTCGCGCGCCAGCGCCAGCGGTCCGGTCAGATGATAGATGCGCCCCTGTAGCCGGGCGGTGCGCCGTACCCGGAGCACGCGGCCGCGCCGCAGGCCGCTGTAGCGCTTCAGGGCGGCCGGAACGCCCGCGATGTTGTCGCCTGTGCTCTGGCTGAGGCAGCCGGCGAGCACGGCGGCGTCCTCGATCGCCATGCCGGCGCCCTGCGCGGCGAACGGCAGCATCGCATGCGCGGCGTCGCCGAGCAGGGCTGTGGAGCCGCTGCTCCATTCGGCGAGATCGGGCAGCGTAAACAGCGCCCAGCGCCGCCATTCGTCGACGGCCCCGATCAGCATCCGCGCGGTTGCGGGCCAGTGCCTTGAGGCGAATGCGCCCTTCAGTTCGTTGGCGTCGCCTTGCGCGCTCCAGCCCGGCCTGTTCCAGGTTCCCGGCACGATGGCGACGACGTTGATCTGTTTGGCGCCCGATATCGGGTAGGCGACGAGATGCGCGTCGGGTCCCATCCAGAGTTGCACGCGTGGAGCGGTATATTCGCGCGGCAGCGTGGTTGCATCGAGGGTCCCGCGCCAGGCGATCAGGCCGGAGAATTGCGGCTGCACCAGCGGGAACAGATGATTGCGGACCGCCGACCAGATGCCGTCGGCGCCGATCAGCGCCATCGCCAGTTCGGACTGCCGGGCATTGCCGCGGCGCTGGATCACGGTGAGCCCCTTGGCATGCGACGTCACGTCCTCGAACTGGCAGCCGAGCCGCAGGTCGATGTCCGGATGATCGTTGACCTGGGCGAGCAGGGCGGCTTGCAGATCGGCGCGATGCACCACCCAGTAGGGGGCGCCGGCGCGCTGGCTGGCGGCTTCGCCGAGCGGCAGGCGGGCGATTTCGCCGCCGGCCCGCGCGCTCACGATGTTGATGGCGTCGGGCGTCACGGCACGAGAAGCGAGCCGCGGCTGCAGGCCGAGTTCGACCAGGATGCGGCTGGCGTTGGGCGACAACTGCAGGCCGGCGCCGGCTTCCTCCAGTCGCTCGGCCTTTTCCAGAACGACGACGCGAAAGCCGCGGGCCGCGAGTGCAAGCGCCGCGGTCAGTCCCCCGATCCCGGCACCAGCAACGATGATGGTGCGCGCGACCGCCACCGACCGGTCAGGCGACCTTGTCCTTCAGCACGCATTCCGGCGGCCGGGCTTCGCCCGCCGCAAGGTCGGCGGCAAAACGATAGAGCGTCGAGCAATACGGGCAGATGATCTCGTTGTCGTTGCCTAGATCGAGAAACACATGCGGATGATCGAACGGAGGATTGGCGCCCACGCACATGAACTCCTGCGAGCCGATCTCGATAACGGAGACCCCGGCGTCGTTGTGGAAATGCGGGACGACATGGTCGGACATAGCTTCACCTTGGATGGCAATGGCGGGCGGACGCATCAAGACGATGCGGGCGCCCGAAACGCCGCGCACCATACTGGCGGGTACAGATGATTCCTAGAGCCCCAGATTCCCGAAGCCCATATTCCCAAAGCCCGGATTCCCGGAAGTCTCCACCCTCATTCGCTCATGCAAATTCGACACAATCTTGTCGTCGGAGAGAAGCCCTTCTTTCGTCGGGGCAGTTGTGTCTTAAAAACGGCACACCATCTTGAGGGAACGTGAAAACATTGGACTTTCCGGAATGAGGCGGTTGCGGCTCGGTTCGGCCCTGGCGATAGCTTTCGCTTGCATGGCGCTTAGCGCTGCCGTGTGCGCGGCGCTGTGGCCGCATGCCCGCGATGCCGGCGCCATCCTGGCGGCGCAGGACGAGCCCGCCCAGCTCTCCGACCTCCAGCTCAATTCTGCCCTGCGGAACAATCCCGCTCTGGTCGCCGAGAATATCGAGGCGGCGCTGGCGGCGGACGATTCCGACCTCGCCGCCAGCTTCGTTGACCTCGCGCGCGACAGGGGCATTGCCGTCAGCGAGGACCTGGCGAAGCGCGTCAGCGACGCGGTCACGGAATCGAACTCGACCTCGGATATGGCGAGGCGGTTTGCCACCGGTCTCGTCACCGGCAATGCCGACGATCTCGCAAGCCTCTCGGGCACGGTTGCCGGCGATCTGTTTGTATACGGCGACATCAGGGACGTCGTGCGCGAGGGCAAGCATCTGGCAACGGGGGAGGAAGTGGACCGTCTGGTGCTTGGCCTTGCGACCGTTGGCTTGGCGGTGACCGCTGCGACCTATGTGACGGTCGGCGGCGTCGGCCCGGTACGCGCCGGGCTGAGCATGGTCAAGGGTGCCCGCAAGGTCGGCCGGCTTGGCGAGGGCCTGACGCAATGGGCTGGACGTTCGGCGCGCGAGGTCGTCGACGCGCCCGTGCTGCAGCAGGCGGTTGCCAGGAGCTCGGTATTGCGGCCGGGCGAAACCGTCAGCGCGATCAAGGCGGCGTTCCGTGCCGAGAAGGCCGGTGCGCTGGTACGACTGGCCAAAGACGTCGGACGCGTCGGCGAAAAAGCCGGCACGCGTGGCGCGCTCGATACGCTGCGCATCGCGCAAGGACCAAAGGACGTTGCTCGCGCCGCGCGGCTCGCGGAATCCAAGGGCGGCCAGACCCGCGCCATCCTGAAGACGCTCGGCCGCGGCGCGCTGCTGCTGGCAACCGGCGCCTTCAATCTGACGATGTGGGTGTTCGGGGCGTTGCTGGCGCTGTTCGGTTTCCTGTCGTCGATCAAGGCAACCACGGAACGGGCGACCATGGCGTGGCTTCGCCGCAAGAAGGCGCGGCGCTTGCGGATGCAGGTGGCGGCAGCACGCCTGCCGCAGGGCGTTGCTCTGGCTGGCACAGTCGCGCAAGGCTAGACTTCAAGGCTGGACTTCAACAACCAGGCTTGCGGTTGCAAGCCGCCAATTCCGATCCCCAAAAAATGGAACCGCCGATGCCGAGTTTTCACAACGGCGATGTCGAAATTGCCTATCTCGACGAAGGCGAGGGCGATCCGATCATCCTCGTGCACGGCTTTGCCTCGAGCAAGAACGTCAACTGGGTCTATCCGACCTGGGTCTCCGACCTGAAGAAAGACGGCCGCCGCGTCATCGCGCTCGACAATCGCGGACACGGCGATTCCAGCAAGCTCTATGATTCCGCGCAGTATGAGATCGCGATCATGGCCAATGATGTCATCGCGCTATTGGATCATCTGGCCATCGGGCGCGCCGACATCATGGGCTATTCGCTGGGCTCGCGCATGACAGCGGTGCTGGCGCGCGAGCAGCCGCAGCGGCTGCGCTCGGCGATCCTCGGCGGTATCGGCATCGGCCTGATCGAGGGCGGCGGACCCGGCGAGAACGTCGCCACGGCGCTGGAGGCGCCATCGCTGGAGGACGTCACCGATCCGGTCGGGCGGACGTTTCGCGCCTTTGCCGACCAGACCCGCTCCGACCGCGGTGCGCTCGCCGCCTGCCTGCGCGGATCGCGGCGCCTGATGACATCTGAGGAAGCCGCTGACATCAGTGTGCCGGTATTGATCGCGGTCGGCACCAAGGACGAGATCGCGGGCTCGGCAAAGGCACTCGGAAAGATCATCCCGGGCGCCGAGGTGCTCGACATCCCGAACCGCGACCACATGCGCGCGGTCGGCGACAAGGTCTACAAGGCCGGCGTGACCGATTTTCTCTCACGGCGGCAGTGAGCGCTCTCGCGTTGCGTTCTCGCCAGAGAAATGTCTGACCGCCGCGATCAGCACCACCGTGGTCGCAAGCCACGCCATTCGTGCACCGTAGCGGTCGTGCGGGCCGGAGATGACGGCACAAATGAAAGCGTTGCCAAGCACGGCGAGCGAGACCGATCCTGCGAGCAGCGTGATGTGATCGAGCCGCCGGCGGAGCAACCTGTGACCGAACAGCACAACAGTGAGCAGCATCGAGCCGAGCGCGACCGGGACGTGGATGTAGTTGATCGTGGTGAAATCGAAATGCCAGCGTTGCTGCTGTGCCGCGCGCATCGGTTTCACCTGGGCCGGAATATAGCGCTCGATGATACCGTAGGTGTGGCCGAGCCAGCCGTCGGTGCCTTCGCCGGTCGCGACGTGGACCAGTTGCTGCGCGGTGCCGGCAGCCGCAGCCCGCGCCTGCCAGGCCGGGTATTCGGCGAGCGAGCGCAGCACGATGAAACTCATCTCGTCGCTCATTCCCTTGAAGCGGCCGAGCGTGTTGAACATGCTGTTGCCCCACAGGAACTGATCGGCCGTGGCAGGCAGCCGATCGCGATAGGGGCACAATTTCAGATTCTGGTGCGAACAATGATCTCGCAGGTATTGCGCGACGATGCCATCCTGCAGCATGCGTCCGAACGCGACGCCGTACCCCCCGGGCGTCCATGCCAACTGTCCCGACAATGCGAAATTCGTGGACAGCAAGATTGCGGCGCCGGCGACGATTGTCAGGCTGCCCTGCGCCAGCCCGGCAAAGGAAATCCGTCCACCCAGAAAGGGGAGGGCGACCCAGCCGACGCAACACAGGCCGAGCAGCACGGCGAGCGTCGCGCTGTGCGAAGATGCGGCGAACGCCGTCAACGCAAACAACAGGCATTTCTCCGGCGTCGAGGTTTTGTCGCTACATGCGGCCAGGATGAAGAGCGCCAGCACGGACAGCCCGGCGAAAATGTCGGTCAGCAGCATGCTCGCAAGCCAGGGCAGCGAGGTGGTGATGCTCAGCGCGAGGCCGATACCCAGCAGCCGCAGCGGCTGGCTGATGCCCAGCATGCGCAGCGTCAGTTGCAGGATCCACAGCGTTGCCAGCGCCTGGATCCCGAGATTGATCCAGAAGCTCGAATTTTCGCCGAAATGGAGATAAAGGCCGAACGCCGTGGAGCGGCTCGGCACCAGGTAGCCCTCATACCACCGCGCCAGATAGCCGCCGGTATCCCATTGGAGCAAGGGGTAGCCATTCCACAGGGCAGGCGCCAGCAACATCACCGGGATGGCGATGGCGACCGCCCAGGCCAGCCGCACGTCTGCGACGCGCGCGCTTAAGGTTTGCGTGCTGATGTGACTTCCCCCCAGGCCAGCATCCGGAAACGGAAGGCCGGCCGAAATTCACCAATAGTCGGACCTCAAACGGCTTGATTTCCTGATTTCGCTGACCACCTTGAACGGACCCGAGGGGCCGCCGGGGGTATTATGCCGGGCGCCTGCCCGGGACAGAAGTCCGCCCGCCGTGCTATAAACAAGCCAAATCGCGAGCGCAAATCGAGAGAAAAGCCGATGGCAGTGCATCAGGTCAATCCGCAGAGTTCGAAACTGGCCGCGCTCGATCCGATCTGGGATCGGGTGCGAAGCGAGGCTGAGGACATCGTCCGCCGCGAGCCCGAACTGGCCTCCTTCATCTATTCGACCGTGCTGCATCACGATCGTCTGGAAGATGCGGTGATTCACCGGATCGCCGAGCGGCTCGATCATTCGGCGCTGTCGGGCGATCTGATCCGCCAGACCTACGACGAAGCGCTGCGCGACGATCCTGATCTGGGCAACGCGTTTCGCGCCGATCTGGTCGCCGTCTACGACCGCGATCCTGCTACCTCGCGCTTCATCGATCCGTTGCTCTACTTCAAGGGTTTCCATGCCCTGCAGACCCATCGGCTGGCGAACTGGCTTTACAAGAAGGGCCGCAAGGATTTTGCCTATTATCTGCAGAGCCGCTCATCGGCGGTGTTTCAGACCGACATCAATCCCGCTGCCGTGATCGGCCGTGGGATTTTCCTCGATCATGCGACCGGCTTCGTCTGCGGCGAGACCGCTGTGATAGAGGACGACGTTTCGATCCTGCACGGTGTCACGCTCGGCGGCACCGGCAAGGAGAACGAGGACCGTCATCCCAAGATTCGACACGGCGTGCTGATCGGGGCAGGTGCGAAAATTCTTGGCAATATCGAGATCGGCCACTGCGCGCGCATCGCCGCGGGCTCGGTGGTGGTCAAGCCGGTGCCGCACAATGTAACGGTTGCAGGCGTTCCGGCCAAGATCGTCGGCGAAGCCGGCTGCGCGGAGCCGTCACGCACCATGGATCAGATGCTCAACGCGATCGGGCTTTGATTTTCCACTGTTTTCTGCCGCTATCTTTGTGAACTTACGGCTGGCGGTCAGCATCATCTCGTCCTAAAAACCTCCCGGAAAACATTGATCCGATTGGAGACCGCTGTGGACGTTCAGGAAGTCAGGAAGCTCGACGCCTATCTCAAGCGCGTATTCGGCAATCCCAAGATCCGCGTCGTGCCGCGCCCGAAGAAGGACGACTCCGCCGAAGTCTACATTGGCGAGGAGTTCATCGGCGTGCTGTTCGTCGACGATGAGGACGACGATCGTTCCTTCCAGTTCCAGATGGCGATTCTCGAGGAAGATCTGGCCGACGTCGGGTAAGGCGGCGCAGCCGTAAAAGCTGAGCCATTCCCACGTTCGCGGAGCGAAGCCTAACCCTTCGGTCCGCGCATCTGCGCCGTGAGGCGGTTAATTGCATTCGCAACGTCGCGCCATTGCGCGAGCCAGCTCCGTGGAAAGCGAAACGTCAGGTCGGCGCCGTCGACGCGGGTCTCGCTCAGGCACATGCCGGGCGTCAGCCCGTCGCGGCTACAGCGCGCGTTGAAGCCCGGCGCGGCGGCGGAGAACAGATCCTCATTGGCATAGGGCGAGCCATCGCGAAACGCGCGCATCGTCAACCCGTCGTCGATCGGCGTCGAGGTCTGCTCGAGATAGCGTGGATAGATCGTGCGCTCCCGCATGTCGGGCGCCAGCGCGTCGCGATGGGCTGCTATCGATACGAATATCCGGTCAATCGGCTGAATCTTTTCCTCGACCGTATCGGCGCTGACGTGCTTCGGCGCCTCGGGCGGCTCGAGCGACGGGAACAGGAAACTGAGATCGACCCGCTCCTGCGGACCGGTATGGCGCTGGATCTTGCGGCGCACAGCCGATGTCGGCACGTTGAACAGCGTCCCGCCGACGCTGACCGGGAGGCGTGACGGTGCATCCAGCGACCGCGCGCCCCAGGTCGGCCACAGCAGATAGGCGACCAGTGCAACGGCTCCGGCGGCAATGGTGGCCGCGACGAGGATCAGCACGATGTGCGCGCGCGGGTCCTTGCGCGTGTCGCGGGCAATATGCTGGGCCGTGGAAAGGAGGGTCATGAAAATAGCATTGGTTGCAGCGTCGCTGGATCAGCCTCTGACGCCGAATCACCCTGCGAATATGCCATGGGCGACCAAATTTCTGCATGATTTCGCAGGCGCCGCGCGCCGCCAGCCATGCGCAAACGGAATTGGCGCGATCGGCCGTTAACCTTTCCTTAAGGATACGGTGGCGGCTGGCCGGCATTTTTGCCAAAGCAGGTTGCGCGGTTTGTTGAGTAGCGGATGGTTTGATGTCGCCAGATGCGTTGAATTCCCTGTTTGCCCTGTGCATCGGCTTTGCGATCGCCGGTGCCCTGGCCAGCGGCTACCAGGTCATGGCGGCGCGACCGGCAGGATTTGGGCTGCTCGGCGAGGGTGTCGCGCCGAAGACGTTTGCCGCGGTTCCGTTTCTGGTTTTCGCGGCTCCCTTCATCATCATGCGCAACACGATGCGTGGCGCGAAGATCGAGCGCCGCCGCTTCGAGTTCGTGATGATGGCGACCGTGCTCGCAGGATTCTGGAGCCTGATGTCCGGTACCTTCTTCCTGATGACGCTGCGCGCCGCGGGCGTCCTGGCCTGAGGAAATCTCGCTTCGCTTGATCACGCGCCAGCGGCTATGCCAAGGTCTCCGCAAACGGAGACCTTCTTGCTATGGCGATCTACGAACTCGACGGGCAGGGACCTGAACTTCCCGCGGATGGCAACTACTTCGTCGCGGATACCGCTGTCCTAATCGGCAAGGTGCGCCTGCTGAATTCGGCCAGCGTCTGGTTCGGCGCGGTGCTGCGCGGCGACAATGAGTGGATCGAGATCGGGGAAGGCTCCAACGTGCAGGACAATTGCGCTTGCCACACCGACCCCGGCTTTCCGCTCGTGATCGGCACCAACTGCACGGTCGGCCACAACGTGATCCTCCACGGTTGCACGCTCGAAGACGACTCGCTGGTCGGAATGGGCTCGATCGTCATGAACGGCGCACGCATCCGCCGCGGCAGCGTCGTTGGCGCGGGCTCGATCATTACCGAGGGCAAGGAGTATCCCGAATATTCCCTGATCATCGGCGCGCCCGCACGCGTGGTCCGGACGCTGACGCCCGAGCAATCGGCGGCGATGGGGCGTGCCGCAAAGTCCTACCAGCGCAACGGGCGGCGTTTCAAGAATGGACTGAAGAAGATCGGCTGAGCGGTCTCGGGCGCGCCGCACGGCGCCCGGCAAGCTTTCTCAACTTCCTTCGCCTTCGTTTGCCTCGATCGCGCCGGCGACTTTTTCGTGGCCGGCAGCCCACAGCGCATGTTGTTCACTGCCATCCTGATACGGATTGGCTTCCGCCGGAATGCCGTCGCGCGCGGCGCGCTCACCTTGCTCGAATGGATCGGGATCTGTCGTCATGATGTCGTCTTTCCGGTTTTCGATCTTGCCCTTTTCGACGTCGATACTTTCGAGACTCCCGCGCTCTTTCGCAGCGCATCCTTGAGATCAACGGGAACGCCGTGCTTCCTGAGCAGGTCGGCAAAAGCTTCGTCCGCCAATTCCTGAAGGGTCCCCATCCGGTCGCGCGCAAGCTGGGTGAGCTTGTCGATTGTGTCGTCGTCGAAGGCGATCAATTTGCGCAAACGCGGTCAACTCCGGCTATCACGCGGATGATGATGCAATGATTTGCGGCGGAGATTGTTCCGCTCAGGAACAAGGGCAGGGCGCTGTCGTTGATTCCGCGAAGGAGATCTCCATGAAGATAAGTTCTGCGATCATCGCAATTGCGATCCTGATATCGCCGGCTGCCTCGTTCGCACAGAGCGGCGGTGGATCGTCGTCGGGTGGCAGCGGCAGCGCGGCCGGTTCGCCGAGTACAGGTTCTGCCGGTGCGGGCACCTCAGGCATCAGCGGCGTTCCGCGTGGTCCCGCCAGCCCCGGCGGGGCGAACAACGCCGGCGAAGATCCGAGCGGCGCCGGCAATGCGTCCAGGCTTGCCTCCCCGCCGGCGCCCGGCACCAACAGCGCCGGGACTGCGCAGTCGTCCGGTGCCGGCGTCACGACCGGATCGGCGGCGTCGAACCGAACGAGCGGAGATGCCGCGATCACCGAAGAGAACAAGACGATCGATCGCAAGCTGAAGAGCATCTGCCGAGGTTGCTGATCTTCGGACTGCGGCGGAATGTGCCGAGGTGAGCAAGATTGCCCTGCCATCTCCACCGGTCTATGATTGGCGCGGGATCTGCGAGGATGCGACGCTGGAGAAAGCGTCGAGCACTTCAGGGGCAAATCACGGCGGAATGACCGGCGCCACCTCGGTGCCCTCGTCCTAATCCTGATTCCGTTCGATGAAATGCCGTTTGGGAAATCGAGCAGACGATGTCCAGGTCGTATCGCAAGCACGATCGCACCGAATCGGCCGCGTGACGCCATACGTGCTGGCGGCGTCGGCCACGCAGGCTTTTTTAACTCATTGAAGCCTTTGCGGGCTGACGTTCTCAGTCCGCACACGGGAGGTCGAACTGGCGCGGGGATGGCTCGGGGGCCACTGGTATTGGACGGCGCAGGCCGACGCTCCGGCCTAAAAAACAAGGCCGTCGACGCAGTATACCGTCAACGACCTTGCCAGCCCCGGATATTGAAATCGGCTCACGCCATCCGGTGAACTTCAGGATGCCCGGGATTCTCACGGGCATGTGTGAACCAGTTCACATTCGTCGAGGAAAATTGGCGAAACCACGCCTGTGGGGGCGGCGGGCCTCAAATGCGGGAGGCTTCCGGAGCCGGGGGTAGAACGCCGAAGCCAGGGATTCGATCAGCCCCGCTTGGCGCGGTTGCGATTGGCGGTTCTGGACGGCCGGTATTTCGCTTTGGCCGACCGTTTGCGCGGCGGGGAATCGGCCGAGGCTTCGGAGGACCGCGTGCTGGCATAGGATTGCCTGAGCCCGTCGATCGCCTCGGTCAGCGTTGCCACCTGCTCGGAAAGCTTCTTGGTATCGGTCTGCTGGGACGCAAGAAGGCGGCGCACGGTCTGCAACTGATCCTGCACCATCTGCAACTGGTCGATCGATTCCATCTGGGTGGCCTCGAGGCCCTTGGTCTTTTCAACGAGCTGTTCGGAGGCCTGCGCGGTGCGGGCCTGCAACTGCCGGACGACCACTGCGCGATCGGTCTCGGGCGCGGTACCGGTATAGGCGCGCCATGCGGCGATGGAGCCTATTCCCAGCACCACGACGGCCAGAGCGACAGCGGCGATCGCGATCGGCTGTCCGCCGAACCACGCGATGGGGCTGCTACTCCGGGGTGCCGGTTCGATCATGCCAATGCAAATTCCGACGTGATTCCAATGTTCCCGAATACCACAGGCCTTGCTGCCCTAAAACCCGCGATTTGTCATGCAATCGGCGGATTTCGGAAGAAACAGCCAAAAAGCGCCTTTTTGGGGGGCGGCTCAAGCCCGCACGAGGCGCGCGGCCGCAGATGTCGCGCCAGCGCGGCTAAGGAATATGCGCCCGCATGAACCGGCCGGCGGACGCCAGCGCGCGGCGGCCGTCTTCGAGTTTGGCATTCCAGACCGGCCAGGCGTGAATCATGTGCGGCCAGATCTGGAGCGTCACCTCGACATTGGCGGCACCGGCGGTTGCGGCCAGCCGGGTGGCATCCGCCAGCAGCGCCTCGGCCGATCCGACCTGGATCAGGATCGGCGGAAAGCCGGCGAGATCGGCGAACAGCGGCGAAATCAGGGGATCGGTGCGCTCGATCGGCGGTGGCGCATAGGCATCCGCGAGTTCGGTGAGATAGGCGGTGTGGATCAAGGGATCGACCGCATCCTTGGTTTCCAGCGTCGAGCCCGACATCGTGAGGTCGCTCCACGGCGAGACCAGCCAGGCGCAGGCCGGCAATTCCTCGCCCGCCGCGCGCAGCCGGTTGATCAGTCCGAGCGTCAGGTTGCCGCCGGCGCTGTCGCCTCCGACGGCGATCGCCGACGCCGGAAAACCCTGCCTGCGCAGGAAGCGCCACGCCGCAAGCGCGTCCTCATGCGCGGCCGGGTAGGGATGCTCCGGTGCGCGGCGGTAGTCGATCGCGAGCGTGCGCATCCGTGCCGCGCGTCCGGCCTCCGTCACCATGCACCGATGGCTGACGATCGAGCCGGAGCAGTATCCGCCGCCGTGAAAATACAACAGCACGCGCGTCGCCTCGCTGCCGGGAACGAGCGACCATTCGCCGGCGACGCCGTCGCAATCGACCGCCTCACACTTCACGTCGGATGCGACCGGCCAGGTCGATCCGACTTCGTCCAGACGTTCCCGTCGCTCCAGCCATCCGACGGGCCGTGGCTTCGAACCCAGCAATGCGCGAATGGCGTCGATCTCGCTCTGAGCCAAGGTGCGTTCTCCCGATGAGGAAAAACCATCATCGCACGCCATTCATGCGACGCAAATCTCGGGCCGAACGTTGATCAGTGTCCCCCAAAAAAGTTGCGGCCAGGCTTTGGGGGAAGCCTGGCCGCGCGCGAACCGGTCTGGGACGGGGAGGGGTGGGGATGTGACCGGGTCGCGGGTTCGTAAATCCTTTTTATCGATCGCGTGAAGACGCCGTGGCGACCGCAGGGCGGCTGTCACCGAGCGATACCCATACATTGGGATCGCTCTGCGACTGACGCTTGACGAAGCGGTAGCCGGTATCGGTCCAGGCCAGGACGGTTTCGTTCTGGTTGTCGAGAACGAACTCGCCCTTGTCGCTCTTGACGGTCAGCACCGCGTGGCCTTCGCCCTTCTTGTCGCGCACCACCGTGATCAGCAGCGCCTCGCGCGGCCATCCGGCGTCGATCAGCATCTTGCGCTTCAGAAGCACATAGTCTTCGCAGTCGCCGTAACCGTCCGTCGGCAACGACCATTTCTCGACCACTCCCCAGTGATCCATGTCGGTGATCGGCTTGATGGTCTCGTTGACCCACTTGTTGACCCGCACCAGATCCCGCCACGCCGTCTGCGACATCACGATGTCGCGCGGCTGCGAGGTGCCACCGCGGCACTCGCCCGCGTTCTCGGCGCAGAATTCGACCCAGCCGATCGGCGAACGCGCGGTGTCGCCAAGGCTCGCATAGACAACTTCACCGGCTTTCGCCGCGCCGCTCATTCCCAAAAGGATGGCGATGACCGCCAGTCCCTTTCCCTGTCCCCTGAAAAACATTGTGGCCCCCGTTTTTTTGTTGGGACCACGTTTCACACAAAGGATTTGCACCGCCGCTAAGTCAGGCAAGTACATTCGAGTAAAAGCTGGCGCTAATTTGATCTATACTTGAATCGAATTCGACTAAAATTTGAAACAACTGCAATTGATTCAAATTTTATGCATTAGGGGCCGCGAGGCTGAAGCTGCAGGGGAATCTGCGCGCAGAGGTGCGCTGCGTTAACCAACTTCCGTGGGGTGTCGGACGCGCAAGGGCGGCGTCCGGAGAACCGGATACCGCTTTTCAGGCCTGGAGAGAGGTATTTGGGGCGGCTGGCGCTTTACCGCGCAGTAACCGCGTCTTCGAGCGTCTCGGCAATCTGCTCGTGGACGAACTCCAGCGCGAAGCCTTCTTCGAGATTTCGCACCACGCGCGACTGGACCTTGCCCAGCATTACCAGAGATTTAACGGGCGGCCGGTTCTCCGCGGCGATGGCGGCGCCGGACAGCGAGAGGTCGATGATGCGGCAGGTCATCTTGCTGCCGTCCTCGAGGGTGAGCAGCGCGATCGGGTTGCGCGGAATGATGCGGTCGTGGCGGCGGTCTTCCGGCAGGTTGAGTATATCGCGGTTGGCGAGCCAGGTGAGCTGGGCGGCGAGCTTGTCGCGCTTGCGCGCGGTGGCGCCGACCGTCATGGCGAAGCCATTGTCGATGATACGCGTAATCCTGCCCTCGACGCGGCCGATATGGTCGAGATAGGCGATCACGCGGTCCCCGACATTGCCGATGCCGGGCGCCAGCAGGGCCAATCCGCCCGGCGACATATTAATGATCTGGCAAGGAAACTCGCGGCGGTCGGGCAGCATGTAGCGGCCGAGCAGGTGGACCTTGACGCGCTGAAAGCGCCGTCGCTCCTCGGCGGACGGGACAGTGGACGGCTTCTTTTGCGCAAACGACATCTTCGGCACCCGACGGCCGATCCTTCGGCGTCAGACAGACCCTAAGGCCGACAGGGTTAACGATGTCTTATCGGAACCTGCATGAGGCGTCGGCATTCACGCGGTGTGGTGAAATGACGTCACAACGCCGCTTGCCGCGTCCGTCAGGACGCCGGGTCTTGACCGGATGTCTGCGCCATCATGACAACAGCTGCTTTTCGATCTCGTAGACCGGCATCTTGACGAGGTCCTTGGCCACCTCGGCGTTGATGGCCTTTCGCAGGGCATCCGAATAGTCCGCCCTGATCATGCCCAGTGCGCGCGGCGAGGCGACGATGGTCAGCGCGGAGGTTTCGCCTGACGTGACTGCGGTATCCAGCCGTTCCGCCAGCGCCTTCAGGAACGATCGCTCGGATTCATCGTGCCAGTCGGTCTGCTCGATCGAGCTGCGCGCCGCGCCGGTCGATTGGTAGACGCGTCCTGGCGCCGCGCTGCCTTGATCCTGTGTCGGCAGGTCGGATTGCTCGCGCACTTCCTTCGTGCGCAGGTTGGGAAACATCCGGTCGCCGAGATTTTCGAGGATAAGCGCCTTGCGGCCGTCGCAGACGACTATCCAGTCACCCGTGCCGATTTTCATCTTGTTCATTGCAATGCTCCGGAATACTTGGTCTCGGGTGGATCAGAGGGGTTCCTCGAAATCCTCAGGCGACATGCCAAACTGCGACAAGGCTTCTTCCAGATAATCCGCAAGCATCGGTGTCTCGATCAGGTAGGATGCCGTGCGGTTGTTGTGGGCGCGCGAAGCCTCCGAGCGCAGGTCGTTCCAGTTGTCGAGATCGCCGTCGCCGCGGCCGAGCCACATCATGGCGACGAGGTCGATCTGCTCGTCGACGTTCAGGTCTTGAATGAAGCCGGAAAGCTCTGCGCGATCGGCCGTTCTGCTGCGGTCTCTGGAACCGTGGACGGCATCGTCGTCGGCGGAGCCCGAGTTTGCATTCAAGTCCGCCGCCGTGCCGTCGGACTGGCGCGACTTTGTGGCGATGAAGAACACCTTTTCGGGCGAGATCGATAGGTCCGGCGCTTTTCGCATCTGCAAATCCTCAGATGCCATCTGAGTACAGTTTCCCGCCCCAGGGCACTTTGCGCAAGATCAAAGCAAGAGCGAGCCTGTCGCGGGGCGGTGTCACGGCCTGCACGTTTCAGGGCGATTGTCCTTTGTCGCAATGTTTCGGTACCATCCGGGACACTGCCGCGCCCGGCCGGGCCGGCCAAAAATGCCTGCGACGGAGGTTTCGATATGCCGGGAGTGAAGCGAGAGCGTGACGGGAGCGTTGGCGTGCTGACGTTGGATGAGCCGGCGACCCTGAACGCCATGACGCCGGATCTATTGGGCGATCTCGCGACTGCTATTGGCGAGATGACCGAGGACCCGGAGGTGAGGGCGCTGGTGTTGACAGGCGCCGGCCGCGGCTTCTGCTCGGGGCAAAACCTCAAGGCCGCGCAGATCCTGGGCGACGACATCGTGGCGGGCGTCATGAAGTACTACTGGCCGACGTTCAAGGCGTTGCGCGAATGCCGCGTGCCGGTCGTGGTCGCAGTCAACGGCGTGGCTGCCGGCGGCGGGTTCAGCCTCGCCATGGCGGGCGACGTGATCGTCGCGGCACGCTCGGCAAGTTTCATCCAGGTGTTCAGCCGCATCGCGCTGGTCCCTGACCTCGGTTCGACCTGGCTGCTCCCGCGCCTCGTCGGCCGGCAGCGCGCGCTCGAACTGATGATGACCAACGAGCCGCTCACGGCAGAACAGGCCAAGGCATCGGGCCTGGTGCGCGAGGTGTTCGACGAAGCAGCACTTCGTGACGGCGCGCTGGCGCTGGCACGCAAGCTCGCCAGCGGTCCGACGCGCGCGCTGGTCGCAACCCGCCGCCTGATCGACGAGAGCGAACACGCCACCTATGCCGAGCAGTTCCGCCGCGAGATCGAGACGCAGGCGGAGATCCGCCTCAGCGCCGACGCGGTGGAAGGGCGCAACGCGTTTCTCGAGAAGCGTGCAGCGAAATTCAGCGGCCGCTGAGAGGGATCACGCAAATGAAAATCGACAATGTCGCAGACCTCGTCGCCGAGACGCTGGCCCAGGCCGGCGTCAAGCGCATCTTCGGCGTCGTGGGCGACAGCCTGAACGGCCTGACCGACGCCTTGCGCAAACGCAAGTCCATCGACTGGATTCACGTTCGGCATGAGGAGGTCGCAGCCTTTGCTGCCTCCGGCGAAGCGCAGATCACGGGTCAACTGGCAGTGTGCGCGGGATCGTGCGGTCCCGGCAATCTGCATCTCATCAACGGCCTGTTCGATGCACACCGCAGCCGCACGTCGGTGCTGGCGATTGCCGCGCAGATTCCCTCGGCCGAAATTGGCGGAGGCTATTTTCAGGAGACGCATCCGCAGGACCTGTTCCGGGAGTGCAGCCATTTCTGCGAGCTGATTTCCGATCCGGCGCAGCTTCCTTACGTACTGGAAAACGCCATTCGCGCGGCGGTGGGAAAGCGTGGCGTTGCCGTCATCGTGCTGCCGGGCGATGTCGCATTGCGTCCATCGCCAACGCGCAATGTCGCGCCGAGCGGAGGGTTGCTGCCGCCCGCGCCGATCGTGCTGCCGGCGGAGGCGGAACTATCTGGCTTGGCCGAACTCCTGAACGGCGCCAAGCGCGTCACACTGTTCTGCGGCCGCGGCTGCGCCGGCGCGCATGACGGCCTGATGCGGCTTGCCGAAACGCTCAAGAGCCCGATCGTGCACGCGCTCGGCGGCAAGGACCATGTCGAGTTCGACAATCCCTATGATGTCGGCATGACCGGGTTCATCGGCTTCTCGTCCGGCTATGCGGCGATGCATGCGTGCGACGTATTGCTGATGCTGGGCACGGACTTTCCCTACAAGCAGTTCTTGCCGACGGATGCGAAGATCGCGCAGGTCGACATCCGGCCGGAAAATCTCGGCCGGCGCTGCAAGCTCGATCTCGGGATCGTCGGCGACGTCGGCGCCACGATCGGTGCGCTGCTGCCGAAACTGAAGGCGAACTCCGACCGCAAGCATCTCGACGACAGCTTGGCACATTACAAAAAGGCCCGCGCCGGGTTGGACGACCTCGCCAAGGGTACGCCCGGGCAGAAACCGATCCACCCGCAATATCTGGCGCGGCTCCTCAGCGAGCAGGCGTCGGAGGACGCGGTGTTCACCGCCGACGTCGGCACGCCAACCATCTGGGCCGCGCGCTACCTGACGATGAATGGCCGACGGCGCCTGATCGGTTCGTTCGTCCACGGCTCGATGGCCAACGCCATGGCGCAGGCGATCGGCGCGCAGGCGTCGCAGCAGGGGCGGCAGGTGATCTCGATGTCGGGCGATGGCGGCTTTGCCATGCTGATGGGCGACCTGATCACGCTGACGCAGATGAAGCTGCCGGTGAAGGTCGTGATCTTCAATAATGGCGTGCTCGGGTTTGTCGCAATCGTCCGGCTTCATCGAGACCGGCGTCGATCTGATGAATCCGGATTTCGCGGCGATGGCCCGCGCCATGGGCATTCATGCGGTGCGGGTGGAGGACCCCGGCGAACTGGAAGGTGCGATCCGCGACGTGCTGGCCCATGACGGCCCGGCCGTGCTCGATGTCGTCACCGCGACCCAGGAACTGTCGATGCCGCCGACGATCACGGCAGAACAGATCAAGGGCTTCAGCCTCTGGGTGCTCCGCGCCGTGATGAGCGGCCGCGGCGACGAGGTGCTCGACGTGGCGAAGACGAACTTGCTGTCGCGATAGTGCAGTCGACCTCCGTGATTATCGGAGGCCCTCGTACACCATGAAGCCGCGCGCGATCGCCAGCTTCCGCAGGGCGCGCGGAACCAGCTTTTGCGGCCGGTGCAGGTAACGCCACGACGTCACCTTGAAATCCCTGATGGCGCCGAGATCGTTTTCGAACGGTGCCAGCACGCCGGTCAGGCTGATCGGGGCGTGCGCGCGGTTGTTGAACGGCAGCAGCAGCAGTTCCAGATGCGCGGTGGTGCCGTCTTCGGCGGTCGCGGTGAGGCCGGCGATCGCCGCCAGCATTTCCTCGGCGACGTAACTGACGAGTTCCTCGATCTCGCGGCGGCTGTCCGGCGCAAACAGGGCCGAGAAGCTGGCATCCTTCAGGTCGCGGCCGAGCAAGGCACTGACCCGGGTGCCGGCAACGCGAAACGGGTAGCCGGCCTGGTTGTCGTAGGACAGCACGAAGATGTCGCCGAGCAGGTCACGCACGGCATCGGGCTGGATCTCGCTGCGGTCGGGCGCCCGCGCATCGCCGCGCTTGGCATCCCAGTAGGCGAAGAACTCGCGACAGGATGGGTGTTTCATCTCGGTCCTCGTCTCCGGCGGGCCTTCGCAGGACACATCTGTCCCGCTTTCGTGCACACGCCGCCCCATGTTCGTTGTGCAGGAGGCTCTTTGCAGCGTCCATGCCCGACGGCGCGTTTTGACCAAGGCGGGCGCGGCTTTGCGTCGTTAAGGTTAAATTAACTATGGGATTGGCGATGGCGGTGCGGGGTGTAGAGTGAGACCCATCAGGCAGCGCTGGCTTGTCCGGCGAGGTTGATACACAGGTGGCGTCGAACAGTTTGGTCATCGCGCGGGAGGGGTGGGGATGTGATCCCGGCTCCGGCGCGAAAAGACCGGCGAGACAAGGGAGGACGTTCTCAGCGTCCTCCCTTTTTCTTTGGCCATTGTGCACTTGCACGGGGCGGGCAAAGCCGCCTATCTGGGCCGAGCAATCCCAACACCGCCTTGCAAGGTCCGCTCCGCTTGGAATCCCGACCCGAATACCCGGAAGATAGCTCGCGCGAGCCGATCCTGACGCTGCCTGGCGCGTTGACGGCCTATATCGCACTGATCGCGGTCATTCATTTGCGGGTGCTACTGTCGCCGGAACTGGAGAACTGGACCATCGACGTGTTCGGTTTCATTCCGAAGCGCTACGATTCCACGCTGCTCGACATCACCTTTCCCGGCGGGGCGGGCGCCAAGGTCTGGACTTTCGTCACCTATTCGCTGTTGCACGCCAATCTCAGCCATATCGGTTTCAACGTGCTGTGGCTGTTGCCGTTCGGCAGCGCGCTGGCACGCCGGTTCGGCCCGGTCAGGTTCTACGTCTTCATGGCGGTGACGGCCGCGGCCGGCGCGCTGGCGCATCTCGTCACCCATGAACATGCGATCGCACCTATGATTGGCGCCTCGGCGTCGGTATCGGGCACGATGGCGGCCGCGATTCGCTTCGCGTTCGTGAGAGGGAGCTTCCTTTCATTCAACCGGGGCGATGCGGATGCCGCGGCGAAGGTTCCCGCGCTGTCGCTCGGCCACGCCCTGCGCAACACGCGCGTGCTGGGATTTCTAGCCGTCTGGTTCGGCGTCAACATCATCTTCGGCCTCGGATCGATTGCGATCGGTTCGGACGGCGCCAGCGTCGCCTGGCAGGCGCATATCGGCGGATTTCTTGCCGGCTTGATATTGTTTGCACTCTTCGATCCGGTACCGCGGGCATTGCAGCATGCAGCGGATGCTTCGTCGCCTGACGACGCAGGCCGCGTCTGATCGCCGCTTGCGGCGAACGTCGAATTCATTCATCATCCATGCAAGTTGTAACGCAAGCCGAAGCTTGCTGGCGGTGCATGACAAGCGGCGCTGCCGCCCGTGCCTGCAACAAGGCCGGTTAGGAAACTGTTGATTGAAGACTCGTGGATGGGCCGGGCTCTTTGGGGGGGCGCGAGCGGATTCAGGGAGACGACAATGACGGTACGTGCAATTCTCGATACCAAGGGCCATCACATATTGAGCGTCGAGCCGGACGCCAAGATGTCGGCTGCGATCAGGCTGCTGGCCGAACGCAAAATCGGCGCCGTGCTTGTCATAAGCCACGGCCGCGTCGAAGGCATCCTGTCCGAGCGCGATATCGTGCGCGTGCTGGGCGAGCGCGGCGCGCGCGTGCTCGAGGAACCGGTGAGCGCTGTCATGACGCGCAAGGTCGTGAGCTGCCGGCAGTCCGATACGGTGGCCGGTATCATGGAGATGATGACGCTCGGAAAATTCCGGCATCTGCCCGTGATCGAGGAGGGCATGGTCGTCGGCCTTATCTCGATCGGCGACGTCGTCAAGTGGCGAGTCAGGGAATTCGAGAACGAACAGGAAGCGCTGCGCGATTATATCAAGACCGCCTGATCAGTCCTTCTCGGTCTTTTCGGCGGGCTTGCCGGTTTCGCTCGCGCCTGGCGCCAGGATGTGAATCGCCTCCTGGATCGATTCGATCGCGCGCTCGGCGGCGCGCGTACCGTGCGCGATGAGCTCGTCGGCGCGATGAAAATCGAACCAGCCGATTTTCCCGACACGAGGCGAGATCAAGAGGTCAGGCGGATCTCCGGCGAGCCGCGCGCGGGTGATGCGGTCCTGCATGATGTTGAAGGCGTCGACCATCACCGACGAAATGCCCGGACGGCCGCCACTGCCGAAGAACTCCCGTTTCACCGTGCGCTCGGCGGAGAAGAACTTGCCGATGCCCCGTTTCCGCGGCTCGGGTTCGGGCACTGCTTCCGGCATGACCGACGTCGTCGCATTGGCGGATGGGCCATGGGCGTAGACCGTGGTGGAATGCGTAAAGACGTCGCTGGACAGGTTGGCGGCGATCACGATCTCAGCGCCCATCGCGCGCGCCGCCGACACCGGCACCGGGTTGACGAGGGCGCCATCGACCAGCCAGCGGTCACCGATCAGCACCGGCGAAAATATCCCGGGCAAGGCATAGGAGGCGCGCATCGCATCCACCATCGGGCCATGTGTCAGCCAGATCTCGTGGCCGGTGCGGACTTCGGTCGCAACAGTGGCGTATTTGATCGGCAGGTCCTCGATGAGGGTCTGGCCCATCGAAGCCTCGATTTCGGCCGCAAGTTTGGTGCCGCCGATCAGCCCGGAGCCGTTCAGCCTTATATCGAGATAGGAGAGGATATTTCGCGGCTGCAGGCTGCGTGCCCATTCCTCCACCGCGTCGAGATGTCCGGAGGCGTAGGCGCCGCCGACCACGGCGCCGATCGACGTTCCGACCACGACATTGGGAACGATGCCGTGGGCTACCAGCGTGCGGATGATACCGATATGGGCAAAGCCGCGTGCCGCGCCGCCGCCCAGCGCCAGCCCGATGACTGGCCGGCGGATGCTACCGAGCCCTACCTTGTCGGGGGCATCGGAGCCCTTTTGGCCGCGGCCCATCCAGCTATCCAACACGCAAACTCTCCTGCCACACTAAAGATAATCGCCGCGGCGCGGCCACGCCAGAATTGTTCCTGCCGTTTCGCATGCATGGTTTATGCTCAAGGCCAGCCAGCAGGCAGGGATATTATGACGGGGGCAGGACCGCTGGATCAACAGTGGTGTTCCCACAGGTTCCCTTGGCGCCCGCCCCGAACCTGCCATCCGAGGCTTGAATTTGCCGCGTTTTCGGTGAAAAGCATGGCCATGACTCCAAGGGGCAATGGTTTCGGGGAACACGGGCGGGCCGGCTGGTCTTTCCCGGCGCTGGCGCTTGCCGTGGTGCTCTCGCTGCTACCCGTCTCGGCCTTCGCCCAGATGTTCCAGGACCGGCCGCCGCCGGTTCCGCCCGGCCTGGTTCCGGATGCCCCGAGCGGTCCCGCGCTTAATCTGGCGCCACCCTCCGGTCCCGGCGCAAATCCGGCCTTTCCCGCGCCGTTGAACCAGCCGACCATCGTGCCGCCGTCGATCGTTACGGTTCCGCCGGCCGCACCTGCGCCGGGCACGCCGGCTTCGAACCAGGCGGTGCTGGCGCTGACGGCGCGCTTCGGCAAGGACCTGCCTGTCATCAATGGCGGGCTGGTGTGGCGGGTGTTCGCCGACAAGCCCGACGATACCGGCACGTTCAAGCTGGTCCGCGAGGAGCGCGGGGCGACCCCGAACATCGTGCTGCCGCCCGGCAACTACGTCGTTCATGTCGCGCTCGGCCTCGTCAGTGCGGTGCGCGCAGTCAGTCTGAAATCCGACACCGATCGCGAATCCTTCGTGCTTCCGGCGGGCGGCCTGCGCATCGAGGGCCGCGTCGGTACCAGCAAGATTCCGCCGAACCAGATTTCGTTCGCGCTCTACAAGGGCAGCCAGTTCGAGGGTGGCACCGAGCGTTCGCCGATGTTGCCGAGCCTCGCCGCCGGCGATGTCGCGATGTTGCCGGAAGGGACCTACTACATCATCTCCAACTACGGCGACGCCAACTCCGTGGTGCGCTCCGACATCCGTGTGCAGGCCGGCAAGCTGACGGATGTCACGGTCAGCCACCGTGCGGCGGTGATTACGCTGAAGCTCGTCAGCGACAGGGGCGGCGAGGCGCTCGCCAACACCGCGTGGTCCGTCATCACGCCGGGCGGCGACGTCATCAAGGAATCGATCGGCGCGTTCCCGCGCGTGGTGCTGTCCGAAGGCGAATACCGCGCCATCGCCAAGAACGAAGGCAAGGTGTTCGAGCGTCCGTTCAACGTCGTCAACGGCGTCGACGGCGAAGTCGAGGTCATCGCGCGCTGATACAACTCTTCATATGCGGCCTGCTTTCTGCGCCGACGTGAGTTGTAAATTTCTCCGACAAGTTGTTGCGATTGTCATGGTCTCTAACGCACACTAACCATCACGCCGCTTATATCTGTCATAATTGCCGGATCGGCGTACCGCTGCTGCGTTTTTTACACTGCCTTAAAGCCCGCCAGCGTTGGATGCAGGCAGGCGTTTGCGCGGTGGAGAATGCGATGATTGCGGCGAAGAAGTCGTCCGGAAAAACCAATGCCGAACTGTTCGACGACGTCCCGGTTCTGCGGCGCAAATGGCAGGCCGCGAAGCGGCCTGGCCAAGGCCTACCCCGCTATGAGGACGTCATGCTCGGCAGCCTCGGCAAGCTGGCCGACCACATCGTGCTGTTGAGGAGCAACGACAAGACGCTCGAAGTATCGCGCACCGGCCGCTACGTCCAGAAATGGCTGGACGACGACCGTTGGAATATTCCCCTGAGCGAACTGTCACCGGATTGCGCGACTGCGCTCGGCGAAGCCGCGGCCAGCGCCATCCAGAGATGCCGTCCCCATCTCGCCGCCGCACATTGCGTCCGCGATGGCGTGGTGCGGACCTACGACATGCTGGCGCTGCCGACGCATTCACGCTGGGGCGGCACGCTGATCGGAATCTATGTCAACGAACGAGGCCCGCACTTCAACCTGCTGAATACGATTTTCTCAACGACCGACGAAGGGGTGGTGTCGCTCGCAGTGGTTCGCGATTCCGTCGGCCGCCCGTTCGACTTCCAGATCGTGCACCTCAACGAGGGCGCGTCGCGCCTCCTGAAGCTGCCCTCCGCCGAATTGCTGTGGCACCGGCTCAGCACCGGAGGAAACCTGTTGTGTAGCGGAGACGTGATCAGGCGACTGCTTGATATCATCGGAAACGCCAACGGCGACCAGTTCGAAATCGACAGCGATGATCGCAACCTGAGGCTGGGAGTGAAGAGCTTCGGCGACATTCTCTCGCTGACCGTCTCGGACGTGACGGCGCTGAAGCGGCGCGAAGCCTCGTTCCGTCTGCTGTTCGACGACAATCCGATGCCGATGTGGGTGTTCGATGCCGAGACAACCCAATTCCTGAGCGTCAACGACGCCGCCGTACAGCACTACGGCTATGCCCGCGAAACATTCCTCGGAATGCAGTTGCGCCAGATCTGGCCCGAGGACGAATGGGCAACCCACAGCCAGGCGCTGCAACGGCTCGGCGACGTCTACAACTCGAGCCACGATTGGCGGCATCTCAAGGCCGACGGCAGCGAGATCCACGTGCTGACTTTCGGCCGCCGCGTCGCCTTCGACGGGCGTGACGGTTATCTGGTTGCCGTGGTCGACATTACGGAGCGCCGCAAGGCCGAGGCACGGATCGCCCATATGGCCCATCACGACGGCCTGACCAATCTGCCGAACCGGGATCTTTTCCAGGATCGGCTGGGCGCAGCGTTGCAGCGGGGTAAATCCGGCCAGCATCGCGTCGCCGTGCTTTGCGTCGACCTCGACCTGTTCAAGAACGTCAACGATTCCTTTGGCCACCCGATGGGCGATCGCCTGCTGAAGCAGGTCGCCGCGCGTCTGAAGTCGGAGGTGAGCGGCGACAATCTGGCCGCCCGCCTCGGCGGCGACGAGTTTGCGATCGTGCTGGCGGCCGACGCCTCGCCGAACGGCGCGAGCGATTTCGCGGCTCGAATGATCCGGATCCTGAGCGAGAGCTACGACATCGACGGCATCGAGGTCACCGTCGGCGCCAGCATCGGAATTGCGCTCTCGCCGGGGGACGGCGAGAGCTCGGAGGAACTGATGCGCAACGCCGACATGGCGCTTTATCGCGCCAAGTCGGACGGCGGTGGCGTCCACCGGTTCTTCGAACGGGAAATGGACCTGCAGGCGCAGAGGCGCCGCGACATGGAGCTTGACCTGCGTCGCGCCTTCGCCAACGGCGAATTCGAGCTGCACTATCAGCCGCTGGTGGACATTGCCGCCGACCGGATCAGCGGTTTCGAGTCGCTGCTGCGCTGGCGCCACCCCGAAAAGGGCATGATCTCGCCGGCGGAGTTCGTGCCCGTCGCCGAGGATATCGGATTGATCGTCACGCTCGGCGAGTGGGTATTGCGGGAGGCCTGCACCGAGGCGGCAAAATGGCCTGCGGACATCAAGGTCGCCGTCAACCTGTCGCCGGTGCAGTTTCGCAGCCGCAATCTGGTGCAGGTGGTGATCTCGGCGCTGGCGCATTCCGGTTTGTCGCCGCGCCGGCTGGAACTCGAAATCACCGAATCATTGTTCCTGGCGGAGACCGCGGCCAATCTGGCGATCCTGCACCAGTTGCGTGAGCTCGGCGTCAGCATCTCGATGGACGATTTCGGCACTGGCTATTCCAGCCTCAGCTACCTCCGCAGCTTTCCGTTCGACAAGATCAAGATCGACCGTTCGTTCGTGAAGGACCTGGTCGCGCGTACCGACTGCGTCGCGATCGTGCGCGCCATCTCGGGCCTCGGCCGCAGCCTGAACATCACGACGACGGCCGAAGGCGTCGAGACCACGGACCAGCTCGATTGGCTGCGCGCCGAAGGCTGCAACGAGGTGCAGGGCTTTCTGTTCAGCGCGGCGAAGCCGGCGTCGGAGATCGCGGAATTGCTGGCGCGTTTTGGTGCGCGGGTCTCGCAGGCGGCGTAAGTCGTCGCGGGTTCCAGACAAGGCCGGGCTTACCTGCGTGTAGAACAGCACAGCTCTTGCTGTTCGGCTGATCAGGTCGCAACGCACCGAAGCACGGCTTCGGCCTCGTTGATCGCGGTTCCCGCATGAGCCATCGTTGCTTGATGCTCGACGTTGCGAAGCTGCGCCGGCGCGTCGCGTTATTGCTTATCATTTAATGAGCGTTGTATCGCCCCACTCTTGCCAGCGAGAGCCTCAGTCTCGTCAACCAGACAGCTTACGTGTCCGACACTGCGATCTTGATCTACATCAACAGCGAAGGAGATACCATGGCGAACGACTTCAGCTTCGAGGGCGCAAAATGGGGCTCACCCGAACTGGGTACTGCGGGTGGGACGGTCACTTGGGCCGTTGATGACAGTATCTCCCAGGCAGAACTGCAATCCATCAATGCTGCATTCGCTGAATGGTCCGAGGTCGCCAATATTCAATTCCAGGCAGTCTCGTCCACGGCCGATGCCGACATCGATTTCTCAAACAGTGCGATCGATGGCGCCGGCAACGTCCTGGGGGTCGCGGGCTTCAGCTATTCAGGGGGCCAGCTCCAGAGTGCGGACATCCAGTTCGATAGTGGCGACAATCTGAGCGGCTCGGAATTTTCCCTCGTCGCGATCCACGAGATCGGGCATGCGATTGGACTTGGTCACTTCAACGACGATCCCGCGGTGATGAACTCGACGGCAAATTTCTCGCTCGACGGTTTGGCGCAATCCGACATCGACGGCATTATGGCGCTGTATGGCGCCAACACCACCGACATGTCGGACGCTGGCACGGGGACCACGCCGTCCGACATCGCCACTCCCGATGACGGCGCCGGCGGCTGTGGCGGAACCCAGACGGCGGCGGGCGATGGCGCCACGGGCGCCGCTGCAGATGCCGGCACGATTGGTGGCTTCGGCGGTGATCTTGGCGGCCGCTTCGCCGATCTCGCATCCCTCCTGCATTCAATCCAGGGTGACCGCAGCGATGCAGCCGCCGCATCGGGCGCTGATTTGCACAGCGCACAGCTCGCCGAACTGAGTAACGTGGCGCACCAGTTTTTCGACCAACATATGTGGGGTTGATCGTGCGCGCGATGGTCGTCATGTCGTGACGACGCGACAAGGCCCGGCGCAGAACGAGAATTCTGTGCCGGGCAGCGTCGCTGAATGACGATGAAGAGAGCTGTCTAAAGTCGCAAACAGCGAACGTGACGAACCCAGGTCTAAAACCGCGTCACGATGTCGGACAGCGCCGGGCGGGGGCGATCCTCGGCCGGCTTGGCAGGGGTGCCGATATGAATGAAGCCGGCGAGCTTTTCGTCCGCCTTCAATCCGAACCCGTCCAGCACGTCGCGGTCGAACGCGAACCAGCCGGTCAACCAGTTAGCGCCGTAGCCAAGCGCGGTGGCGGCGGTGACGATGTTCATCGCGCTGGCGCCGGCGGACAGTTCCTGTTCCCACGCCGGCACCTTGGGGTGCGGCCTGGTAAAGCTCACCACGGCGATCACCAGCGGTGCGTCCATCAGCCGGCGTTTCTCGACCTCGATATCCGCGGCGGGGGCGGTTGGATTCTTCTTCGCAAATACCTGCGCGATGATATCGCCGGCACGTGCACGCGCATCGCCCTCGAACACGATGAAGCGCCACGGCGTTAGCTTGCCGTGGTCAGGCACCCTAGAGCCGATGGTCAGGATGGTTTCGAGTTCGCTCGGCGAGGGGCCGGGGCCGCTCATCTCGCGCGGCTTTATCGAGCGGCGGAGTTTCAGGAGTTCAAGGGCGTCGGGCATCGGTCATCCATCGTCGTGGTCAGGCGATCATCCGGCATATCGGATGATCGCGGCCCATTCGCAAGCGGCGCAGTCTAGTAGGCCTCTAAATTCACGAGGCCATCCGCTCCCGTTTCACGTCCGGCGGCGTCGCTTCCTCCACCAGCGCGGCGATCGCCTCGTCGGTCGGCATCACCTTCTGGCCGTCGCTGCCGAGCCGGCGGATGGAAACCGAATGGGATTCGGCTTCCTTCTTGCCGACGACGAGCAGGGCCGGGATCTTCGCCAGCGAGTGCTCGCGGACCTTGTAGTTGATTTTCTCGTTGCGCAGGTCGATCTCGACGCGCAGGCCGGCGCGCCGCGCGGCGGCGGCGACCACCTTGGCGTATTCGTCGCCTTCGGAGGTAATCGTCGTGACCACGACCTGGGTCGGCGCCAGCCAGAGCGGAAAATTGCCGGCGAAGTGTTCGATCAGGATGCCGATGAAGCGCTCCATCGAGCCGCAGATCGCGCGGTGCACCATGACCGGTGCTTTCTTGGAGCCGTCGGCATCGATGTAGAACGCGCCAAAGCGCTCCGGCAGGTTGAAGTCGACCTGCGTGGTGCCGCATTGCCAGTCGCGGCCGATGGCGTCGCGCAGCACGTATTCGAACTTCGGCCCGTAGAACGCGCCTTCGCCGGGGTTGATCGCGGTCTTGATGCGGTTGCTGCCGCTGGCCTGGATTTGCGACAGCACCGTCGCCATCACGCGCTCGGCATGATCCCACATCTCGTCGGTGCCGACGCGCTTCTCCGGCCGGGTCGAGAGCTTGACCGTGAGCTCGCCATCGAAGCCGAAATCGGCATAGGTCGACAGGATCAGGTCGTTGATCTTGAGGCACTCGTCGGCGAGCTGCGCCTCGGTGCAGAACACGTGGGCATCGTCCTGGGTAAAGCCGCGCACGCGCATCAGGCCGTGCATCGAGCCCGAAGGCTCATAGCGATGCACCACGCCGAATTCGGCCAGACGCAAGGGCAGGTCGCGGTAGCTCTTCAGCCCGTGCTTGAAGATCTGCACATGGCCCGGACAGTTCATCGGCTTGAGCGCAAACCAGCGCTTGTCCTCGGCCTCGTCGCCGGCGGATTGCGCCGCGAACATGTTCTCGCGGTACCAGTCCCAGTGACCGGAAGTCTCCCACAGCACCTTGTCGAGGATCTGCGGCGCGTTGACCTCGCTGTAGTCGCCGGTCAGGCGGCGGCGCATGTAGGCGATCAGCGCCTGGAAAATCGTCCAGCCCTTCGGGTGCCAGAACACCACGCCGGGGCCTTCCTCCTGGAAATGGAACAGGTCGAGTTCGCGGCCGAGCCGGCGGTGGTCGCGCTTCTCGGCTTCCTCGATCTGCTTCAGGTACGCATCGAGTTCTTCCTGCTTGGCGAAGGCCGTGCCGTAGATGCGCGTCAGCATCGGATTGTTGCTGTCGCCGCGCCAATAGGCGCCGGCCACCTTCATCAGCTTGAAGGCGTTGCCGACCTTGCCGGTCGAGCTCATGTGCGGGCCGCGGCAGAGGTCGAACCAGTCGCCCTGGAAATAGATCTTGATCGGCTCGTCGCCGGGAATGGCGTCGACCAATTCGACCTTGAAGGCCTCGCCCTTGTCGCGGAACACCTGCTTGGTCTTCTCGCGATCCCACACTTCCTTGGTGAAGGGTTTGTCGCGCGCGATGATCTCGCGCATCTTCTTTTCGATCGCGGCGAAATCTTCCGGCGTGAACGGCTCGTTGCGGAAGAAGTCGTAATAGAAGCCGTTCTCGATGACGGGGCCGATCGTCACCTGCGTGCCCGGCCACAGCGACTGCACGGCCTCGGCCAGCACATGCGCGGCATCATGCCGGATCAGTTCCAGCGCGCGCGGATCGTCGCGATTGATCAGTTCGATCTTCGCATCCTGCGAAATCGGATCGTTGAGGTCGGCGACCACGCCGTCCAAGGCCACCGCCACGGTGCGCTTGGCCAGCGAGGGCGAGATGCCCTTGGCGATATCGAGACCGCTGGTGTCCTTGGGGTATTCGCGCTTGGCGCCGTCGGGAAAGGTGAGGGTGACTTTTTGCAAGGGTTCGGCCGGTTTCAAATTCGCAAGGCCAAATTGGAATCCCGATGCGGGTGCATTGCTGTCAGGCATTGGCGTCTCCATGAGCTCACTCCTGCGAACGAGCGCAGGTAAGCGGGAACAGCGGTATATAGCAGGCGATTCGGCTCCTGCAATCGGGCAATTTGCCGGTCGAGGACGCGTGGAAGGCGATGTCTGTCCTGCCATGCTCCGTTCAGGGATCATCCGGCCGACGGCCTCAAATCAAAAATCTCATGGTAGCGATGACAAATAGTCGGGCATCGCGAGCTTTCCTTTGGAGGCGCTGCAGTCTACATGCGGATGCATGAAACATGTGACGGTTGCCGCGCATTTCGAGCGCCGCTTTGCCCCCACCGCATTGATGCTCGGCAACCTCGTCACCGGCTGCTCGGTGCTGGCGCCGGCGGGCATGCTCGGCGAACTGTCCTCGGGACTCGACGTCAGCATCAGCACCGCGGGGCTGTTGATCACGTTCGGCGCGATCGTGCTCTGTATCGGTTCGCCGGTCACGGCGTGGCTGACCTCCAGGATCGAACGCCGCACCTTGCTCACGGTCACGCTCGCGGTGCTCGCATTCACCAATTTCGCCTCCGCCTTCGCGCCTGACTACACCAGCCTTCTCATCATCCGGCTGGTGATGCTGGCGGTCGGCGTGCTCTACACGCCGCAGGCGGCGGGGACCGCGGCGTTGATCGTTCCCGAGCAGAAGCGCGGCAGCACCATCGCTTTTATCTTTCTGGGCTGGTCGCTGGCCGCGGCGGTCGGCCTGCCGCTGATCACGTTCATCGCCAGCCACTACGGCTGGCGCGCGGTCTATGGCGGCATCGGCGCGATGGGATGCGTGAGTTTCCTCCTGCTGTGGTGGCGTCTGCCCGGCGGCTTGATGGGGGCGCGGGTCGACCTCAAGACCTGGACCGATATCGGCCGCAACCGGATGATCGTGCTGCTGCTGTCGATCACGACTCTGCAGATGTCCGGCCAGTTCGTGGTGTTCACCTTCATGGGCCCGCTGCTGGCGAAACTGACGGGTGCCGGGCCGGACGCGATCGCGCTGGTGTTTGCCTGCTATGGCGTGTTCGGCTTCATCGGCATCGCGATCGCAACCCGCATCGTCGATTCCTGGGGCGCGTGGAAGACCTCGGTGCTGTTCACGGCGCTGATGCTGGCAGGCGTAACCGGCTGGGCGGTCAGCGCCGGCATCTATCCGCTGATGGCGGTGTCGGTCGCGATCTGGGGGCTGGGCTTTGCTTCCACCAATTCGATGCAGCAGGTGCGGCTGGTGGGGACCGCGCCATCGCTCGCCTCCGCCTCGGTGTCGCTCAACACCTCGGTGCTTTATATCGGGCAGGCGGTCGGATCGGCGATCGGCGGCTTTCTCTACGCGCGGGAACTTATCTATGCCTCAGGCTATGTGTCGGCGGCCTTCATCGCGCTGGCGCTTGTGACAGTGATCATGACCAGGCCGAAGTAAGGAAACCCTGGAGCCTATGCCGCGGCCGACTTACCGGTTCGCCGCCCACGGCGCGCTGGCAATCCTCGTCAGCGCGGGCGTTGCCGCCATCTTGACCAGCACTTCCTTGACCGGATGTTCGGTCCAGGCCTGCGTCACGTAGTTGCGATGGGTGATGCCGTCGCGCGTCTGCACGAACACGACGCTGCCGGGCCGCAACGGTCCGTCCATGCTTTCGCTGACCGCGATGCCCTTGTCGCGCAGCATCTGCATCAGTTCCTGGTCGCGTCGCTTGGTATAGCGGGTGTACGAGCTGACGAAGAAGCCGGTGCGGTTTTTCTCGATCCAGGAGGCGAACTTGTCCAGTTCGCCGTAGACGGCGTCGAGCAGGAACACACCGCGGACGCGGTTCGGGATGCCGCCGACCTCGAGGCTCCAGGCGGTCGGCACGAAGCCGCCGCTGTAGCCGACGATCACGATCGGCAGGTTCGCGAACGCCTGCGCCGACTTCGGATCGCCGTAGAGGCGGGCGAGGTGGCCCGCTGATTCATCGATGAAACGCTTGAAGCCGCCCGGCTGCCAGAACTTGCCGGCGCTGGAATCGGCGGCGTTCACCGCGAGTTGCGGCGCGAGCAGCACGGCGTTGACGCCGGAATCCGAAATCTGCTGCGGTACCAGTTGCCGGTCGCGGACGTCGCGCCCCAGCGTCGCGCCGTTGCCGTGGAAGAACACCACGATCACGCCCGGCTTGCGGACGTCGAACGTCTCGGGGACGTGCACCAGCACGCGGCTGTCGTTGTAGGTCTCGTCCTGCCAGTAGACCCGGCCGTTGTTGCTGCGCCGTCCCTTGCGGTCGCCCTTGGAGATGTTGAGGAACGGCGCTTCGGAGCGCGGGTTGTTGCCGAAATAGGGGAAAGCTGACGACTTCATGCTGACCAGCGTGGTCAGTTCCTCGCGCTCGGTGGGAGCGGGCAGGTTCAGCGTTGGCGTCAGCGACGCGACCCGCACGGGGTCGGTGCGCGCCGTGCGCTGCTGAGGTGCAAGCGCGACCTCGCGCGACATCTGGAGCAGCCTTTCGTTGGCTGTCGGATAACGATCGGCGAATTTCGGCTGCGGGAAACGGTCGTCGAACGTATCGGCTGCTGCCTGCGCCTTGCCGGCCCTGGACATCGCGCCTTCGGTATTCGCTGCCAGCGCTACGGCGTCGGGCGCCTTGCCGTACTGAACGAGCGCGAGGGATAGCGGTAGGCATAGTGCGAACATGGCGGCCCAATGCCATCGAAGCGGCCGGGCGCGATGCGTCGTGGCCGGGGATGTCGGCCAGCTCGCGCAGTCAGCTGTTTGGAATTTCGGATTGGCTCCGACCATCCACCTATCGCCCCAAGAATCCACCCAAGATCCACCGTGGATCAGCGTACGCGTGCATCCATCCAGACGGCGTTAAACTCCCGGAAAAAACTCCCCATCCGGAAGCTTTAGGAGACCATGGAATCGTGTCGCGATTGTGGGACCGTCACGATGTTTTCGCAATCCAGCGGCGTTGGCGGTACCATGAAACCGAAATCGTCCCTCAATTTAAACCCTTGTTAACATTGCTTGAATTGATTGGCTTCAACCTGCACGATGTGTTCCCGGGCGTTGGGCGCTGAAGGTACGGTCCGTCATGGCGGCATCAGAAACGGGTAGCGTCGCCCGGCCCGGAGCGCTGGCCGGCCCCAAGGGCTCTGTCTCGGTTTTCGTGGCAGTTGCGATCGTCGTAGCCGACATGGTCGGCGTCGGCGTCTTCACCAGCCTCGGCTTCCAGGTGAAGGACATCCCGTCGGGCTTTTCCATCCTGTTGCTGTGGACCATAGGCGGCATCGTCGCGCTGTGCGGGGTGTTTTCCTACGGCGAACTCGGCGCGATGTTTCCGCGCTCGAGTGGCGAGTACAATTTTCTTGGCCGGGCCTATCACCCGGCCTTTGGTTTCGTGGCGGGCTGGGTCTCGGCGACCGTAGGCTTTGCGGCTCCCGTGGCGCTGGCCGCGATGGCGTTCGGCGAGTACGGCAAGTCGGTGCTGCCGGATGCCCCGCCGCTGGCGCTCGCGCTCGGCGTGGTGTGGCTGGTGTCGCTGGTGATGCTCACCGGCGTCAAGCATTCCTCGACATTCCAGTTGGTCGCGACCATCCTGAAGGTCCTGCTGATCGTTGCCTTCCTCGTCAGCGGATTTGTGATTGCGACCCCGCAGCCGGTGTCGTTCGCGCCGTCTTCTGCCGACTTCGCCCATATCGTTAGCGCGCCGTTCGCGATCAGCCTCGTGTTCGTGATGTATTCGTTCTCGGGGTGGAACGCGGCAACCTACATCATCGGCGAGGTGAGGTCGCCCGAGCGCAACGTGCCGCGGGCGATGTTCTTCGGAACGCTGATCGTGCTGGTCCTGTATGTCGCGCTCAACGCCGTGTTTCTGCACACCGCGCCGATCGACAAGCTTGCCGGCCAGATCGACGTCGCCCGGGTTTCCGGCAGCTACATCTTCGGCGAGTTCGGCGGCCGCATCGTCGGCGCGATGATCTGTTTCGGGCTGATCTCCTCGATCAGCGCGATGATGTGGATCGGGCCGCGCGTCATGATGACGATGGGCGAGGACATTCCGGTGCTGCGGCCGTTCGCCACCCGCTCGGCCAGCGGTGCGCCGGCCTACGCCATCCTGTTTCAACTCACCGTCGCCAGCCTCTTGCTGTTCACCCGCAGCTTCGAGGCCGTGCTTGATTTCATCCAGTTCGCGCTGCTGTTCTGCTCGTTCTTCACCGTGCTCGGCGTGATCAAGCTGCGCATCATGCGCCCCGATTTGCCGCGGCCTTACCGCGCCTGGGGTTACCCGGTGACGCCCGTGATTTTCCTGCTCGTGACCGGCTTCATGATGTACTACCTGTTGACGGAGCGGCCGCTGCAGTCGGCGCTCGGCATCCTGATCATGATTTCGGGCCTGGTCATTTACGCCGTCTTTCGCAGGCGGGCAGGTGACGGCCCCGTGGCCGCATCGGCGGGGCGCGAATGAACATGCTGCATCATGTGCGCATTGCGACACTTGCTGCAATCATGCTGTTCGCGGCCATGCTTCCCGGTCGCGCCGATATCGCGACGGTGGATGATACCGCAAGGTTTCTTGCCGGCATGATGCCGTCCGCCGGCTCGCCGCTAGTGCCGCTGACCACGGATCCGGCCTGGCAGCGCCTTGCGAAATTTTTCGATGGCGCGTTTGCGCAACTCGAGCAGCGCCAGCTCTCGAAGATCCGCGCATGGGCCGACACCAATCTCGCAGCACCTCGGCCGACCATGTTCTACATGTTCTCGGGGCCGGATTTTCTCTATGCGGACGTGTTCTATTCGAAGGCCACGACCTATGTGCTGAGCGCGCTGGAGCCGGTGGGATCGGTGCCGGATCTGACGCGATTGCCGCGCGGCGGCATTGCGTCGGCGCTCTACAACGTCGAGCGTTCGCTGGGTTCGATCCTGAGCTTCAGCTTCTTCATCACCAAGGAGATGAAGGTCGACCTGCGCGAGGGCCAGATCAGCGGCACCTTGCCGATCCTGTACGTATTCCTGGCGCGCTCGGGCAAGACCATCAGGAGCGTCGATCCGATTGCGCTGGACAGCAACGGCGCGATGTACTCAGCCGGCGAAAATCCCGGGCCGAACGCGGCGCGCGGCGCGCGCATCATCTTTGCAGGCAGCGACGGCCAGGAGAAGACGCTGTATTACTTCTCGACCGATCTTTCCAATTCCGGCGTGAAGGCGAGCGGATTCCTGAAATTCTGCGCAACGCTTGCGCCCGGCAACAGCCTGATCAAGAGCGCATCCTATCTCCTGCACTCCGGCAATTTCACCACGGTGCGCGATTTCCTGCTCGCCAACAGCGCCACCATCATCCAGGACGATTCCGGGATACCGCTCGCCTACTACGGCTCCAAGAAGTGGCGCTTCTTCCCGTTCGGCCGCTATCTCGGTCCGATCGACGAATTTCCCGGGCGCTATCAGCAATCCTACGCCGCGCTGTTTCGGCGCGCCCAGCCGATGGAGTTCGGCATCGGCTATCGCTGGCGGACGCCTGAATCGAACTTGCTGCTGTCGGTGAGGTTGCCGGACGACGGCACGGTGAGTTCCGACGCGACGCCGTCAACCGAAGCGTCGCCACCGCCTACGTCAACGGCGCCGCCGCGTCCGCGACGGCCGCGGCCGCCGGCGGATGTCGGCGGCGGCCGCCAGCCAAGAGGCGGCGGCGGATTCCCCTTCTTCTGGCGCTGACGCTTCGCGTGTGCCGTCACGGTCCATTGACGCCGCGCCAGCGCCCATAGCGCCACGGCAGATACCAGCGCGCCCCCGGCGGCCGCGTCAGCGGCACGTTGTCGATCCCTGATGTGCCGAAGGGGTGGCAGCGCAGGATCCGCGCCAGCGTCATCCAGCCGCCGCCCCACAGGCCGAACCGCTCGATCGCTTCGTCGCCATAGACCGAGCATGTCGGCAGATGCCTGCAGTTGTAGCCGACGAGCAGCGAAAGCGTGTGCCGGTAGACCCAGATCAGCGCGCGACCGACGTTGCGCGGCATTCGCCGCACTGCAGTCGCGCAGTCCGGACATTGCGGAGAGTGCGGTGATGGATCGTGCGATGAGCGGAACATGGGCAAGGTGCTGCAATCACATACGTAAATTTGCGGGGTTCCTCGGCACGGAACTCAACGGTGCAGATATTTACGCCACACTTCACGAATAATCGCACGTTTCGGATGGCGGTGCAGCAAACGTATTATGGACGACGCACAGCGGTGCGGGTACCGTTTTGATAACGCCGGAATGACAGAATCATGTCGGGTTGAAGTGGGGCCGTTGCCGTTGCTCGTTTACGGGGCTTGGGGGAAGGAACCAAATTGAGGCTTCTGACGTCGCTGAAATTTCGCGGCTGGGCGCTCCTCGGCGCCACCGCCCTGTGTCTCGCACTGCCCGGCGCGATCACGACGCTGGGCAATTCGGCCTATGCTGGCGGCACCCTCGAGGAACGCAAGCAGCCGATGCAGTTCACCTGGGTTGGGTGCCAGCCGGATTGCAAGGGCTGGGTCTCGGCGGTCGGCATCGTCACGGCGGATAGCCCCAAGGCGTTCGACGATTTCGCCAGGGATCGCCAGCTCGGCGGCGCAACCATCGTGCTGGATTCCAGCGGCGGCTCGGTGAACGACGCCATCGCACTGGGCCGGCGCTTCCGCAGCCTCGGCGCCCTGACCACCGTCGGTGCCACCGTGCGGAAGCAGGGCGAACGCGCAAGGGTGGTACCGGAAGCCTACTGCGAGTCGATGTGCGTGTTCCTGCTGCTTGCCGGCAAGACCCGGTACGTGCCGCCCACGGCGCATGTCCGCGTCCATCAGATCTGGATGGGCGATCGGGCCGACGATGCCAAGGCCGCGACCTATTCGGCCCAGGATCTGATGATCGTGGAGCGCGACATCGGCCGTCTCGCCAAATACACCTTCGACATGGGCGGCACCGGCGACCTGCTGTCGCTCGCGCTCAGCGTGCCGCCGTGGGAAGATCTGCACCGGATGTCGCGCGCCGAATTGCGGCTGGCGAATCTCGTCACGACGGACGCGGCCGCCGATGTGTTCCCGCAGGACAATGCGGGCGTGCCGATGGCCGACGTGAAGCCGTCCAAGCCGATGCAGGAACGGTTCGTCAGTTCCGCCGTCGAGGGTGAGGCGCAGCCGCAGCCGGGCAAACCGACCAAGACCGCCGAGGCCACGGCCCCGACCGGCGGTGCCGCGACGGCGCCGGTTCAGCCGCAGAAGTAGGCTCCACGTGCGGTGTCATCATCCGCGAAGGCGGGCATGACGGGATCGTGCTGGGTGAGGGCTATAACCCCTACGCCGACGCTGTCTGCTTCGCCCTGGCTTCGATCTGGCCGATGGCATCGACCACGGCATCGAAGGTCAGCATGGTCGAGGCGTGCCGCGCCTTGTAGTCCCGTACCGGTTCCAGCAGCGCGAGGTCGGCCCATTTGCCGTCCGGGGGCTTGCCGTTTTCCTTGAGCATCTTGCGCATGGTCTCGCGCAATTCGCGCAACTCGCCCGCGGTCGAGCCCACTACATGGCTCGCCATGATCGAGGAGGAGGCCTGGCCCAGCGCGCAGGCCTTTACGTCGTGGGCGAAATCGCTGACGACGGGGCCGTCCATCTTGAGGTCGATCTTGACCGTGGAACCGCACAATTTGGAGTGGGCGGTGGCGCTGGCATGGGGGTCGGGGAGGCGGCCGATGCGGGGGATATTCCCCGCCAGTTCGATGATCCGCTTGTTGTAAATGTCGTTCAGCATAGATCAGGGTCCCGGGCTCGTCGGTGCGAGCGCCCTTGGCGGCTGGGTTTCATCGTCCTATATATGAACAGGAACGGCGGAAAAACAGCCCGGCTGATTTCCCGGGGCTGGAATGGAAACCAGTTCGGCTTTTATCGTACTTGTAATGGGATTCAGGCGTCCGGCGGAAAGTCCGCCCCGTCTGCCCGGTGACACTCCGGTCTTTCGGACCGGTCGAACGGAGAAGACATGGACGCATTGATCAAATCGCTCCGGCCCGGCAAGCCTTCCGACGTCAAATCGCCCGATGTGGTGCCGGAAACCCGCCCGGCCGAGCTCGATCCCTCCGAATTCCTGGCGGCTGCCGTCCGCGCCGACCTGCCGCGCCCGTCGCGTGCCGAGGCTGAGGCCGCCGTGCACGTCCTGCTGAGCTATATTGGCGAGAACACAGACCGCGAGGGTCTCCTGGATACCCCGCGCCGGGTGGTGGAGGCCTTCGACGAACTCTACCAGGGCTACCACCAGTGCCCCGCCGAGGTGCTCGACCGCACCTTCGGCGAGACCGCCGGCTACGACGATTTCGTGCTGATCCGGGACATCGAATTCACCTCGCAGTGCGAGCACCACATGATGCCGTTCTACGGCAGGGCGCACATCGCCTATACGCCGGTCGAGCGGGTGGTGGGACTGTCGAAGCTGGCGCGCCTCACCGACATCTTCGCCCGGCGCCTGCAGACCCAGGAACATCTCACCGCGCAGATCGCAGCCGCGATCGACGAGGTCCTCAAGCCCCGCGGCGTTGCGATCCTGATCGAGGCGGAGCATACCTGCATGTCCGTGCGCGGCGTCGCCAAGCATGGGGCGACGACGTTCACCAGCCGCTTCACCGGCATGTTCCGCGACAATCCGGCAGAGCAGCAGCGTTTCCTGTCCCTGGTGCGAGGACCGACCCGGTAACTTCGCTTGCAGTTTGCGAGGCCAAACCGTGTCCACCTCAAAGCATGACCATGACCGCGAAGAAGGGCTGGATTTCCAGCCCAAATTCGACGCGTCCGGACTCGTGACGTGCGTGGCGACCGACGCTGCCACCGGCGACGTGCTGATGGTCGCGCACATGAACGACGAGGCGCTGCGCAAGACGATCGCAACTGGCGATGCCTGGTACTTCAGCCGGTCGCGCAACGCGTTATGGCGAAAAGGTGAGACCTCAGGCCAGACCCAGCGCGTGGTCGAGATGCGCATGGATTGCGACCAGGACGCGGTCTGGATCCGGGTCGAGCAGGTGGGCGCCGCGTGCCACACCGGCCGGCGCTCCTGCTTCTACCGCAAGGTCGATGCCGCCGATGACGGCGCGCGGCTGTCGTTCATGGATGCGGACCGGCAATTCGATCCGAGCCAGGTTTATCGGAAGTGACTCCGTCATTCCGGGGCGCATCGAAGATGCGAACTACGGTGCGCAATTGCGCACTTGAGAATCTCGAGATTCCGGGTTCAGCCCTGCGGGCTGCCCCGGAATGACGTCGAGGGAAGGCCCTTAACCCCCCATTAACCATGATTGCGGCAGTCTCGGCCGCATACCGGTGCTGATTGTCAGCGCCTCATTTGGCCGCGCGGTCGTTTCGCGAGGAGCGGGGCACCAGGGACATGTCGGTCGACACAACGAACGCCACGGCAGGTGTTGTCGATCCCACGCGCATGAAGATCGCGGGCTCGATCCGGCAGGCGGCGTCGACCACCGGCGCCAGCTTCGAATATCTGCTCGCCACCGCCAAGATGGAATCCAACTTCAACCCGAAGGCTGCCGCGACGACGTCGTCGGCGCGCGGGCTGTTTCAGTTCATCGACCAGACCTGGCTTGGTACGGTGAAGGAAGCGGGCGCCCATCTGGGCTACGGCAAATATGCCGAAGCCATCACCAGGGATCCTTCCGGCAGCTACTCGGTCAGCGATCCCGCTGCACGCGCTGCGATCATGCGGCTGCGCGACGATCCGGACGCCGCCTCGTCGATGGCGGCGGTGCTGACCCAGTCGAACAGTTTCAAGCTGACCGGCAAGATCGGCCGCCGTCCAACCGACGCCGAACTCTACATGGCGCATTTCATGGGCGTCGGCGGCGCCGGCAAGCTGATCCAGAACGCCGAAGACAATCCGAACGCGTCAGCGGTGCGGATGTTTCCCAATGCCGCGGCGGCCAACCAGTCGATCTTCTACGACCGCGCAGGCCAGCCGCGCAGCGTCTCCCAGGTCTATTCGGTGCTGAACGCGCGCTACGAAAGCGCCGCCAATTCGCCCGTGACGCGCACGGTGATGGCGGCTGCTGGTGGCGATCTGGCCCGGCGCGTCACGGTCGCGAGCGCTGCACCGGCGACGACGGCGATCGACAATGCCGCCTATCTATCGAGCTTTCCGGAGCAGCGCGCGGTGACGCCGGTGGCGGCGACATCGCAATCGGCTTCGGCGCAATTCGAGCCGACGTTCCGTTCGCTGTTCCAGGCCGGCGAGCGCAGGGAGCCGATCTCGCCCGCGGTTCAGGAATTGTGGGGCAAGGGTTCGTCGGCGTCTCCGATCGCGCCAGCAAATCAGGTTGCGCCGACGAGTTCGGTCGCAACGGCGACTTCGATCGGCTCGACCACGCCGGAAGTCCGCGCGCCCGGCCGTCTCGATCTCTTCAGCGACCGCTTCGGTACGTTCAGTAGCTGATGCGATTGGCGAGAGGCGCATCAGCGCCGTCCTCGACCAGATGGGTACACAGTCCGAATTCGCTGTGAACGACGGCTCGTCGTCTCCCCACCGTTAACAAAACGTCAATCAAACCAGCCGTTTATGGTGAACCCTTTGTTAAGCGTCATGGTTTATTTTGTATGACAGTGGCACCGCGTCACGGTGTCGTCAAACGTTGCGTAAGCCAGACCATGATCGTTCGGCAGTTCATAAGTTGGATTCGTACCGCTCCGGCAGGCGAGCGGGCAGAGGCGACGCGGGCATTGGCGCGGGCCTGGTTGATCTCGGATCTCACCGAGGAGGATCGCACCGCCGCTGAAGGCGCGCTGCTGATGCTGCTCGACGATCCTTCGCCGCTGGTTCGCCAGGCCATGGCGGAAGTGTTCGCGCGCAGCGCGGATGCACCGGCGGCGATCGTACAGGCGCTCTCGCTCGACCAGCCGTCGATCGCGCTGCCGGTTCTCGAACACTCGCCGCTGCTGATCGATGCCGATCTCGTCGATATCGTCGCGACCGGCACCAGCGACATCCAATGCGCCATCGCCCGCCGCATCAATCTGCCGCCCTCGGTCTCCGCGGCCATTGCCGAAGTCGGCTCGGCCGCCGCAGCGCTCGAGCTGATCGAAAACGCCCACGCCGAACTGGCGCCGTTTTCATGGGATCGCATCGTCGAACGTCATGGCCATCTCGCCGCGATCCGGGAAGCGTTGCTGGTTCTGGAAGGGCTTCCCGCCGCCACGCGCGCGGCGCTGGTCGCCAAACTTGCCGATACGCTGACGCAATTCGCGGTAGCGCGAAACTGGCTGAGCGCAGACCGGGCAGGGCGACTTGCCGATGAAGCGCGCGAGCGCTCGGCGGTGAATATCGCGGCGTGCTCGCGCGGCGAGGACATGCAGGGGCTGGTGCAGCATCTGCGCGCCACCGGACAATTGACCGCGGGCCTGATCCTGCGCGCGCTGCTGTCGGGCAATCTCGATCTGTTCGAGTCATCGCTCGCCGAACTCGCGGACCTGCCGCTCGCCCGCGTCACGGCGCTGCTGCACGACCGCGGCGGCGCCAGCGTGCAGGCGCTCCTGATCCGCGCAGGCTTTCCCGAGTCCACCTTCGGCGCCTTCCGCGTCGCGCTCGAGGTCAGCCACGAGGCCGGCTTTGTCGATACGCTCGGAGGTGCTGCAAGCCTGCGACGCCGCATGGTCGAACGCGTGCTGACGCACTGCGCGACCGATCGCCAGGCGGCCGAACCGCTCCTGATCCTGTTGCGACGCTTCGCAACCGAATCCGCGCGCGACGAAGCCCGCGCATTCTGCGAGGAACTGGTCGCCGACGAGGCGTTCGTTCCGCCAGTGCGCGATCTGATCGCGGCGTAAGGTCGCTGATCTTGTAAGGTGAGCAAAGCGAAGCGTGCCCACCAATCTATCCGAACACAAACCGTGAAATGGTGGGCACGCTACGCTTTGCCCACCCTTGCTACAGACGCGTCGCTAGATCAGCCCTGACGGGAGAGGGTGACGCCTATTCCGCGGGCACGATGCTCGGCGCCAGGATGGCTTCGAGATGCTCGGGCCGGTCACGGTTGACCTTGACCAGGAATTCGTCGGCGACGCCGCGCAACTGCTTGCTCAGGGCGCTCGCCATCACCGCGGTGTCGAGCTTGGTGCGTTCGCGCACGATCGCCTGGATGGCGTTGATGTGATGGGTGATCAGTGCTGCGGGGACCTCGTCGAGGTCGGGCGCGTGTTCGATGATGCGGCACAGGCTTTCGGCGGCGGCGCCGGCGGAAGGAAAGCCGAAGGTCGCGGCGTCGCCCTTGATGTCATGGGCGGCGCGAAACAGTTCTTCGCGCGCTTCGCTGGTGAAGCCTTCGCCGAGAATCGCCGCATGCGCCGCCGAGAGCCGGTCGGCCTCGATGGTCATCCAGTTCTTGAACTCGCCGGAGAGGCCCGCCAGCGCCTTCTCCGCACGCGCGACAGGATCGTCGAGATCGGATTCGGGAACGCGCATCAGCACCTTGCGCAGCGGATTGGGCTGCGTAATGACGTGATGATCGGCAAACGACTTGATCTGCAGCTGCCCGGGCTTTTCTTTCGCCATGATGATTTCTCCAGGCCGGCGCTAGACGTTGGTCCGTGCCTTGTCGAGCAGCGACGGCTGTTGCAGGACTTCCATCTCGCCGCCGACGCGGCGTTCGGGTCCGATATAGGCATTGTTGGTGTTGCGCCGGCGGTCCGGGCCGAAATAGGTCTTGGTCTTGATGAAGGGCCGCGGGTTGGCGACGACGTTGAGGATGCGCTGGTACAGTCCCTTGGCCGAGATCGGTTTCGCCAGGAACTCGGTGACGCCGGCGTCGCGTGCGACCGTGACGCGGCGCTTCTCCGAATGTCCGGTCAACATGATGATCGGCGCGTAGGGATTGCCCTTCGATTCCGGTTGCCGGATCATCTGCGCCAGTTCGAGGCCGTCGAAGATCGGCATCGCCCAGTCGGTGATGACGATGTCGGGCACGTAGTGGTGGTACATTTCGAGCGCGGTGGCGCCGTCCTCGGCTTCATAGGCCTCGCGTGCGCCGAACGAATGCAGCAGCGTGCGCAGGATGCGGCGCATGTGCGGATTGTCGTCGCAGATGAGGAACCGCAGCTTGTTGAAGTCGATACGATACATGGTTCGGTCCGCCAGGACGGGTATACCCGGCGTTAACCGTATCGCGGCGGCAGTTAATGAAGGGTTGCAAACCGGGCCGGAAGGGCCTCTGGCACGGCGAAATTAGTAGCCGAACTGCTCGCGCAGGATACGTTCTTCCAGGCTGTGACCGGGGTCGAACAGCATCCGCATGGAGATCGTCTTGTCCGACAGCACCTCGACGCGCTGCACGTCGCGCACGTCGTCATGGTCGGCTGCGGCGGCGACCGGGCGCTTCTCACCCTCGAGCACCTCGATCACCACGAAGGCGGTGTTGGGGAGCAGGGCGCCACGCCAGCGCCGCGGGCGAAACGGGCTGATCGGGGTCAGCGCCAGCAGCGCCGCGTTGATCGGCAGGATCGGTCCCTGCGCGGAGAGGTTATACGCCGTCGAGCCGGCCGGCGTCGCCACCAGAATGCCGTCGGCGATCAATTCCGGCATGCGCTCGTGTTCGTCGATCAGAATGCGCAGATGCGCCGCCTGGTTGGTCTGGCGAAACAGCGCGACTTCGTTGATGGCGTGATGCAGATGCACCGCGCCATGGATGTCGGTGGCGCGCATCAGCAGCGGGTTGATCAGGGATTCCCGCGCCGCCGAAAGCCGCGTGTGCAGGTCGTGCGTGGTGAACTCGTTCATCAGGAAGCCGACGGTGCCGCGATGCATGCCGTAGATCGGCTTGCCCGAGCGCATGTGCCGGTGCAGCGTCTGCAGCATCAATCCGTCGCCGCCGAGCGCCACCACGACGTCGGCCTCGTCGGCCTCGTGGTTGCCGTAGAGCTTGGTGAGCTGCGCCAATGCGCTTTGCGCCTCGGAGCTCGCGCTCGCGACGAAGGCGATCCGGTCATATCGCTGGGGGCTGGTCATCGGACAACGAACTCATGCTGACGCCGGATTGCGCCGCGCCCGTCTATACACCTTGGCAGGCCTTGTCGAGATGGCCCGATCAGACTTCCCGCGCGCATGGCAAACGAAATTGGGCGACCGCAGGATGCGATCGCCCAATTCCGCCCCAAATCGGTCCGGGTCCCGGTGGTCCCGGTATCAGTACCTGGCGACAACCGCCGTGACGGGCGCAAAGCGGTAGTTCAAACCGACCTTGACCTGGCTGATGTCGGATCGGTCGGTGATCGTCGTGGTGCCGTCGGACGCCAGCGCCGTGTGCCGGCCGAACGAGAGGTAGTCGTACTCCGCCTTGGCCGACCAGTTCCTGCCGAGGTCGAATTCGGCGCCGTAGCCGATGGTCCAGCCGACGCGGGTGCTCGAGGTGCCGAAGCCCGTGCCGTTTGCAAACACCGTGCCCGCCTGATTGAAGCAGAGGTTGGGAACATTCAACGCTCCACCCTGCGGATTGAAGCAGGTCGCCGACACCTTGCTGTCCTCGAACGCGACGCCACCCTTGCCATAGAACAGCGTGCGGCCCATGGCATAGCCGACGCGGGCCGTTGCCGTCGCCACCCAGTTGGTCTTGTCCTGCAGGCCGAAGTAGGCCGTGGTCATGCCGGGAACGGTAAACTGAGCGCCAGAGCTGCGCCCGCCATGGACGTTGGCGGCGCCGATGTCGCCTTCGAAGCCGAGGACCCAGTTGTTGGGAAACTGGTAGTTGTAGCCCAACTGGATGCCGCCGACCGGTCCGAACACCCAGGGACTGTTGTTCGCCTGGGGCGAGCCCGGGAATTCAATGTCGGTGCCGCCGCCGGCCGCGCCGAAGAACCCGCCGGCATAGAAGCCGGTCCAGTTCGTTACGCCAATGACCGGGATCGGCGACTTCGGCGCCTTCGTCGGCAGCACGGCGGCGATGGTTTCCGGCGTGAACTGGTAGCGAATGCCGGCATTGCCGGTCCAGCCGTCGATATTGTCGCCGTTACGATAATCGACACGCACGAACCCGAGCCAGCCCGTGTTGACGATCTGCCCGGCGAGGCCGAGCGAATACTGGCCAAAGGTGCCGACGCGGCTGGTCGACGTTCTCTGACTGTACGTGAAGGCGCCGCCGTTGACCTCGCCGTTGAGCGACGTGTAGTTCGAAATGACATCGCCGGCGAACTCGTGGAACACGCTCGCCGAAGCAAACGGCTGCCAGATCACGTTCGGCGTTGCGATCGCCTTGCCGACGCGTACCGACGCACGGCCGATCTGGCTGGAAACGTCGCTGGTCTGAATAACGCCGGTGATGCCGGTGAAGTTGGCGCCGGCGACGCCGGGCGCAGTGAAGCTGTCGACCGAGGTCCTGGAGTAGATGAAGCCGGCCGACGGCTCGATGAACCAGCCCTGGCCCAAATCGAAATTATAGCCCGTCGATGCCGAGATCGACCAGCCATGTGCCCCGACCGGCTGATTGCTGAAAGCAAACCCCGGATTGTTCAGGTTGATATTGTAAAACTCCTGGCGAACCATCACGTCGGCAAAGAAGCGTCCCTTGGTGGCGACGAAATAGGTGCCCCAGAAGGGGACTTCGAACTCGTTGCCGAAGCCCGCGTTGTCGGTGGTCCTCGAGCCGAGATAGCCGGCCGTGGTCCCGAGATGGAGATTCCAGCCGGCGTAATTGAGACGTGCGATATCGGCTCCGACCTGGGCGCCTGCGAAGGTCTGGGTCTGTTGATTGTTACAATTGGTCGTCGCGGTATTGATGACGGCGCCGCCCTGAGTGGAAATGCCGACCGAATTCGACGCGGAGCTGAGGTTGGCCCGGCCGCCGACGCCGCGCGCCCACACGCCACCGCCCGGCTGATCGGGGGCTGGATCCGCAGGCGCCGAAACGAAGGCGCTGCCTTGTTGGGTGAGGAACGCCGTGCTGACGTTGCCGATCGCAGCCGAAATGGCCGCGCTCGCGGCGCTGGCGGGGATCGCAAGGGTGCCGATGTTGTTGATCGTGAACGGTGTCGGGACCTGCGTGGTGGTGCAGTTCTGGAATGACGTGGTCTGGGCGAATGCGGCGGGTGAAGCCAGCAGCAGGCCGGCGAGACCAGCGCAGGCAAAGCCCGCACGGCGAACTGACTTTAAGAAGACGCTCATTCTCGTCCCCAAACAAAGAATCGAAAACAAAAAAATGTCTCGGAAAAAACTAGATGAAGCGCGGCCAACCCGAAAGCGGCACGCCGGCTTAAGGCTTCGTTAAGGAACTGAATCTCGGTTCCTGTACCATTCGAGCAACATTTTGCGGGGGCCATGTGAGCCAGAAGGGGTATTTGCGTAAGGTGGCCACGGACTTTTTCGGCTAGTGAGGTAAGTCACGCCGGGATTTGTCCAACTGGGGCATACGGTCGGGGCATCTGGTTGATTGTGATTTGATGGCTACCCAATCCCGTGCCCGCTCATCGGCGTCTGGATTGATCGGCGGCCGCCAAGACGATATTGCTTTGGGCGTCGGCAAATTTCGGGAATGCCGCCGTTCCGCCCGGAGATTGCCCGAAATGGAAATGTGCGGCCGGACCATTAGCCCGCGCCGGAATGCCAATGCTCAAGCGCCTTGTCTCATTGGTGGCGGCCATCGGGGGATTTTTCCTCCCGATGATGCTTGCCGCCGATGCCGCCCGGGCCGAGAAGCGAGTGGCGCTGATCGTCGGGAATTCGAGCTACCAGACCGTCCCGCAACTGGCCAATCCATCGCGCGATGCGAGTGCGGTCGCGAAGATGTTTCGCGATGCGGGCTTCGACACCGTCGATGTCCAGCTCAACGTCGGCAATCTCGAGTTCAAGCGCGCGATCCGCAAGTTTGAATCTACCGCCGACCAGGCCGATATCGCCGTCGTCTATTATGCCGGCCATGGCCTTGAGATCGGCGGGGTCAACTACCTCATTCCAACCGACGCACGGCTTGCCAGCGACCGCGATGCCGAGGACGAGGCGATCCCGCTGGAACGGCTAGTGTCGTCAGCCGATGGCGCCAAGCGCCTGCGCCTGATCGTGCTCGACGCCTGCCGCGACAATCCCTTCGTCCGGGTGATGCGCCGCGAGCGGAAGACGGCCAGCCGCGCGGTGGTGGCGGGCCTCGGCAAGGTCGAGCCGACCAGTACCGATACGCTGATTGCCTATGCCGCGAAGGCCGGCTCGACGGCCGACGATGGCGATGGCATGCACAGCCCGTTCACGACGGCGGTTCTGAAAAACCTGACCGTCCCGGGTCTTGACGTCCGTCTCGCCTTCGGGCGGGTCAGGGACGAGGTCTTGCGCGTGACCGCGAGCCGGCAGGAGCCGTTCGTCTATGGTTCGCTCGGCGGCGGCAACATCGCGCTGGTGCCGGCGCCGGCGGTCGTGCGCGAAGCGTCCGCCACCGACGTCAAGGCGGATTACGAACTGGTCCAGCAGATCGGCTCGAAGCGCGCCTGGGAGGTGTTTTTGGGTACGCACCCCACGGGCTTCTATGCCGATCTGGCCCGCGCCCAGATCGAGGCCCTGAGCAGCCAGCCCAACGTCAATCTCGCAGCGCTGCCGCAGCCGCCGACGCAGAGTCGCGATACGCCGACAAGGGAGTCGCTGGAGTGGGACAGGGTAAAGGACGCGGCCGATCCGGCCGTGTTGCAGCGATTCATCCGGCGCTTCCCGGATTCGCCGCTGACGGTGAATGCGCAGCAGCGCATCGACGTTTTGAAGAAGGCGCGCGAGGAGCGCGAGCAGCAGGCGCGCGAAGCGCGCGAGACTGCGCGCAAGGCGGCGGAAGAAGCGCAGCGACTTGCTGAACAGCGCCGAGCTGAACAGGCCGCGGCCAAAAAGCGGGAAGACGACGAGCGCCGCGCCCGGGCGGCGGAGGCCGAGCAGAAGGCGAGGGCGGCGGAAGCCGAACGCAAGGCCGCCGAAGCCAAGCAGAAGGCCGAGCAGGCCGAACGGGATCGCGCCGCCGCGGAAGCCGCCGCGCAGCGGGCGGCGGCCGAGCGAAAGGCCAAGGCGGCCGAAGCCGAACAGAGGGCGAAAGCGGCCGAGGCCGAGCGCAAGGCCAATGAAGAAAAGCGCAAGGCCGAACTCGAGGCCGCCGCGGCGAAGGCTGCGAGCGAAAAGCAGGCGCGGGAAGCCGAGGAGGCGCGCAAGAAGGCGGAACTCGCCGCCGCCAAGGAGGCCGCTTGCAAGGCCGAACAGGCCAAGCTCGAACAGATCACCGCCAAGGGCAGTGAAGGTTCGGGCATCGAGGACCTGAAAGCCTTCGCCCGGAACCTGACGTGTGACCGGCTTGGCGGATCGGTCGTCGCGACGCTGAACACATTCTCGGCCGAGGCCGCCAAGCGCGCCGCCGAGCAGCCCAATTCGCCCGAACTGATCCGCTCGGCGCAGTCAGAGCTGGCGCGGCTCGGCTGCTTCATCGGCAAGCCCGACGGAAAGCTGTCCGCCCCGACAAACGCTGCGCTTGGCCGCTATCTGTCGATCGGAGGCCAGCCGTCCGACAATTTCAGCGTGACGACCAAGCTGGTTGCAGAACTCGCCAAGCATACCACCCGCGTCTGCCCAATCGAATGCAGGAGCGGCGAGACGCTCAAGGGCGAGACCTGCGTCGCCGATGAGAATCCCAATGAAAAGCCCAAGGCGCCGGCGACCGCCTCGCGCAAGAGTGACGACGAGGAAGACGCACGGCCGCGACGCAAGCAGACCAGCCGTCAGCCCGATCGCGAGGAACCGCGGCGGGCGCGGCCTGCGCCGGAGGCTCCGCGTATCCGCCAGCAGGCCGTGGCGCGGCCGAGCATTGTGAGCGGTGGTAGTGGCGGCGGCAGCGGCAGAGCCCAGGCCATCATTGGCGTCGGCTTCTGACAATTGCCACATTGTGCGGGGTTAATCCGGGCTGCCCTGTAATCCGCGTCCCGCACTCGAATTGGGAGGCTTCTTCGATGGCTCGATACTTCAGCCCGATGTTGCCATTTGCGGCCGCAGCCGTTGCTGTGATCGCGTTGTCGACGGCGCCCCCGGCCTCGGCCGCCGAATCCAAATTTGGCGCTAACGAACTCGCGCGGAGCAGCGCGAGGACCGTCTCCCACGGCGTCAGGCACAGGACTGCGCAACGAGTCCGGTTTGTCGGATCTCGTGATTTTCGGCGCGATCGATACGCCCCCGCGGCCTTTTGGGGCCGTGGTTGCTACGACGGCTCCTGGTGTGGCAGGCAATTCGTCCTGATGATCGGTATCGGCTACTGAGAGACGGTCACTTCTCCTGCAGCGTCCTGATTGGATCCCAATCCGCGCCCGGCGGGTTCCCGGCCAAATCCTGTGCCCGCTTGCAAAACAGCGATGCCGGCCGGTCGGCGTCGGCGGAACGGCCGAAGGCCGTCGCAGCGCGTGCAAATTCGCGCGCGCGCCAGTGCGCGAGTCCGTCCGCGTAGTCGTCGATCAAGGCCTGCTGCGAGGACGTCAGCCCGCCGGCCAGCGCCATCAGTTCGTAGATTTTCAGCGCCTGGGTTCGCCCCTTGACCCTGATCGCGTCGAGTTCGCGCCAGGCAAATTCCCCGCCTGCAAGGGCGACCGTCGTCTCGGAGGCGATGATGGTGGTGCCGTAGAACTTGTTGGCGCCCTCCAGCCGAGACGCCAGGTTCACCGCGTCGCTCATGACCGAGTAATTGAAGCGCCGCTGCGATCCGAAATTGCCGACCAGCGCCTCGCCGGAATTGATCCCGATCCGCTGAGCCAGCTTGTGCTCGCGGAACAGGGCCGAAGACGCGTTGAGTTCGGCGAGTTGCGTGCAGCAGTCCAGCGCCGCCCGAGCCGCATTGGCGGCATGGTCCGGATCGTCGGCCGGCGCGCCGAACACCGCCACGACCGAATCCCCGATATATTTGTCGACATATCCGCCATGGTTTTCGATGACGTCGGTCATCGCCGAAAGATACTCGTTCATCAGCGACATCAGGTCGTCGGGCGACATCTTTTCCGCGATCAGCGAAAACCCTTCGATGTCGGAGAAGAACACCGTCACGTTGCGGGTTTCGCCGCCGAGTTCAGGCAGCTTGTTCGACGAGAGCATCCGGTTGATGACGTGCGGGGCGAGATAGAGAGCAAAGCTCTTCTGCAGCAGGCGGCGGTCCTTGTCGGCGATAACGAAGCGGAAGCCGATCGTGGCGGCCAAAGCGAGGATGCTCGCCACGATCGGTTCGACGACCGGCAGCGCCAGCGCGTAGTTGAAGGCCACCGTGGCGCCGGCCACGCCGAGCGCGATCATCGCTGCCCAGGAAAAGAACGCGACGACCGGCCGCAGCGTCCAGGCGGCGGCCGCGGCGAGCGCCGCGATCAGGGCTGCGATCGACAGGCGCGACAGCGGTCCGGGTTCGACCACCGCGTTGCGCGCGATCAGATTGTTGACGGCGGTCGCATGGACATAGACGCCGGCGATCGTAGAGACCCGCGAGCCCGCGATAACGGGCGTGCTCTCACCTGCGCAGCGCGGCACGCGCGCGCCCTCGATCCCGGTTGCAAAGCGTTTCGAGGTCATGCGGCGATCCTCGATATCGAGAACGGTGCCGAAGATGACCACCTTGCCGTCGAACCAGCGCCGGAAATAATCCTTGTCGTTCTTGACGGCGCACGCACGCAGATCGGCAAACGAGAAGGTCGGGATGTCGTCGGCGCCGCCTTCGAAATTCAGCGTCATCGTGTTCGGCACCCGGCCGGGTACGCGGTAGCCTGCGAGCGTCATCCTTCCGCGCTCGTCGAATTGCGGCGGGCTCGCCAGCGCCCGTGCCGCCAGTTCGACCGCCATGGTCGGCATCCTCGCGCCGTCGAGGGTAAAGCTCAGCGGCAGCCGCCGCACGACGTCGTCGCTGTCGGTATGGTCGTTGAGCGGCCGGATGTTCTGCTGCTGCCGCACCGCGATGCGCTGCCCGGGCGAAGGCATGATCGGGCGGCCGCCCAGAACTTCGCCCAGCACTACCTTGCCCTTGGCGGATGCTCCGGCGAGCGAGCGCAGGAAGTCGCGGTCGAAACCGCGGACCTTTTCGCCGAGCATGCCGTCGCCGAACGGTATCTCGGATTGCTCGAGCGAGTTCGGAATCACCACGTCGAAGCCGGCGACCCTGGCGCCGCCTTCCAGCGTTGCAGCCAGCACGCGGCCGATCTCGCCGGTCCAGGTCAGCATGGGTGACCCCTTGAAGGGTGGGGTGCGCAAGCTCTCCTCGTCCATCGCGACGATGACGGCAGGCGAGGCGGCGGGGTCGTGTCTTCGGCCGAACACCTCCCAGCGCAGCGCCGTGAGGAGGTCGATGGAGAGGCCGCGGATAGGCCGGACGATGGGAGAAACCGAAGCCGCCGCGCAGACCAGCGCGATGGCGGCGATCACAAGCCTGTCGCGCGTGGTGCGCCTTATTCTCAAGATGGCTTTCTCAAGCTGGCTTGCCCGACACGCCTATTCCATTCGGAGCAGCCGGCCGACGATCGGCGTCGCACCGGGCTTGGCCTGCGGATCGACCCGGAACACGATCTTACCGGACTTGAACGTGGCGCTGTAGAGGCCGCCAGGGACCAGCGCGACGTTCTCGCTGGCGAAATCGAAAAACTTTCCCTTGAGCTGGGTGCCGCCCAGACTGATCTCCTGGCGTTCGCCGGGAACGTCGAGGCGCTTCACGGTCAGCTTGCCGCGTCCCTTGGCCTCCACCAGCGGCGAGGCGCCGTATAGGGTGAGCTGCGGCTCCGGCAAGGCAGATTTGCTCTGGTCGACGCTGCGCAGCACGGTGGCGGCGACACCGCTGGTCTGCCGCGTGGTCGCATTCGCCTGCTTGGAATCGCAATTCGTCTTCTCGGCCTGGACCTCGGCGAGGTGGACGTTGCTCTCCTCGGTGCCGACAATCACGGTGCCGACGCCGCTGATCTTCTCACGCCGGCAGGAATTCATGTAGCTGAGGACGATCGAGCCGTTCTCGCCGATCTTGATGACGGATTTGGGCGTCACATAGTCCATGAATTCGGCGCCGGTCACCTTGCCCTGAACGTCCTCGACGACCGCGACCGGAGACTGGGCCGCCGCGGGAGTAACCAGCGCCAGCAGGCCGAGACTGACAACAATCGCAAACTTCATTTTGGACCCCATTGGAGAGCGCAGGTTCGTTAGTCGCGCCGGCGCCGGAATGGTTGCATGCTTTGCGCAAAATATTTGCCGGTTTGGCCGCCGGAACCGATGGTTATCACCTAACCGTTGGCCAGGACAACCTTGAGGCGCGCCAGACCCTTAGCCGGATTGCCTCACGCAATACTGTCGAGATTGTGATTTCCTGCAATTTCTTCCCGTTGTGTAGCACGGCCCGGCTGTCGCAGTGTCGAGTGGAGGCTGCGGCTAGGGTTGCGTGACACAGGGAGTAGACATGGTCTTTCAGTTCACGGCGCAGCGTCATATGCGCCTGGCCGTCATGGTTCTGGCCTTGTTTTGCGCGGCCGGAGCGCGGGCGCAGGACGCCCCCGCGGCGGCGGCGCAGCAACAACCCGCAGCGACGCCATTGCCGTCGCCGTCCGGACAGAAGGGCGGAGCAGGGCGCGGTAGCAGTGCGACCGCGCCTGCGGCCGAGCAGCATCGCCTGCCGCCGGATTCCACGACCAGACAGACGCTGGCGCTGCCCGGACGCACCCTCAACTTCACCGCCACGGCGGGCTCGATTCGCCTGTTCGACGACAAGGGCGAGCCGCAGGCCGATATCGCCTACACCTCCTATCAGCTCGACGGCACCGATCACGCGACCCGTCCGGTGACGTTTCTGTTCAACGGCGGCCCGGGCGCGTCCTCGGCCTGGCTGCAGTTCGGCGCCGCCGGGCCGTGGCGACTGCCGATCGGCGGCAATGGCGCGGTAGCTTCCGCGACGCCCGAAGTGTCGCCCAACGCCGAAACCTGGCTCGACTTCACCGATCTGGTCTTCATCGATCCCGTCGGCACCGGCTTCAGCCGGTTCGTTGCGTCCGGCGAGGACGTGCGCAAGCGGTTCCTGTCCGTCGACGGCGACGTCAGTTCGATCGCGCTGGTGATCCGGCGCTGGCTCGAAAAACACGACCGGCTGCTGTCGCCGAAATTCGTGACGGGCGAGAGCTATGGCGGCATTCGCGGACCGAAGATCGTGCGCAATCTGCAGACCCAGCAGGGCGTCGGCGTGCGCGGGCTGATCCTGGTTTCTCCGTTGCTCGACTTCCGCGACTTCTCCGGCTCGAGCCTGCTGCAATACGTCTACACCCTGCCGAGCATGGCGGCCGTGGCGCGCGAGGCCAAGGGCGGGATGACGCGCGCCGATCTCGCCGACGTCGAACGCTACGCCCAGGGCGAGTTTCTCACCGACCTGATGAAGGGGCAGGCGGACAAGGAGGCCACGACGCGGCTCGCCGACAAGGTGGCGGCGCTGACCGGCATCGACCAGGCCGTCAGCCGCAGGCTGGCCGGGCGCTTCGATGTCAGCGAATTCCGGCGCGAGTTCGACCGCCGCAGCGGCAGGATCATCGGACGCTATGATGCCACCGTGTCCGGCATCGATCCGTATCCGGATTCGAGCGACGTCCATTTCGGCGATCCTTCCGGGGACTCCCTGATGGCGCCGCTGACCAGCGCCGCGGTCGACGTCACCACGCGCAAGCTGAACTGGCGACCCGATGGTTCGTACCAGTTGCTCAGCGAGAGCGTGAACCGGTCGTGGGATTTCGGCCGCGGCCCGGCGCAGTCGGTTTCACAGCTGCGCCAGATCCTCGCGCTCGATCCGAGGATGAAGCTGCTGGTCGGTCACGGCATGTTCGATCTCGCCACGCCCTATTTCGCGTCCAAGGTGCTGCTCGACCAGTTGCCCGCCTTCGCAGGTGCGCCGCGGGTGAAACTCGTCGTCTATCCCGGCGGCCACATGTTCTATTCGCGCGACGACACGCGACAGGCGTTCCGCTCGGAAGTCGAAGCGTTGATGAAGTGAACTCCGGACAACAAAAAACCGGCGCAGGTGCTGCGCCGGTTTTCTATCGTCATTGCGAGCGCGTAAGAGGCGCGCTGCCTCAGTAAGCCAGCCCGGTGCCCGGCGGCTTTTCCAGCGCGGCGGCGAGCGAGCGATATTCCTCGCTTGCGGTGCCACTGATCTGCGCGATCCTGTTCAGGTGATACTGCGCCTGATCGCGGTTGCCCTGTTCGACCTGCCACAGGCCGTAATACTGCCAGGTCTTGACGTGGCTCGGGTCGGCCTTGAGCGCGCGCTCGTACCAGATCTGCGAGACCTTGTAATCGCCGAGCTTGCGATAGGAATAGCCGATCAGGTTGGCGACGGCGGCGCTGTCGTCGCGGCCGAGCGCCTTCAACTGCTCGATCGCGGCGGCGTAGTCGTGGCGGTCGTAGATCGCGGCGTAGGCGGCGCGATAGCCATCGGCGAACGCGGTCTGTTCGGTGCCCGGACGGGCTTCGCTCGATTTCTTCTTCTTTTGCGGCGGCGGAGGCGGATCGTTGTCGGGCGCTGCGTAGACGACGGTAACGACGGGGGCCGCCGCGAGCGTCAGCGACAACATTGCGAGAGTCAAAAGCCTGATCGCTAGTTTATTCATGCATCTCTCCTGATGGCCGATTTGGCAATCCTACACCGAAGGTCGCAGATGTGAACACCCGGCGGCCGAGAACATTCCCTCCCGCGCAGCTCGATTCCGCCAATTTCGCAAATGCCGCGGAGCATGCCTCGCGGAGCATGACGAGTCTTTTATCCAGATGAACGAACGCCACAGCTTTGCTTCAGGAGAGGTTCAGCGCGGCCGCATTAAAGTCGTCTGTGTGATCGGCGAAGTCAGACCATCCGGTCGAAGATGCGCGGATCCGCTGGATGAGGAGACGACCATGCTCAAGACCATTTCCGCCGCACTGCTTGCGGTTTCCGTTTTCGCCGCGCCTGCGTTCGCCGGTGGCTATGGCAGGGACACGCACGCGCCGGCCTTCAGGGACGGGCACGCGAACTCAAGAATGTTCAACGCCTATGGCTGGGCGGGCCGCGACCACCATCGTCACTATCGCCATCATCATCGTGACTATCGGCACTTCCGGTTTCATCATCATCGCCATCACCACCATCACTGACGCGTGCGCCGGATCACACAGGCCCCATTGCAGCACGCAACCGAACGCGTTGCGTTTCGCTGAAACGGATCCGCCGGCGCGTTTCGATTCCCATTGCCCCGCCGCGCCCGCGGGTTTCACACCAGCCCACGCCATTTCCCCCATGGTCGTGGGCTGGTGCCATTCTGAACTTTTCGGGAAGAGGCCGGCACGGGATAACCCGGTTGCGAATTCCATTTCGCCATCAAGAGGTCTAAGAAGCGGCGAAGGCGGCGGGGGGACGGGTTTCGCTTGAAGAGATCAGCCAGAATTGCGGCGATGGTGTTGCTGCCGATGGCGCTCGCGGCCTGTGCCGCCAGCGACGACAGCAAGCCGCTCACCTATACCGACGATCGCGGCATCTCCAGCCAGCCCTTTCCCAGCAACTACCGCGCCGAAGCGCTGGCGTTTCTAAAGACCTACCTCAACAACCCCGTCGGCGTGCGTGACGCCGTCACGGCAGAGCCGGTCCAGCGCGTCGTCGGCGGGCGGCTGCGCTACGTCGTCTGTCTCCGGTTCAGCGCACGCGAATCCGACGGCGGCTACCGCGAGCCGCGCGAACGGGCCTTCGTGTTCGTCGATGGCCGGTTTGACCGCATCCTCGAGAGCGCCAGCGAGCCCTGCGCCGGCGCCGTCTATGCGCCGTTTCCCGAGTTGGAAAAGCTGACGCGGTAGCGCCCTGGGGCGCGGTGACCGGAGCGGGCGGGACCCCATCAGCCCAACCCGACCGGACTGCCGGGGAGGAACCGTGAACGGAACCGGATCACTTTTCGGCGAGGCTTGAACCTTGCCTTAGGTATCGCGGACATCAACTAAATGGGAAACCGGTCAATTAACGCAAAAAAGAACCCTATATGTAAGGAACCAAAGCGGTTTGTGGCTCTTGCGTCACAGCTGCGGGGATTCGGCGCGGGCGGCTTTGCCGCAAAGCAACCCAAATGAGGTCACGTTGTTTGGTTTGGTACCAGCAACGTTTGTAACGGGGATACGACTATGAAGAAGGTTTTGATCGGCGCTGCCGCGCTGGCCGCCATGGCGGTTCCAGCCTTTGCGGCTGACATGCCGCCCCGGCCGTATGCCAAGGCGCCGGCCTATACCGCGCCCGCGGTCGTCTATAACTGGACCGGATTCTATATCGGCGGCCATGCCGGCGGCGCCTTTGCCGGAAACGATTCCCTGCAGGGCAGCGATGCCCGGTTCATGGGCGGCGTGCAAGGCGGCTTCGATTACCAGTTCGCGCCAAACTGGGTGTTCGGCGCCGAAGCCCAGTACAGCTGGCTGCCCAGCAACAACAATAACGGCCTGCTTTTCCCGGGCGGCACGCTGGTGACCTCCAACACCGACCAGATAGGCTCGGTGACCGGTCGGCTCGGCTACACGTGGGGCCCGGCGCTGCTCTATGCCAAGGGCGGTTACGCCTGGCGCGACGGCAACAATGTCGGCGTGACCGTTGGCGGCGTGCCGGCGGCCTTCACCACCAACGGCAACCACAAGGACGGCTACACCGTCGGCGGCGGTCTCGAATACATGTTCGCCCCGAACTGGTCGGCCAAGGCTGAGTACCAGTACTACAATTTCGGTAACACCAGCTTCACGTCGGGTCCGGCCGATGTCGCCGGCCGCAGCTTCCGCAACGACGAGCACACCGCCAAGGTGGGCGTGAACTACCGCTTCGGCTGGGGTGGTCCGGCGGCTTCCAGATACTGATACGGACATCCGTCATCGCGAAAAGGCCGGCTTCGTGCCGGCCTTTTTTATTGGACGGCACATGCGGGAAGGGCGCTCGCCGACTTTTTCTGAGCGGTCGAAAATATTTTTCGCGGTGCACGCAACTTTTCGTCATGATCCGCTATTATGGATTTGCCGGCTGGTGGTGGACAAACAACATGCGTGTTTTTGCGTTAGGGCTGATCTTTTCCGCAGCGGCGTTTCCGTGCCTTGCCCAAACCGTCCTCAAGACCGAACCGCTCATGCTCGCTCCCTATGAAGTCGCCTTCGTGCAGGACCCGTCTTGCGGGGCCGGCAAGGTGCTCAAGGTGACGGGTACGATCAGGGGCGTTCAGCGGCGCAAGGCCTGCGTAACCCTGGCTTCGGAACAGGCGTCGCTGGTATCGGCGACCCCGTAGAGCTCTGTTTCTTCGGATGTCGTCCCGTCGAATCGGGATTCAGACATTGCTGGCGCTTGTTTGCCCGGCTGCTTAGCTCGTCTCTAGAATATTGAATTGCGACCGCGATCCGTGGCGGCAGCCAGGATGGACGACGTCTTACGACGCCAACTGCAATTCGGTCATGGCTTCGCGCTCGGCGTCGGCCTTGTTGCGGGCGGGGTCCTCGTGCGGCTCGGCCTGGCAGAACTTGATCTCATAGTCATAATCGAGCACCCGGCGGGGTGCGATCCTGGCTTCTTCGGACACGACGTCGACCACGAGACCGCTCTTCTGGGCGACCTTCCAGACATCGGCTTCAGTGGGGTAGGCCTTGCTGAGCTTGGCCTCGTTGGAGAACAGTGCGTAGGGCATCGTCGGCTCCGGTAAAAACGGTCAACGCGGCAGGCCGGTCCGGGTTTCCGTTATGGCTGCCATGCCGGTCAGCTTCACAGTCGTGTGAGGTCGAAAAACGTCCTTTCCGGGCCATTTTGTGGGACTTCCCAAGCCGTCCCTGAGTCGTAAACGGCGGGTAAATTCCGCGAAAAAGAATCCCCGAGACTCGTTTGCTAGAATCGCCGGATGTTTCCGGCCATGAGCCCGATCTGCCAGATCTTCTGCGAGCGCGTCCGACTGGCGCTCGCCGTCACGTTGTTCGCCGCCTGCGCGGCCAACGTGGCGTTGGTCTGTGCCTGGCTGTGAAATAGTACTGTTGGGCGCAGTGGATTGACGCCCCGGCCAATCTCCTCATCATGCCCATCAACACGCACCGCGTAGCCAAACGCGGGGCGAACTTTAAGGATGGGACGGAAATGATCGAAACGCTGCAGCAGCGGGTCAACGCAGACGAGGCCCTGGTCCGGCGAGGCCGCTACCTGACGACCACTTTCCTGCTGGAGATAGGCCGCGCCTCCTGGCTGATCTCGATCTTCGAGGGCCGGATCGTATCGGTCGCATCGGGTCCGTTCGTGATGCCGTCGTCGTCCTTTGCGCTGCGCGCTTCCGAGGAGGACTGGCAGAAGTTCTGGAGCAGGCGACCGCCGCCGGGATCGAACGACCTGATGGCGCTGATCAAGCGCCGCGAGCTGAAGGCCGAGGGCAATCTGCAGGTGTTCATGTCCCACCTGCGCTACTTCAAGGAAGCGCTCGCCAAGCTGCGCGCCGAGGGAGCCGCCGCATGAGCGCGAAGTTCGAACCGATCATCGGCCGCTACATGCATCTCGATTTGTTCGGCCGGCCGCACCGGATCTATGTCGAGGAAGCCGGCGAGGGGACGGCGTTGCTGTGCCTGCACACCGCGGGCTCGGACGGGCGGCAGTATCGCGGCCTGATGAACGACGCGCGCGTCACGTCAAGGCATCGCGTGATCGCCTTCGACATGCCCTGGCACGGCAAGTCGTCGCCGCCCGCCGGCTGGCACGACGAGGAGTATCAACTCACCTCGGCGCAATACACGACGATGGTGCTGGAGATTTCGGCAGCCCTCGGGCTCGACCGACCGATCCTGATCGGCTGCTCGATCGGTGGCCGCATCGCGCTGCATCTGGCGCTCGAACATCCCGAAAGCTTTCGCGCCATCATCGGTCTGCAGGCCGGCGCGCATGTCGATCCCTATTACGACCTCAACTTCCTGCATCGCCCGGACGTGCATGGCGGCGAAGTATGCGGCGCCATCGTCTCGGGCCTGGTCGGCCCCGATGCGCCTGATCGTGAGAGGTGGGAGACCATCTGGCACTACATGCAGGGCGGTCCCGGCGTCTTCAAGGGTGACCTGTATTTCTACAAGCTCGACGGTGACATCCGCGGCCGGGTCGCGCAGATCGACACCAGGCGCTGCCCGCTGTTTCTGCTGTCGGGCGAATACGATTATTCCTGCACGCCGGAGGAAACGCTGGCGGTGGCGAACAGCATTCCCGGCTGCGAGGCCACCATCATGAAGGGCCTCGGCCACTTCCCGATGAGCGAAGACCCGCAGGCGTTCATGACGCACCTGCTGCCGGTGCTGGAGAAAATCGCGAGGAAATAAGCGGGCGGCTGGCGCGGGCTATTCTTCAAGCCGCGGCGGCAGTTCGGTCTCCTTGATGGAGGCGTGGACCCTCGCCATGGTGGCGCTGCAATAGGCCTCGCGCTCCCGGTTGAACCGCTCCTGATGCGCGCGAAAATTGGCGACCCGCGCCTTGATCTCGGACTGGAATTCGTCCCGCAGGTCGGGCCGCGCCGGCAGGGCCGGTTTTGGCTTTTCGGCAACGCCACCGCTCACGGCCAAAAGGGCTGCGATGTCGTGGATCTGCGCGGGAGCGATAGCAGTGGTTGGAGGCGCGCTGGCAGTGCTGGGGGGAACGGCTGGACGCGAGGCAGGCGGCGTTGCGACCATGCTCTCGGCGTCCGGCTTCTTGCCGGTTACCGATTGAACAAAAGCCATCGTCTGCGCGATCAGGAGATCGCGTTCCCTCATCCATGTCATGAATCACCTCGGCCCGGTGCAGTCCATCAAACCGATTCTTCGGAATCAAGCTAGAGCGGAGGTGACCGGTGGATAAGTGCCGTGCTTTTGTGCGTGAGGTGACAAAACTGCGACAGTTCGTACTGCCGGCGTGCATATGGCCGCCGGCGATGGCCGGTTCTGCAAGTCGTTGCGACGCGGGCGATGCCTAGCGTTGGCTTGGATTGGTGTTCGGGACGAACGGCGCGCCGATGATTCGGACCTGCGGCTGATCGCTGACGTTGATGATGGGCCGTTCGGCGGATCGCGTTGGCGCCGGCGTGCTTGTCTGCTCCAGTGCGGTTGTCCGATCGGCGAGGCGGACCGGCTTGTTGTCGTTCGGCTCGACCAGTGTGGCGCCACTTGCGACCACCACCGCAAACAGGGTGACGACCGCCAGCAGGACCATGTTGCAGTTTTCTTCGCGTATTTTCATGCCGGGAGAACGAGGGACATGACGGTTGGTTCCCGTCGGGAGCCCGCTCACGTGACCGCCGGCACAGTATTTCATGCTGCGCCGGGGCAGGGTGACCCCCGACCAATCGGAGATATCAAGATGCTGGCCTGGACCGTTCTCGCTGCAACCGCGCCGGCGCTGCTGTGCCTGGGCGCTTCGGCATTTCTAGCCTACAAGGAGAGGGCGCAATGGATCTGGTTCGCGGCCTTTTCCGTCGTGGCAGGGTTCGGCGGCCCGACCGTGCTGCAGACGATCGGCGCGTGGCGGCTCGCCGCGCAGGGGTAGCGGGGCTTCGCGCAAGAAAAACACCCCGCCGCTGTTGACGGGGTGAAGTTCGGGAGGAAACGGCGCCGGAGAGCGGCGCGAGGCAGATGATGTCATGATTCGGCCGGTCGAAGTGTGAGCCAACCGACACACTTGTGTCGCAAACGTTGCCTCAACAGAATTTTTACCCTGCCGTCCACCGGTTTTGCCTGTGAAATTCCCTCAACCCTTTGAGCGGCGCCAAAGACAAACTTGATGCCGGCCCTATTCGGGGAGGTGCGCAAATGCAACCCAACAGCGACGTGATGTTCGTCGTCACCTACGACAGCGGCCAGGAGGAATGGTTCTGGATCGATGCACAGCTGACGCGGGGCGGCGATCAGGTGGTAGGGGCGCTCGTGAAACAGCGCCAGCGGCGCGGATGGCTCCCTGAGGGCAACATCCAGAGCATCAAGCGACTTAGTTGAGCAACACGTCAGCTCGCCTAAGGCGCTGTCTCGGATACCGGCGTGACGAGAGCGCTTTCAGTCAACTTGCTCGGCTCCGCCATTTCGATCGGGCCCAGCCGGTCACAGAACACACACTTCAACTCCGTGCGTCCTGTGTAACTGGGGGCCGGTACCATTCTCTTGCCGCACTGCAAACAGCGGGTGACTCGGTCCATGGCGACCTCCTGCGACGGTGCATCATAACTGGCGCAGGAAAGCTTGGTTCCGTTGGACGCAGCAAATAAGCAGTGGAATGCATCAGCGCTTTTTCGCGTACACGCGTGATGTGCGTGCGGGTTAGTCCGTTTCGGGGAACGGATACAACATCGGCTGGTTAATTCCGCATGGATCGTTTCTGTCTCCCCATCATCTCCGCAAGCATCCTGCTGCTCGTGACAGCGTTCGCGCTGGCAACGCCAGGATTGAAGTCGGACGGCCCCCCGCAGGAGACACTCCTGTTGCGGAGCGCGCCTCGATGAAGCGGTGACTGCTTCGCCCGACGGCCAAGAGCGATCGGCGCGCCGTGGAAGCGCTTCCAAAATCAAAGTTGCAAGACAGTGGTTTATTGGTGCCGGTTGAGAGGATTGAACTCCCGACCTTCGGTTTACAAAACCGCTGCTCTACCGCTGAGCTAAACCGGCGAATTGAAGCGGTCGATGAGCGGTGATGCGCCGCCGCGTGGCCGATCTTCGGCGGTTCGAATACCAGACTTGTCCACAAAGGGCCAGAACCTGCGCGGGTCCTGCTATGCGGTGAAACGGAAAAAGGCGGCCAGACGGCCGCCTTTTGGTCGTTGGTGCTGAATATCTTACTGGCAGAGATGGGTCCGGCCGTCCTCGCCGCGGAACAAGGTGCCGGGCATGCATACGAAGCCGTTGCGGCGGGCGTAGTCCTCGCCGACGAAGGGGGTGGTGGCGATGGCGGCGGCGGTGCCGCCTACCACGCCGGCCGCGACATCGCCCGGCGAGATGCCGCTATCGTCGTCCCAGCGGTTGTAGCTGTTCTGCCATGCGCGGTCCCGGTAGGCCTGGTCACGGTAAACCTGGTCGCCGTAGACCTGACGCTGGTAGCTGCCGGTATAGGGATTGCCGGGTCCCTTGTTCTGGCAGTTGGCGTTTGGATAGAACTGCGCACAATAGCCGGGATTGTAGATCACTTCCTGCGCCATCGCCGGGCCGGCCAGCGTAGCGGCGAGGACCGCTGCGGCGGCGAGGATTGCGGATTTCTTCATGTGTGGATGCTCCGTGGCTGATAATGCAGGGCTAAGTGCGCCTGAGGCCGATGGTTCCGGCGCGCTCTTTTTTTGCCGGATTCAAACCGCCGTGATGCCGGCAGGCGTCAAAAGCGCGCAAGTGCACCGGCACGGCCTGTTCGATGAAGTGTTGACCTGACAAAGGCTTTGGACTGGTATTTGATCAGGCAGGTGAGAGTGCAGGGGGCGAATGTTCGGAATTCTTGGGCTGGGGTTTTTGGTGGGCATGCAGCACGCGCTCGAAGCCGATCATATTGCCGCCGTATCGAGCATCGCCGCCCGCCGCAGCCATGTCGCCGATATCGTCAAGCACGGGCTGACCTGGGGGCTTGGCCACACGCTGACGCTGTTCGTGTTTGCCGGCGCCGCCATCCTGCTCGGCCACGCGATCCCCGAAAGCGTCGCCACGCCACTGGAAACCGCCGTTGGCGTCATGCTGATCGGCCTCGGCGCGCACGTATTGTGGCGGCTGTGGCGCGACCGGGTGCATTTCCACAAGCACGGCCATGGCGACGGAACGGTGCATTTTCACGCCCATAGCCATGCCGGCGAGACCACGCCGCATGCCCGCACAGCGCACGCGCACGAACATGGCTTTCGCTGGCGCACGCTGCTGGTCGGGCTGATGCACGGCATGGCGGGCTCCGCGGCGCTCCTCGTGCTGACGGTATCGCAGGCGTCCAGTCCTGTGGTCGGGCTCGGCTATGTCGCGCTGTTCGGGATCGGCTCGATGATCGGCATGGGTGCGCTGTCGGTGGTGATCGCCGTTCCGCTCGCGGTCTCTGCCCGCTGGCTGACCTGGGCCAATCGCGTCTTGCAGGGCGCGGTGGGACTTGCCACCATCGCGATCGGACTTATGACGGTCTACGAAACCGCATTCGCTTGAGGGGAAACGTCCATGGATCGCCGGAATTTTCTGGCCGGAAGCGCCGCATGCGCGCTGGCCGCGAGCACGGGCAACGCCCTGGCGCAGTCGGGGCCGCTGACCAAAATCATCTTTCCCTTTGCCGCCGGCGGCGGCGGCGACGCGCTGTGCCGGGTGCTGGCGCAGCACATCGGCCCGCTGGTCGATCGCAACATGATCGTCGAAAACCGCACCGGCGGTGACGGGCTGATCGGCATCAAGGCGGTCAAGGGCGCCAGTCCCGACGGCTCTACCATCCTCGTCACCACCGGGCCGACGATGTATCTGCTGCCGATGGTCGAGACCACGCCAAGCTTCGACGCGGCAAAGGACTTCGTTCCGGTCAGCCAGCTCGTGCGTTTCGAATTCTGCGTCTTCGTCGGCACGGCGGTTCCGGCCGAGGTCAAGGATTTCAAGCAGTTCGTCGCCTGGCTGAAGGCCAATCCGGACAAGGCCACGTTCGGCGTGCCCTCCAACGGCACCATTCCGCATTTCACGGGATCGCGGCTCGAGCAGGCGCTCGGCATCAAGCTGACGCGGGTGGCCTATCGCGGCAGCGCGCCGATCATCAACGACCTGGTCGGCGGCCATATGCCGTTCGCGATCTCCACGTTGACCGACGCCATCCCGCAGCATCGCGCGGGCAATGTCCGGATTCTCGCGGTCGGCAGCGCGCAGCGTTCGCCGTTCCTCCCGGATGCGCCGACCTTGAAGGAGAGCGGCGTCGATCTGGTGGCCGATGGCTGGTACGGGATGTGGCTGCCGGCGGGCGCCTCGCCGGATTTTGCGAAGAAGCTGAGCGAGGCCGCGGCCACCGCGCTCGCCAAGCCCGAGGCCAAGGAGAAGCTTCTGGCGATCGGCCTGATCGCGGTCGGATCGACGCCAGAAGGCCTCACCCAGGCGCTCGCCGCCAACACCGCATTCTGGCGACCGATCGTGGATGCGACGGGCTACAAGATCACGAACTGAACAGGGAACGTCATTCCGGGATGGTGCGTAGCACCAGACCCGGAATCTCGAGATTCCGGGTTCGGCTCTTCGAGCCGCCCCGGAATGACGAGCCGTCGCATCGTTCTGTTCAGCGCGCCGTATTGGTGATTTATTTCCCTATTGTGACACCAGGCGACCCCGGCCGGCGGTATCAGCAACAGGAATTTCAACGCGCCGACATTAGCTTCTTTCTGCTGCTGCCGCTGAGCTGCTCAAGCATCTTCACGCGAACAGGGAGGCAGTACGATGACGATCCGGCCCGACCCGACGTTTCACGCATCGCCGAAGCTTGCCATGGAAGCTCCGGCAGAGAACTTTGCCTACACCTTGCTGCTCAGTCCTGATTTCTCGAAGCCCGACGCGCTCGCCGTGATCGACGTCAAGCCGGGCTCGCCGACTTACAGCAAGATCGTTCACACCGTGACGATGCCCAACAAGGGTGACGAGTTCCACCATTTCGGCTGGAACGCGTGTTCTTCGGCGCTGTCACCGCTCGCCGGCCACGCGTTTCTCGAGCGGCGCTATCTCATCATTCCCGGCATGCGGTCCTCCCGGATCTACATCGTCGATACCAAGCCGGATCCGACGCAGGCGAAGATTCACAAGATCATCGAGCCCGAGGAGATATTCAGGAAGACCGGCTACTCGCGGCCACACACGATCCATTGCGGGCCGGAAGGCATTTACGTCTCGACGCTCGGCGGTGGCGGCAAGGACGGCACCGATGGACCGCCCGGCATTTTCATCATGGATTGCCAGACCTTCGAGGTTCTCGGGCGCTGGGAGATCGATCGCGGTCTCCAGACCAAGCACTATGACTTCTGGTGGAACCTGCCGCGCGATTACATGGTGAGCAGCGAGTGGGCGTTGCCGCCGCAGTTCGAGAACGGGATCGTACCGGAGGATCTGCTCTCGAACAAATACGGCCACCGGATCCACTTCTGGGATCTGCGCGCGCGCAAGAATGTCCAGACCATCGATCTAGGCGCCAACCACCAGATGGCGCTGGAAGTGCGTCCCGCGCACGATCCGGTGCGCGAGTACGGCTTCGTGGGCGTCGTGGTCGACACCACCAACCTCGAAGGCTCGATCTGGACCTGGTGGCGCGAGGGTGGAAAATTCCACATCGAGAAAACAGCGACGATCCCGCCCGAGCCCGCGCCGAAGGAGCAACTGCCGCCGCTGCTGCAGGGCTTCGGCGCGGTGCCGCCGCTGGTCACCGACATCGACCTGTCGATGGACGACAAGTTCCTCTACGTATCGTGCTGGGGCACCGGCGAGATGCGCCAGTACGATGTCAGTGATCCCAGAAAGCTGAAGCTTGCCGGATCGGTTCACATCGGCGGCATTGTACGCAAGACGCCGCATCCGAACGGCAAGGCCTACGCGGGCGGACCGCAGATGGTCGAGATCAGCCGCGACTGCAAGCGGGTGTACTGGACCAACTCGCTGTACTCCACCTGGGACGATCAGTTCTATCCAGCGGGCATGCCCGCGGCCGAAGTGATGGCGATCGCAAATCCAGGCGGAGGCCTCGAATTGGCAAAGGACTATTGGGTGGATTTCCCGGACGGATACCGGGCGCATCAGATCCGGCTCGACGGCGGTGACTGCTCGACCGATTCATTCTGCTACCCGTCGGTCTGAATTTGAGCGGATATGACTGGACGCCGGCCTGGCTCTGGCTGGCGGTCGTCGCGAGCGGCCTCTATCACGGCGCCAATCCGGGAATGGGATGGCCGCTCGCGGTTTCGGCGGGATTGATGGAACGGTCTCCGCGGGCGCTGGTCTCAGCGCTCGGGCCGCTGGCTATTGGCCATCTGCTGGCGATGCTGCTGGTGATCCTTCCGTTCGCGCTGCTCATCACGCTGGTCGAATGGCAGCGCCAGATCCAAACGGGCGCCAGCCTCCTTGTCATCGCCTTCGGCATCTATCGGCTTGTTAGCCGAAGCCATCCACGGGCGCTGGCGCGGATCCCGCCGACGCAATTGGCGTTGTGGTCCTTTGCAGTCGCCATCGCGCATGGCGCGGGACTGATGCTGGTGCCGATCTATCTCGGACTCTGCGGTGAAGCCGACCTCGACAGGGGGCATGCGGCGGCCGGAAGCCTCATCAATGCCAACCTCGGGATGGCGGTGCTCGTCGCCATCGTCCACGCCGCCGCGATGATCGCCGCCGGCGGATGTCTCGCGTGGCTGGTCTACCGCTATCTCGGTCTCAAATTCGTATCGCGTAGCTGGTTCAACCTGGAGACGGTTTGGGCCGTCAGCCTCATTCTGGTCGGCGCCATCGCGTTGGTGCTCAGCCTCGCGGGGTAGGCATCGCTTGACCAACGCATAACTCCGTGGTTATACGTCGATCAATAACCAACGGGTTATCGATCAAATGCCAACCGGCCACGATGTGCTGTTCAGAACGCTTGCCGATCCGACCCGCCGGGCGATCTTCGAGCGGCTGTGCCGCGAGGGAGAGCAGACGGTTGGAGCGCTAACGGCCCGCGCCGGGATTTCGCAGCCGGCCGTCTCGAAACATCTCGGGGTGCTGAAACAGGCCGGCCTGGTGCGCGACCGTCATGAAGGCCGGCAGACGCACTACAGCGCGCAGCTCGGCGCGCTCAGCCCGCTGATCGACTGGACCCGCCAGATGGCCGGCTTCTGGCAGGACCGGTTCGACGATCTCGAAGATCTCCTGAAGAGGATGGACCAATGAATGACACATCGACCGAAACGCGCTCCGTGGTCGTCGAACGGGAGTTCGCGTTTCCGCCGGAAAAGCTCTGGCGCGCGCTGACGCAGCCGCATCTGATCGAGGAGTGGCTGATGAAGAACGACTTCAAGCCTGTGGTCGGTCACAGCTTCAATCTTCGCGGAGAATGGGGCGGCGTGCTGGACTGCGAGGTCCTTGCCGTCGATCCGGTCAGGACGCTGTCCTACACCTGGAATTTCGTGAACGACGACCCTGCCTTCAGTCTGAAGAGCGTGGTGACCTTTACGCTCACGCCGACGAGCAGGGGCACCCACCTGCGCATGGAGCAATCCGGCTTCCGGCCGGATCAGAAGCAGGCCTACGGCGGCGCCAATGCCGGATGGCAGCAATTCCTTGCGAAGCTGGATCAGCTTCTGGCACGGCCGGATTGAAGTCTCTCGCGTTGACGACAGGAGTGAACGCAATGGCTGGCAAAGCATCCAGCAAGTCTGCGAAGGTCGCAAGGAAGACCACCGCCAGAAGGGCCGCCGCGAAGCCGGTCCTTCTGTCGGGCGGCAATCCGCAGATCGCGAAGGGTAACGGCGACGCGCCCGTGCAGGCCTACATCGAGGCGATGCCGGGCTGGAAAGGCGATGTCGGGCGCCGCCTCGATGCGCTCATCGTGCGTACCGTCCCGGGCCTGGCCAAGGCAGTGAAATGGAATTCGCCCTTCTATGGCGTCGAGGGCGAGGGCTGGTTCCTGAGCTTTCACTGCTTCACGAAGTACATCAAAGTGACTTTCTTCCGCGGCACATCGCTGCGACCCGTGCCTCCCGGCGATTCCAAACATCCGGAGGTGCGCTACCTCGATATCCATCAGGATGAGCAACTCGACGAAGCTCAGTTCGCCGCCTGGGTGAAGCAAGCCAGAGAGCTGCCCGGCGAGCGCTTGTGAGCGGCAGGCGGACGACAAAAGCCATGAAGAAAGCTGAAGCCATGAGGAAGACGAGCGGTTCGAAGGAGACGAAGGGTGACTCTCCCTCCCGCATGATCGATGCGAGGATCAAGGAGCTCGGCGACTGGCGCGGCGAGATGCTCGCGCGGGTTCGGACGCTGATCAAGCAGGCCGATCCTGAAGTGGTCGAGGAGTGGAAGTGGCGAGGGGTCCCGGTGTGGGAGCACGACGGCATCATTTGCACCGGCGAGACCTACAAGGCGGTCGTGAAGCTGACCTTCGCCAAGGGCGCCGCGCTGGAGGATCCTTCAGGCCTCTTCAACTCCAGCCTCGAAGGCAATACCAGGCGCGCCATCGATATACACGAGGGCGACAGGCTCGATGAAAAGGCGCTGAAGGCGCTCATTCGCGCGGCCATCGCGTTGAACACTTCGAAGCGAGCCGCCGCGCGGCCCGTCCGCGCGCCGAAGCGCGCGAAGAGCGCCTGAAGCAAAATCGCGTCAGGTCTGGATCCTCGTGCGATGCCTTCCGCGCCGATGCAGTATGGCGCGGACCAGCGCTGTGAGGAAAGCGGCGACCAATTGATCGAGTATCTGTCCGGCGTTGCCTTGTTCGCGATCGATCTGTTTTGCCTGTGAGTTCATGGAAAGAAACCTTTGCCACCGACGGGGAGTGCCGCCGGTGGCTCATGAAGTAACGAGACCATTTAACGCAACGGCGTCGGCTTATCGCCGCGCTTCGAGCACGATATTGAAAGGCGTCTCGGCCGCGATCCGGACCCGGCCAAAACCGGCTTCACGCAGGACTGACTCGAGCCGGGCCGGTCCGGCCTGGCCGCCGAGCGCAAGCCCGACCTCTTCGGCCAGCGAAACCGGCGTGCAGATCATCGTGGAGCCGGCATAGTAGAGCCGGCCGACCGGATTCATGTTGTCTTCCAGCGTGTCGCCCGCGCGGGGCTCCACGGCCATGAACGTGCCGTCGGGCGCCATGGCTTCCAGAACCCTGCGCGCCGCGCCGACGGGGTCGCCGAGGTCGTGCAGCGCATCGAAGCAGCAGATGAGATCGAAGTCGCTGCCGGCGAAATTCTTGGCGGTGGCGACGGCGAATTCGACCCTTGCTGCGACGCCTTCGCGCTCGGCCGCGTCACGGGCGCAGGCGATGGAATCGCCGTGGTTGTCGACCCCGAAGAACCTGGACCGCTCGAAAGCCTTCGCCATCAGAATGGTCGAGGTGCCATGGCCGCAACCGATATCGGCGACCTTGGCGCCGCGCTTCAGTTTCTCGACCACGCCGTCCAGTGCGGGCAGCCATTCCTGCACGAGATGGGCCTTGTAGCTGACGCCGAAGAAGCGCGACATTCCGCTGAACAGGCAGTTGCACCGTTCGTGATAGCCGGCGGCGCCGCCGTTGCGGAAGGCCTTGCTTACCTTGGGCTGGTCCACCATCACGGCCTGGCAAACCTCGAACGAGCCCAGCAGGTAGACCGGGCTGTCAGGATTGCCGAACACCATCGCCTGCTCGGGATTCATGACGAAACGCTTCGTCGCGGCGTCGTAGTCCAGATAGCCGGCGGCGGCGTGCGCGCTGAGCCATTCGCGCACCATGCGCTCGACCGTTCCGGTGCGCCGCGCCAGTTCTTCCGGCGTCGCCGGTCCTGATTTCGCAAGCGTGCTGTACAGCCCGAGTTCGTCGCCGATGCGCACCAGCGGCGCAATCATGGCTGCGCCGAGGTCGTCCAGCATCCGCGCGACGAAACTTTCCAGCTTCTGCTCGTTGAGTTCTCTCACCATCTTGTCCATTGCAGTCTCCTTTGACGCGGCGAGACATAGGGCCGAACCGGGGTGCGACAAATGACCAGACTGCCGGATGGCTTGACTGAGCGTCTGAATTCACTCAACTTTTTGCCGTTCGTCCGGGAAGCGTGACCGAGCGTCCGATTGGAGCTGCGAATATGGGAGCGGATGCTCTCTCCGACGTGTTGCGCGCCGTGCGACTTAGCAGTGCGATGTTCTTCCATCTCGACGTTCGCGCACCCTGGGTGGCCGCGGCGCCGGCATCGTCCGCCTGCGCTGCCGCCGTTCTGCCGGGCGCGCAGCATGTGATCGAATATCACGTGATCATTGACGGCTGCTGCTGGGGCGGGCTGCTCGATGAGCCCTCCGTCCGGCTCGACGCCGGCGACATCATCGCGTTTCCGCAAGGCGCGGCCCATGTACTTTCGAGTGCGCCGGGCATGCAGGCGATCCCTGATATGAGTTACTACCACCAGCCGACAGCTGATCAGCTTCCGCACAGGATCAGCATCGGTGACAACGGGCCTGCCGACGCGCGCATCCTGTGCGGATTTCTCGGCTGCGACACGCGTCCCTTCAATCCGCTGCTGGAAGCGCTGCCCGCAGTGATGCACCTGCGGCGAAGTTCATATCGCGAGAATTCCGGAATTGCTTTCCTGATCGGTGCTGCAAGGGCGGAAACCGAAGGGCGCCGGACGGGTGGGGAGGAAGTGCTCGCGCGCTTGGGCGAATTGTTGTTCGTGGAGGCGATCAGATGCCATATCGACGCGCTCGGTCCCGAACAGACCGGCTGGCTCGCCGGCCTCGGCGACCGGCATGTCGGACAGGCGCTGAATCTTCTGCATGGCGATCCCTCCGCCGACTGGACACTGGATGAGCTGGCTAGATCGGTGGGACTGTCGCGCTCGACGCTCGCGCAACGGTTCACGCATCTGATCGGACAGCCGCCGATGCAGTATCTGACGCGCTGGCGCATGCAACTCGCGGCGGGACTGCTTGCATCCGGACGCGATCCGATCGCGCGCGTTGCGGAGGCGGTCGGCTACGATTCCGAGGCCGCCTTCAATCGTGCGTTTCGCAGAACCGTCGGCACGCCACCGGCCGCGTGGCGGCAGGCGCACACCGTGTCGGAGTAAGGCACGCGAGCTGCACTATATCTCATGGCTTTCCGATCTTCGCCTCGACCTCAGCCAATGCGCCCGGTTCTCATCGGCGAGAATCGCGCTGGCGCTGGAGGACGAAGGGGGAGGGCGCGCATGCACACAAGGCCGTGACTGTGCCTGAGGAAAATTGTCGCAACAGTCGCCGGTTCCCGAGGCCCCGGTGCCACGCTAGTTGCCTGAATTAACGCATGATTTGCCTGCACATGCGGTGGGGCGCCGAAGGGCCGCAAAACCACCGGGCCAGCGCTTTGACTTGGTGGTGATTCCGAAGTTTAACTAGCCTTGTCTCTCCGACGGGAGTTGGGCAATGAAGCAGGGGCGCCGGGTTTTTGGTTGACCCGTCCAGCCGCGTTTTTCGACAGCACGGGATGAGCACCGCATGAGTTCATATTTTCGGCGGCAGCTTACGGATTACGTCGAATATCATCGCGACCCGTGGAACTGCGCGATGCATGTCTTCGGCATCGTGTTCCTGTTCCTGGCCGCGATCCTTCCGCTCAGCTTGTGGCCCGTCACGCTATTCGGGATAAATACAAGTGCGGCAGCCATCGCCGTGATACCGGTGCTGGTCTATTGGTTCCTGCTCGACTTCGTGCTGGGCGCCGGGATCCTGGCAGCAGCCGTCGTGCTGCTCTCGACGGCTGCCGCGATCGCGGCGCATACGACGACGGTTGGCTTGTGGTCGCTGACAGCCATCCTGATTGTCGTTGGCGTCGCATCGCAGATCATCGGGCACCGCGTGTTCGAAGGGCGGCAGCCGGCGCTGGTTGACAATCCGACCCACCTGTTGCTGGGCCCGATGTTTGTCATGGCAAAACTCTTTATCGCGCTCGGCTTTCGGCGCGATCTCGCCAGCATCATCGAGGGGCAACCGCAAGGTGCTGCGACTTGACTTCGAATAAGTTCGGCTTGAGTGCACCCGTATCATGACGCGTATACTGGTCACAGGCGGCAGTGGATTCATCGGCAAGCACCTCGCCTCGGCGCTGATCGCGCGGGGCCGGCAGGTGAGGGTGCTCGATCTGCAACCGCCGCCTCGCGCCCTGCCGCAGGTCGAGTATGTCTGCGGATCGGTGCTCGATCGCGACCTGGTGGGCCGCGCGATGGAAGGCATCGACGAGGTCTATCATCTGGCCGGCCTGCCGGGGATGTGGGTGCCGCGAAAGGCCGATTTTCACGACGTCAATTTCGGCGGCACCAAGATCGTCATCGAGACGGCGCGCGAGCGCGGCATCAAGCGCTTCCTGCACTGCTCGACCGAATCCATTCTGTTCCGTGCCTCGCCCACGATAGTTCCGGTCGCCGACGATGCGCTGCTGCCGGACGATATGCCGGGGCCGTACACGCGTTCGAAAATGCTTGCGGACCGGTTCGCGATGCAGGCGACGGCGTCGGGATATCCGGTCATCATCGGCTGCCCCACCATGCCGGTCGGGCCGTACGACCACCACAATACCCCGCCGACGGCGATGCTGCGGTATTTCCTCAGCCGGCGGCTTCAACTGCATCTCGATTTTGTCGTCAACCTCGTCGACGTGCGCGACGCCGCCGAAGGGCTGATCCTTGCCATGGAGCGCGGACGCCCCGGACAGCGCTACGTGCTTGGTGGCGAAAGCATGCCGCTGCGACGGGTTCTGGAAATCATGGCCGAGATCAGCGGCCGCAGGGTCCGGTGCATTCACGTCAACGGCAAGGTCGCCGAACTGGTCACCGGAGCGCTCGAGTTCATCTCCGATCACGTGACTCACAAGCCTCCGTCCGGTACAGCCGAAGGCGTTCGGATCGCCATGCGGGCGGGCGCCTTGTCGATCGAGAAGGCGCAACGCGAGCTCGGCTACGCGCCGGGCCCGGTCGAACCGGTCCTGCGCGACACCATTGCGCATCTGCTGAACGGCGGCCAAGATCAAGCCGAACTGGATTTGACGCCGAGCCCGCGCTCTCGACCATTTCACGTCGAACGCCGTGCCGGCGGTTGATCGAATAGCAAAAAGACGGACCGCGACATGCTGAACGATCCTGGCCAATGGTTCGCTTTTGCCTTGAGTGGCTGGACCACCACGTGGCCCACACAGTTGCTCGCCATCATCTGGATCCTGTGGGTGATCAGCTGGGTCGTGGCGTCGTTCTGGTCCGGCCAGACCAAGAAACACGTGATGACAGCCGACTCGCTCAAGTACCGGCTGCCCATTCTCGCGGGCGCCGTTCTTTTCATGCCGTTGGCCGGCAAGGTGCTGGGGGAAAAGCCGCTCTGGCAATTCGGCAACGTCGGCGTGTACGTGCTGGCGTGCCTGGTCCTCGCCGGGATCTCGTTCACCTGGTGGGCGAGGATTCATCTCGGGCGTTTCTGGTCGAACGCGATTACGCACAAGGAAGGGCATCAGGTCATCGACACCGGCCCCTACGGCATGGTGCGCCATCCGATCTATACCGGGCTGATCGCGGGAATGCTGGTAACGGGAATTGCGGTCGGAACGGTGACGGCGATCCTGGGCGCGGCGCTGATCTCGCTCGGGATGGGGTTGAAGGCGCGGATGGAGGAGGGCTTCCTCAGCGCCGAACTCGGTGCGGATGAGTATGGATCGTATTGCCGTCGCGTTCCGATGCTGATTCCGTTCCTGCGGCCGACCTGAACTAGCGTTTCGCTCGTGGCGCCGCTGCCGCTGCTGTGGCGACAGGCGGCACGAGACGCCGCGGAACTAGGATGCGCTGGCCGACCGACAGCGGTGCACCGTCCGAAACCTGATTGGCCTGGGTAAGCGACCACAGCGGTACATTGTTGAGTGCCGCCAACGTCTGCAAGGTGTCGCCGGAGCGGGCGAGCTGCGGCGTGCCGCTGTCCCACAGCACCAGCGGAGCACCGGGAGGAACGACGTAGCGCAGCGGCATCGCGTCTTCCCCGGCCGGCAAAGGCGTCGTCGCAAGTTGCGCAACGGCTGTGATCAATTGCTCGTGGATCGAATCCATCTTGTCGATGTTGATGTGAGTGACTTCCGCGTGCTGCTTCATGTCGAAGCTGGCGTAGTGGCCTTGATAACCTGGCTCCGCCACCACGTCGCCGCCGCCCAATACGTTGTCGGACAGGAATACGTTGATGAAGCGCTCGACGTTCAGCGGCACCTTCGGACTTGCCTGCGCGGGATCGATGGTGACCACCAGGCTCACCGCGATATTCTCGGACTTCAGGATCCCGGCAAACGTCAGGGCGCACAGCCCGCCCATCGAATGGCCGATCAGGACGATCGGTGCGCCATCGTCACGGAAATCGCGGACGGCCTGATCTGCGATCAGCCGGCAAATGGTGAATTCGTAGACGTCGGCCCGGATACCGGCCTTCTGGAGACGATCGGTCAAGCGGTCCATTCCGCGCGAAAAGATCGGGCCGAGCGCGCCGCGGAACAGGTAGACGCGCGCCGGCGTCGGGATTGCTGCCGGCGGCGCGTCGGGAGCGGCCGTCGCCACAGGATGGGTCGTGCGGGGAAGCGGACCGGCGACCGCCGGATTACAGACGGCCGCCAGGATGCAGACGGAAAGGGCTGCGCGGATCAACACGGCCGCAGAGGGCCTCGAACTTCTCATGTACATTCCGCTCGCAATTCAAGCGCAGAGGAGGCAGGACCAAGCCGGACCTTCAATGCCGACAGGACGCGTCCCTTTGCGGATGATTTATGGTCGAGGAATCGGCAGAATTTGCGGCATTCGTCGCTTCGGCGACGGCGTTCGAACTACTCGCGTACCGCTGCGGTGCTTGCCGTGCCTGGTCTCGCGGCGCTGGCCGGCCGCTGCGCCCCTGGGGCGGAACGGCCGAACACGACGGCGTTGATCTCGGCGATCACCTTCCGCTGCATGATCTTGTTTTTCTCAATGGACATGTGCCCGACGCCAGGCACGTTCTGCACATTGATGTTCTCGAGCTTGCCCTGGAGCCGCCCGGTCGGCGCGACCGGCTCGCCGTTGCCATTGGCGATGTAGAAGTTCACGTACCGTCCCACGCGCCCCGAGAGCTTGGTACGAAACACTGAATCCAGGCCAATGGCCAGCTTAACGGGCGCGCCAAGCTGGTCCAGCTTGGCGACCATGTCGGGCAGCGCGGTCGCGCCCGAGGAATGCCCGACCAGAACAATCGTTTTGATCCTGCCGCTCTTGTATGCGGCGGCGGCTTCATTGGCGAGCGACGACCACGACGCGAAATTCGCGACCGTGACCGGAATGCCCTGCGCGCGGAGCTGTGCCGCGATGTCATCCAGACCAAGCGAAAAGATATTGAGCACGCCGCGGAGCAGATAGACATGCGCGGTCGAAGCCGCCGGCGCCGAAGGCCGTGCCTGGGTGGGGCTTGCGCCGATCGCCAACAGCAACAGCACGGCGACCGCCATCGCATACAGCCGACGCCGTGATGTGCGGCAGGACAGAACCGACCAGCCGACAGATCCGAGATCGTCGCGATATGGCTTCATTGCGCTCCTCAAGGGGCTGCGAAGTGCTTCGCCGGGCGACCGTAACGCCGGCGCGCGCGGAACTGCAATAAATGTGGCGTGAGCGGCCGCAATTTACCAACGCGACGTGTCCCGGCCGCAACACCGAAACTTGCTTAGGGATGGCGTGTGTCGTCCGGGAGCTCAGGGCTTGATCCCGATCTTCTCCCTGATTGCACCAAGTTCCGCCTCATCCCATATGCCGATCAGGACGCCGTTCTTCACCTGGAGTTGCTGGTTGGCGTAGGCGGCGATTTTTGCGTTCGGCGTCGTGACGTGCATCCTGGGATGCAGCGCCCAGTCGAACAGCGCCGATTGCAGCCGCGCCATGATCTCGACGCAGGCAGGGTCTGCGCCGCGGTCGTAAAATTCCTGCGGGTCGCTTTCGAGGTCGTAGAGCATCGGCCGGAAGCCGGAGGCGTGGATGTATTTCCAGCGTCCGTCGAACACCATGAACAGGCGGCAGCGCTCGATCGGCTGGTTCAGCATCAGCCGGACGTCCTGCATCGCGTAGTCGTATTCGGAGAACACCACCTTGCGCCAGTCGGCGGGCTTGTCGCCATGCAACAGCGGCAGCAGCGATCGTCCCTCCAGGATGTGATCCGGCGGGTTGCTGCCGAAGTACTCGATGAAGGTCGGCGCCAAGTCGATCGCTTCGACCAGTGCGTCGTTCACGGTGCCGCGCGTGCCGTCAGCCGCAGCCGAGGGGTCGATCACGATCAGCGGGATCTTCGCGGACTGTTCGTGGAACAGATCCTTCTCGCCCATCCAGTGATCGCCGAGATAATCGCCATGGTCCGACGTGAACACGATCATCGTGGTGTCGAGCAGGCCGCGCGCTTCGAGGAACTGCATCAGCACGCCGATCTGGTCGTCGATCTGCTTGATCAGTCCCATATAGGCCGGAATGACTTTCTCGCGCGCCTCGTCCCGCGCCATGTTGCGCGAGTAGCGCATCTCCATGTAGGCGGCGAACACCGGATGCGCGTTGGCGCGTTCTTCCTGCGAGCGGATCACCGGCTTGACGTCATCAGGCCCGTACATGCTGGCGTAGGGCTCCGGCGCGATATAGGGCCAGTGCGGCTTGATGTAGGACAGATGCAGGCACCATGGCCGGCCGTCGTCCTCGGCCTCAGTAATGAAATCCATCGCGCGCCGCGTCATGTAGGGCGTCTCTGAATGCTCGTCGGGCACGCGCGCGGCCTTGTCGGCGTGAACCAGCAGCCAGCCGTTTTGCAGGCTGCCGTCTTCCGCCACGCCTGAATTGGCCCAGTGCTCCCACGGATTAGGCGCGTCATAGCCGTGCTCGCGCAGATAGTTGTCGTAGGCCGGGCGCGGCCGTCCCGTTGGATGCAGGCCGTCGTCGCGCTCATACGGTTCGAAGCCGCACTCAGATACGTGCACGCCGATGATCGAGTCCTGGGGGATGCCGAGATTCTTCAGGCCTTCGAGGTCGGGCGCCATGTGCGTCTTGCCGACCAGCACGTTGCGCACGCCGATCTTCTTCAGGTGATCGCCGAGCGTCGGTTCGCCGACGCGCAGCGGCCAGCCGTTCCAGTGCGAACCGTGCGAGCGCATGTAGCGGCCGGTGTAGAACGACATCCGCGACGGGCCGCAGATCGGCGACTGCACATAGGCGTTCGAGAAAAGCACTCCGCGCCTGGCCATTGCATCGATGTTCGGCGTTTTCAGCACAGGATGTCCGGTGCAGCCGAGATAGTCGTAGCGAAGCTGGTCGCACATGATCCAGAGCACGTTCTTCGCAGGCTTTTTGGGAGGCGTCATCGCAGGTCTTCGTCTGGCGTTGGAAGGGGCGGGATGGTGCGACATCGCCGCGCAAATGACAATCGACCGGATCCCGCCGCCGGGGCGTTAACGCTTCGATAGCGCAAAAACGCCGATTTGAACGATGCTACCGCCTTGCGCGTTAGGCTTACCGGCAGTTTGGCCGGCAGCCTTAACCTCTCGAAATGGCCGCTGGATTAGAATGTGAGCAAGGAAAGCGGGGCGTGAGGCAATGCGCATTGGCGTGACACTGGCTGTTTTGATGGCGACGGCGTCGACGGCTTTTGCCGGCGGCGGCTTCGATATCGTCATTCCCGGCCGCCCCGGCGTGCCCATCATCATTAACGGCGTCGATGCATCCCATACGGTGATCGAGGGCGAATGGGGTCTCGGCCGAAACAACCAGGTCCAGCCGACGATCTATGGTGGCCGCTACATCGATCCGGTTCCGAACGTCGGCCGCTATTACCCGAGCGCCGGCCGCATGCCCGGTTACGGGCGCCTTGAAATCGAACCGCCGGCCAACCGCCGCCTGCCGCAGCCCGCAGAGAGCTATCACCAGTCCTGGTCGGTGCAATCGGCGCCGCTGCCGGCACAGTCCGACGTTCCCGTCAATCCGCCCGCGATCATCTATGCGCCGCAGCAGAATGACTGGCGCGGGCCACCCCATTTTCCACGCCGATAAAACTGAGCCAACGAATAACACCCACAGGAGAGCGTAATGCGTCATTTGATTAAGGGATTGATCGCCGCCGTTGCCGTCATGGCGGCTGCGCCTGCGATGGCTTGCGGTTACAGCGCGTGCTGGCAGCCGCCGGTCTTTGTCGCGCCAATCGCACCGGTAGTGGCGGTTGGCCACGCTCCCTGCAACCCCTGCGTCGGCTGGACGCGCGAGCGGCTGCCCGATCCGGAGCAGCAGTATTATTACGTCAACCAGGGTCCGACCTATACCGGTCCCGGCAACATCGCGCCGTATCGCGTCTATCGCGAGGGCTCGGTCTCCGGCTACGGCTATGGCTACAACCGGCCGCACTATGGCTATCGCGTTCACCGCTACAGCCACGCCGGGCGCTACTACGGCAAGCGCGTACTGCGCCGCTACTACTGATCCGATAAAGTCTCGTTTGAGCGCCCGTTCGCTTCCCGCGAGCGGGCGTTTTCATTTCATCAATCCCAATCGACTGGCACCGATATAGAGCGCCAGCACCGCGGCGTTCGACACGTTCAGGCTCTTGATCTCGCCGGGCATGTCGAGCCGCGCCACCACGCGGCAGGTCTCGCGCGTCAGCTGCCGCAGGCCCTTGCCTTCGGCGCCGAGCACCAGCGCCAACGGCTGCTGCAACTTCACCGCGGCGAGATCCTCGGTACCCTCACTGTCGAGCCCGACCGTCATGAAGCCGCGCTCGTTCAGTTCGTTGAGTGCGCGGGCGAGGTTTTGCACCGATACCAGCGGCACCAGCTCGAGCGCGCCGGAGGCGGATTTGGCCAGCACGCCGGTGGCCTCAGGGCTGTGGCGCGCGGTGGTGACGATCGCCTTGACCGCGAACGCCGCCGCCGAACGCATGATCGCGCCGACATTGTGCGGGTCGGTGATCTGGTCGAGCACCAGCACGATGCCTTCCTGCGGCAGCGTATCGATGTCGGGCGAGGCGAGGGTCTCGGCCTCCGCGAGCAGGCCCTGGTGCACGGCGTCGGGGCCGAGCCGCTGGTCGATGATGTTCGGCCGGACGATCTCCGGCGGGACGCGGGTGTCGATGTTTTCGTCCGCAAGCCGGCGGGCGGCGTTTTCGGTCAGGAACAGCTTTCGGATCTGGCGCCCGGGGTTGGCGAGCGCCGCCGTCACCGTGTGCCAGCCGTAGAGAATCACCGGCCCGTCCGGGTCCGTGTTCCGCTCCCGCCGGCCCGGCGGGCGGGCGAATTTCCGCCCTTTTTCGAAGGGTTTGCCCCCGCCACGCCGGAACGGCGGCTTTCGGTCGCGATCGCTCATGGGGAGCTTGTGTCACGGGTCCCCGAATATGGCAATTTGGCCGTCTCGACGGTGCTTTTGGTGGCTTGCCTTGGTTGACTTTGCCATCCCCCTTCGCCCATAAACGCGCCGGTCGCAGCCGGTTCGATCCGGCGCGGCCTCAGCGTCATCCATGGTCCGGTCCTCCGCCACTCGGGCGGCTGGTTCTTGACGCTGACGGACGGGGAAGTGTCCCGAGTGGCAAAGGGAGCTGACTGTAAATCAGCCGCCTCATGGCTTCGAAGGTTCGAGTCCTTCCTTCCCCACCATCTTGTAGTTGCTGGCTAAAATCGTCCGGCAATATTCTAGAAATAATCGTCGGGTCCCCGCTCGGGTAACGCCGGGGGTAACACCGTTAGTTCGATCCGTAGGGGCTTGTTGTGACTATGGCCGCGGATTTGCCGACGAACGCTTGAAACCACCATCGCAGTTGTGGACAATCCGGCCCAATTGGGGCGGGACATGCCGAAGAATAAGACATCGGTCGCGGCGGTCATCCCGAATGCATGGCCAAAGATTATCGAGCAAAGGAAAACCATCCTTGGCTGGCCCCAGTGGTCTCCCGTGGCTGCGCTTCCTCCTGAAAAGGACGTTCGGACATCACGTGCCGATCTCAACACAGTCGCCGCGGAAACCACGCAAGCCTTATTTGGGTTGGCCGACGAACACGGCACCGGACTTGAAGGTGTTCGACTTCGTCTTTCGGCTTGGGCTTATCGCCGCCAGCGGGACGTTACCGCCACGTTGGAAGTACCCGGGGGCCGATCTTTCATCACAATCTCGCGGATTGACGCTTGGCCTTCGGACCCCCACCACAACAGCCACAAGGTAAGGAAAACTCCCGGATTGAAGACCCTTCCGGCGCTAGTAGAGGAAAGCCACATTCATCGGTTCGAAGATAATGCCAAATGCGGCATCGGAGCCTTTGGCGCGGGGCCAGAAGGGAACTTGCCCGCCGCCGTACCGTTCCCTAATAATTTACAAAGTTTCAGAGAATTTCTGCGCAGTGTGGGCACTGAATTCAACATTGAAGGCTTGGTTGAATTTCCTAGTCCGGAGGGTTGGCAGGGATTGATTTGATGGCCGTAGCAGCACTCACCGTTGAACAGATTGCGAATGACATTGCACGTGCGCTCGTTCGAGTGTCCACGCGTGATCAAGCCGTGCGTCTTTCACTGCCGCTGCTTTACCCAGGCGGCTCGATGGTGGGTATCGAACTATCGCGACTTCGCAGTGGATTTCTCGTTTCTGATGCGGGCGGCGCTCGAAGAGAAGCCGGTTTAATTGGAGGCGAACGAGCGTTTCAGCGTATTGCGCAAGAAGTTGCGAACCGGTTTGGAATTCGCTTTGACCACAACATGATGTTTGACTTGGACGTTGAAGAAGACGACTTGCTGCCAGCGGTAATAGCGGTAGCCAATGGCGCAAAGACCGCGGTTGAAAATACCGCTGTTCATTTGGCGACAACCGAGCATGCTGATTATCGCGCGTATCTGTGGGACCGACTACAGGGCGCGTACGGAGACGCGTTCTCACGCGCTCCAGTCACCTACAAGGGGGCCTCCGCAGAGAACTGGGAATTCGACGCGGCTGTAACTGTAAAAGGCCATCTAGCCCTGTTTCAGGTTGTCACGCCCAATGCAAACTCGGTTAACAGCGCAGTTACAAAATTTCTGGATGTAGGCGACCTAGGGGAAAACGCCCCCAAACGGGTTTCGGTGGTGACAAACAAAGATCGTACGCCGCGTCTGTTGGTGCTCGGCCGCACATCCCGCATTTTGTCAGCCGATGCGACCGACGAACAATACCGTTTGGCCGCTTGATGCCATTTATCGGTCGGTTACGACCGAATAAGCATGCTTTTCTCCGCAGTTTTTCCCTCCCCACGGCATCCTGAAAAAGGATGCTTCCCGACAATCGTGCCAAATCAATCGGCGAGCGCTCTATAAACCGACGCACGACCGATCTTGAGCGCTTTCGCGATGGCCGACGGCCCAACGCCATCAGCCTTCAATTGCTTGATTTTAGCGGGATCAATACTTGCCTTGCGCCCCTTGTAGACGCCGCGCTCCTTCGCGTTGGCGATCCCTTCGAGTTGGCGCTCACGCCGCAAGTTGGTTTCAAATTCCGCGAACACGCCCAACATGTCGAGGAAGCATTTGCCCGCCGCCGTACTGGTGTCGATTGGTTGCTCTGTGGCCCTAAGAGACGCGCCCTTCGCCTTCACGGCGCGCACGATGTCTTGAAGGTCTCCGATGCTGCGCGCGAGCCGGTCGATGCGGGTGACCATCAGAACGTCGCCCTTGCGCAGGAAGTCGAGAACAGTCCGCAGTTCGTCGCGTCCTTCCGTCGTTGTACCGCTGCGCTTCTCTGACCTAATTATTTCGCACCCTGCAGCGCGGAGGGCGTTTTCTTGCAGTTCAAGGTTTTGGTCGGTGGTGCTCACGCGGGCATAGCCGATGACGGGCATATCTGGTCCTTGTCTCGTTAGGGTCTAGACCCTGAGACAATGATGTCTCATATATTGAAAGTCAACCCTATTGAGACAAAGTTCGTGTCTCACTTGTGCGTCTCGTGAAGGTACAGCCTATCGGGACAGTAGATGACTGGAAGCCCTGTGGACGCTTTGCATCAGGTGGTAACGAGCGTTGGCTAACCACCATCCTCCATCTTGACGGCATAGTTGCTCTATGAACTCTTGCACGACATACGTGCAATTTGGCAGGGGGCGATTGTGCACACTAGGATTGTTGCGGCCATCATTCTGATACTCAGCGTAGTAATGCCCGCGAATGCCCGGGGACCTTTTGGTTCCATCAAAGTCGCGGGATGGTCGGGCGGCGCTTATACTGATGATCGAACAGGGCAGTTTACTAGTTGCATCGCGAGTGCAACTTACAAGAGCAACATCAATGTTGGGGTATTAGTAACGAAGTCGATTAGCTGGGCGCTCGCCTTCAGCCATCCAAACTGGACCCTGACCACCGGTCACAAGTTTCCGATTGTTCTCAGCTTTGATGGCCGCAATACCTTCAATGTTGACGGGGCCGTCATGTCGGCGACATCGGTTATCGTACCGATGCCGGACAATTCCGCACTGATAAGAAGTTTTCGGGCAGCAAAGACGATGTCCGCCTTCGCGCAGGGAAATCTTTTTCAGTTCGACCTTAGCGGAACGTCTGTACTCCTTCCCGCGCTGGTTACCTGCGTGAAGACAATAAATGCAGAAGGACTTGCCGCTGCAACCGACTTTACAGTTCCCAACATTGCAGCGAAGCCTGCGAGACAGAATGCTCCGCCAACGGCAGCTTCAAGCCTGCAACCAGGTATTCCGCAGGAAGGCTCGGCTGACTATCAACTTGAAGCGATGCAAATAGCGTCGAATTTCATCATGAAAGCTTCACTTGTTCGCCCCTCGCTGCTTAGCAGATCGGAAACTCCGATTTCTGTCGCGTCGACCGGCGCGGCTTGGAAAGCTGACAATGCCACTGGCTTTGTTCGAATTGTCCCACCGCAACAAAATGTGTCTGGCTTGGACGTTGCCGCAGCCATCGTTGGCAATGACGCAAAGGACTGTAAGGGAAAATTTGCATCAGCGCGCAACAGTGAACTCGTTGACAGCGAAGTTGTGTTTCGGGGCATGTCATCCTGTGAAGACAGTGCCAGATCAGTGATCGCCGAATACTTCATTTTTCCACGAAAGGCAGGTGGATTTATTATGTTCTCGGTGTTGACCCCAACAAACCCGATAGGTCAGCAGCTGCAAGGTCAGCAACGCGATGAGCAGAATGCTGGCTTGCGCAAGGCGGCCTATATCTCGTTAGGGCACTAGCACTCAACGGCCAAAGCCTCCCGCGTGGATTTCGGATCAGAAGCTTTACCGGCCTGCGCGCGGGCATCCGCTGGATTTTGCCCGCCTTTCCCGATCCGTACGCCGGAAGCGATTTGCAAGGTATAAAGATGCTCGAAAAATGCTTTGTGTTGTTAATCAACCTCGTACTCGCGTTGGGGATGTTTGTATTTGGGATGTCCGCACTTTACATCGGGATGTTTTGGCTCATCGAATTTCTTACGGCAGCCAGCGCTTGGGCGAACACAGGGAAGTGGCCGCCATTTACACTTCTCCAGTATATGGAAAAATATTCCGTTCCTGTTCCCCACACCGATATGATCGGCTTTCAGAACATTATCGACGGCTGGTTGGCCCAATCGGGGCTTGTATGGGTTTTTATTACTACGGTGGGATGCGCCGGTCTGAGCAATTGGTTAGGTGAATTGATCATTCCCATGGCGACGAAAAAGAAGGCTCAAGAACCAACGGGGCCAAAACGCTACACTGATCACCAACTGCGTCGCGCAATTGATGAAACCATAGCGGCTCATCGCTCGAAGCAAAGGGGTAATTGAAGGGACCGGCTTTCAGACCCATAACCGACCATTGCAATGCGCATCAGTTCGGCGTCAGTCAGTTGCTCTACGCGCGCCACCCGCCCGTCTAGTTCCGCAGTTTGATGCGCCTTCACGTAGGCGTCGATCACCTTGGCGACTTCAGCCGCTTCGCTCGGGGTGATATGGCCAGCCGCCACAGCTTGTGTAACGGCCGCCATAAGGTCAGCCGCATCACGGGCGCTCGTGATGGGCGGCAGTGAGAACGTCACGGGTCGATCTTTTCGGGCAGGGTATATCCGGTCGAGGCAAAGCCGCATAGCGACTGGATCGCCCGCCAGCGCCATCTGGATGGCCTTTTGCGTCAGTGCTTCCGCCTGTCCATCCAACAAGGCTTCGCAAGCCAGCGTGGCCGCGTTCCGCGATCCCTTTGGACGGCCGTTAGGGTTGCCCGATTGTCCCTTTCGGAACCGGCCCGACTGTTTCTCGACTGTATTTTCAGATGTCATGATCTACCGCTCCACTCGTGCGGCAAACTGCATGATTAGCACCAGTTCAAAGTCGTGGGTCAACACCTACCAGCATAAGCGCCCTTCCAGCGCATGTGCGCCCTCGGCATTAGATAGGGCCCGCTTGGGTTTGTTGGGCGCGCATGGTGTCGGGCAGGCTCAAGATGTGATGGGCACCCGGTCCAAATCCAACCCGCTTCACCGTGACACCCAACTTCTTCCGCGCATTGCGAAAAGGTTTTGTCTCGCGCAACCGCTTATCATCACCAAGCAGCCCGGCCGCTCTCGCTTGAAGTTCCACGTCCCCCACCTCCATTGGGCCGGTGGACAGGACATCCTGCAAAAATTCGACGACATCGTCGGTGGTGCTTGTCTCTTGGTGTCCATTCTCAGAAGTTGTCAGGGCTTCATCAATGGTCACGGTGACGTGCTCACTCTCGAAGAAAACATTTGCCGCCAAGATGTCGTCCGCTACGAGGCGCTGCTCGACGCGGAATACGAGCCCATCGCAGGGCGGTCCAAGATTGCTTTTAGCAAGAAGGAAAAGTCTGCGTTCCCGGTCTTCCGCATCCGCGACGACGCCGAAGGCGGCACGAGCCGCAGCCACATAGGCAATTGATCCTGTAAATCGGTTCATAGCGACGCGGCTGCTTCCGCTATTTCCTTTGTTAAGGTGAGTGACGGCTACGACGGCAATACCCAGTCGGTTTGCCATGTCCGCCAGCGGTTCAAGGGTTTCTCGGGTCTCTGCGTTGTTGTTGCCGTCGGACCCGCCCATGTAGGCAGATATCGGGTCCACGATAATGAGGCGAACGTCGCCGATTTGCCTTGCGCGCTCTTCTAGTAGGTCCACGTCGGTTTTAAGATTGAAGGTCTTGCGGGTACTACCCTCAAGCTTGGCTTCAATGATGTGCACCTGCTTTGTGTTCGCGCCCGCTGCGATCAGGCGGGGAACTATCGTGTCTCGCATTCCGTCTTCAGCGCTCAATATGAGTACGCTACCGATGGGAGCGGAACCTTCGCCACAAGGCCAAGCACTGCCGGTCGAAATAGTTGCCGCCATGAACGTAGTCAGCAAGCTCTTGCCGAGACCCGGCGGGCCGCCCACCAGGACAAGCTTGCCTTCTGCAATGCGGCCCGGCCAAACCCAATTCAGCTTTTCGGGTGCAAGCTCGCTTGCCCGACGAATGACTAGTTGCCGCCTTGATGATGAGGGCGGAATGGCGATGGGTTTCGGCACCTGCACTGCGTGAAAAGCGTCAGCTATGATTTGCTGCACGTTCTCGGGTGTTAGGCTAAAAAAGTCATGCGCAACAGCCAACTCGTTCGCGACATCGGCCGCGCATTGCTTGGGCAACCACTGGTCCGCGACAGCATCGGCCAAGGTCTTTACGGCATCACGATAGACCGTCAATTTGGCGTCACCGGTGGTCAGAGCAACCCGGCGCTTGCAATCGATGATGATTTGCGCCGCGTGCCCTCCGTAGAGCCGAGCGGCATCGCCCGCACCAACGATCATGACGCACTCACTTCACCGGGTTCTATTGCTGATGATCTGCAGCGAGCGGCTGGCGCTGATCGCGCTTGCGTACGCGCGACTTTGCCCATGCCACAATCGTGCTCTTGTAGCGGTATTTCTGGCCGTTGATCTCGACAGCGTCAGGAAAGTTGAGCGTTGCGTTCTTCTCCCACCGGTCAATGGTCTTGGGATGAACGTTGAAGAATTTGCTGACGCGTCGATCAGGCCAAAGTTCGTCCTCAAAGGGTGCTTCTTGGTCCGACATAGTCGTACTCGCTCAATGCTGTACGGCAATGATACCTATCGCGGCGTGGCCTCGCGATGTAAAATAGGTCCGAAATATTGTGCGATTAATTTGGATGAACAGGCTGTGTCAAGTCGCTGCGAAGGGCGCGCTCGAAGTTGAGGGCATCCAGACATGTTGTGCGTTCAACGCCGAATTTTCGGCTTGCGCGGTGTACGGCTTCCTTCACGGGTATTTCTTCGTCGTCGACCAAGCGCGCCATATATTCCCGCAGGGCGTCAAGTTCGTGTTGGTGTAGTTGCGTGCAGTCCTTTGGCCTCCCGCGGCCAACGCGAACAAGCCGAAGGCACCAGTCGCTGCGTTTACCTCGCAATGCCGGATCGAGCATATCAAGAAAACCGCTCCGGACTTCATCAGGCAAATCGTTCTTCATTAATGCTGCAAGCGCATGCAAATTCTCGTCCTCGGACCGATTTTCATCCACGGCCAAATAAAAGTTGAGCACGGCGGCAGAAGCACCATCGGTCTTGGGAACGGTTATTTGGCGGCTGTACCGTTCGAGGGCCTCGCGCTTTTCCATCGTGAAATCATGGCGCTGGTATACGCCGACTACGCCCCGGAACGTGCCACTCTTGTGGTTCAAGATTTTTTCGATGACGTGTAAGTCAACACCAATTCGGGCCATTCCACTTGCCATTGATCGTCGCAGATCATGAAAGGTCCAATGGGGGATGGCTTTGCCTCTATTCGCTGCGGTGACGGCGCGGTCCAAGTTTTCTTTCGCGTGAGAAAAGCCTGACGGGGGTTTCCCGCGTGCCGATGCAAATATGAATTTTGCGGGCGTCTCGATGCGAGGGACCGACCTAAGGATGTCCAGCGCAGCAGTAGGCAGCGGGATTTCGTGAACCGTCGTATTTTTCACGCGATCTGCAGGGAAGCACACGGCGGCCTTGTTCAGGTCGACTTCGGTCCATCGCATTCTGGTGATTTCATTTAGCCGCTGGCCGGTCAGCAAAAGCAGTTGAACAATCGAAGCAAACGGATAGCCAAGTTGCAAAGAGGCCCGCCAAATCAGGCGTAGCTCGACCTCGTTTAGGACGCGGTCGCGCCCATTTTCCTCCGCAGGTGCACGAATGCCGGTACATGGCGATATCTGCAGGATGTCTCTGCTAACACACCAGCCGAAGAAAGTTCGGAGCGCGGCGAGCGTTCGATTGGCCATTATCCGCGCGCCACGGTCACAGATATCGTCGATGAGTGCGATTACATCGCGCTTGGTGATGTCTTGCACTCTGCGACCGCGCCAGCGAGGCAGGACATCTCCACCGGCCTCGATAAGCTTATCGGGGGCCGCTGGATCAGGCCGTAGGCCCAGAATGCGACCAGTTTCGCGCCATAGATCAGGTCGATTTTTTGCTTTGGCCCTTGGCTTGGCATATCGCTCTATGAACAGAGGCAGCAGGTTCACGACTAGGTCGGTGCCGGCGGCATTCAGCTTTTTCTCTGCTGCGGGATCGCCGCCTTGCGCGACGAGGCGAAGCGCTGCGGCGCCCAATGACCGGGCTTGAGCAAGTTCAATTGCGGGGTAGGTGCCGAGCGTGAACTTGCGTGTGCGTCCAGCGGACCGATAGCGAACGGCAAACGATTTTTGTCCCGATGGTTGAACAACAAGATAAAGGCCGATCAAACGACCGTCGGGGATTTCTCGTCTCTGAGGACCCGCGCGTTCGTTCTCAACACGTTTCACCGTCAGCGCTTTGGCCATGACCGTTGCCCGGCTGCAGGGTAACCACCGGGTAACAAAAGCAGCTTGTTCGGTGATGTTACCGGTTGCTCCGAACTGTGTCACCAAATCAGCCTAAGTGCAAACAATTACTTACAAAATTGGACCTTGCCTGTCCTTCGTTGCTCCCGTTTGTTCTCGATTTTCAGCTGACTGTAAATCAGCCGCCGTATGGCTTCGAAGGTTCGAGTCCTTCCTTCCCCACCACCTCCGCATTTGGGCGTTGATTTTATTCCGGTTTTGGGGCTGCGGCCCTCACCTGATCCATCGGTAGGGGAATAGAAGTTCCGGTTTCTTCCAGCATCGTGATTGCTTGGGCCACTAGCCGATGGTGAGCGGCGGCGTTTGGGCCTTCTGGATCGGTTTCAAGGCAAGCGCGGCGGTGCCACCTTCAATAATTTGGAGCGTATGACGCAAAGCGCCCCAAGGGGCGAGGCTGTGTCAGCGCCATGTCAGCAGAAGTAAGCGGCGCACATGAAGAGCCACACAACTGTAATCCAGAACAGGGTTGCATTGTGAAAGGTGGCGAAGCTGTCAGGCGATGATGGGTTCGGAGGGTTTCGAGTTCTCGAAGGCCGCGCCGATGTAGTCGCCCTTGCGCCAGATCAAGCGGCACTGTTGGACTGTGATGAAATTGTCGAAGGTTAATGCAAAGAAGATCGGCAGCACCGGGAGGTCATGCGTCCGAAGTTTAACGCCGCGGTGCGAGAAATCGACGACGCAACAGCCACGCGTACCGGGCTGGCCGTCAAAGAACAGCAATGCGCCTCTGCCAATGATTGACCGACCCGCGGATCGTCGGTCGGTGTTCGGCCTCATCAACAACCCCCGCATTCTGTGATCGGCCTGTATTGCCAGCGCCGGCCATCGAGCCACCGCCACATGCGGTCACGTACAAGGTCGCCGGTGATCGATCGGCGGGGAATCGTGACGGTCCAGGCGTGCGAGGATTCCGGGCGCGCGAGCTGAGGGATCGAGGCTTCGGGAAGATCGATAGAAGAGAGCATGATGTCGCCTCCTCAGACAACTTCGCCAGTTCGCGACGGAGGATCGCCGAGCGTTTGGGGAGGGGACGCCCGCGTCGCGTGCCAACCGGAGGTCCGGTCGTGCGACAGGAAGGTAGCGACGGCGTGATCCGGGACAATGCAAATCGCCTGTTAATCTTGATGTCGGCGATGGAGGTTAAATCTGGAACCGGCTGAGCGGCGCCGTCGTTTCATGAGCCGCCTTTGCGCTGTGGCCATGAATAGTCGGGATACCCGTTCAACTGACCGACCGCCGTCGCTGTGGTGGTCTACTCGCGCAAAGCTTGGACGGCCCGAGCTTTTCGTGGTCCCGGCCAATTTTGCGCATCAGCTCACGCGACTGTAGTCAAGGTAAGCGGTAACGAATGGCAATCTCGCGTCAACGCAACTCGTGAACTTGGCGGCGGGGAGAATGCGGCTCGAACGTGAGAAACGATTTCCAAAGCAGGAGGAACTGCGCGGCGGTCGATTAGCGGCACACGTGGCGCCCGCCCTGCTGCGTACAAACAGCCGTGCCGGGCGGAGGAAGCTGAGGAGGTTGGACCGGAAGGACTGTAGGGCCTGTCATCGGACACGCCGACATTGGACAGTTTGCTGGAACCGTGTCTCCAGGGCTCGAACAAACGGACTGCATCGACCCATTGATGCACTGGCAAACGCATTTTGCCTGCAGTTCCGTCGCAGACATCAGCCCGAAACCAAGGACCGCCATTTTCAGAGTTCGTGACATCCGTCGATTACACCGTCATGTTAAAATGCCTTCAGGCAATGCGTCTGGCTCGACGCTGACCTCGATGTTCCCCTGCATCTGCCGCTCAGGACGGACCCCAGACAGCGTAGAGCAAGACAACAGTGGCAGCGAGCGCCATGACGGTATTCCAAACCGCGGGTGAAGGTCTGTATGCCATATGTTTCAAGATATCGGGCTGCGGATAGTTCCTGACGCCGTCACGAAATGACAGGTTGCCCGAGGATTTCTATCCCCTGGCGCGGCGCGGGGTCGTCTGCTCGCTTGGACCGGTTTTGTGTGCGCGGTTGTTTCGATCGGCGTTGCTTGGCCAAAGCAGCGTGGTTTCCGTTCAGCGACTAACGGCGCAGCTGTATTTTGTTAAGCGCTGCGATGTATCTTCATTGGCATCGCGGATAGCCCCCAAAGGTCCTCCGCGGGAAGTAACCGCGTAGGAGGCCCGCCGACACAAGCCGGTGGGCTTCTTTGGTTTGATGGGAAGGAGTGCCAACTTTAGCGCCGGAAAGAGCATCGGCAAGCCAGGCTTGGATCCATCAACCTCAACTTAACCAGCGACCTGATAGACGGTGAGTCGGGTGATCCATGACCACAATGCAAGCTATTATATTCGGCGCGACGCTCGTGTGTGTGCCATCGCTGATCATTCTGGCGATCTCGCTTTGGAATGTCCGCGAACTCGACGGGATGGACTAGCCGGCTTTTTCGGCCGCGTATGTGTTTCCCGGCACCCAATCCGTTTCCTATTCCGCCACGACAACTATCGCGGCAACGGAAGCGCCAGCTACCCACCCACCGGCGCTGACCAATCGACGTGAATGAAGGCGTAAACCCTGCCCTGGCTGCGCCGTTGTTGGCGAGCCCGGCCTCGCGCCCTGTTTTTGGGGGCGATGGATGTGGACTGGGGGCAGACGGTGCGCCGACAAGCAGTACAAAAGTCGATATACCGCAATGCACGCGCACAGAATCGCCGCAAATCAGAACAACCCTCGCTAGATCGATGCGGTCACGTGGGGGTGACTTATGACTACTCTGGAAGCCGTCGCATTCGGCGCCATGCTGACTTGGACGCCATCACTCATCATCCTGGCGGCCTCGCTGTGGAATGTCCGGGAGATCGATGGGATCGAGTAGGCGGCGCGGCTAGTCAGCTATCCCGGTCGCTTTGCCGTTCTGGCGGGCTATCTCTGACTTGGGTCATCTCTGACATACTGCTCGAACGCGCCCTTATGGAAGTGCCGGCTACCACCAACCGGCGCCGACCAGGAATGAAAGCGTAAACCCGCTCCAGCCGGGCTGTGCTCGGGAGACTGGCGTGAAAAGCCCAGCGCCATGAGGCTCGGCCCCCGTTTCAGGAGTCCTCGGGAAGGACCTGGCCGGTCGTGATTTTGCCATCCTGAAGCAATCGGCGAAGAAAGAGATCGTAGAGGTCGCAAGCATGGGGCCATTGGTCAGCCATTCTGACCGTCGTGGCGCCGTATCCGGCCAAGCGCCGCTCGCCGCTCCATCCCACGGCTTGATTCAGATCAACACCCGCAGAGGCATCAGCGATTGATTTGGGGCGGCTTGCGCGTTTGCGTGCCGTCATTTCCCAGCCACGTCCTGCGATGGCACGTCCGTCATCCATTTTCCTGCGCCGCTAATCCCTCGAGGTCTGTCGTCATGCAGTTCGCGAGAAATGGTGGAATTGGTTCGATACCGAAGGCTGCCGGCGGGATCGTCCGGATGGCGTGCACGCGGCTGGGCGAGATGGGCAAGGACCCGGCACCCGTGCTCGCGAAGGCGGGGATGACGGCGCAGCAGGCCGGCAATCCGGCGATCTGGCTCGAAGTGCGAAGCCAGATCAAGCTGCTGGAATTGGCCGCCGCCGAACTGCAGGACGACCTGCTCGGCTTCCATCTGGCGCGCAACTTCGATCCCCGAGAGATCGGGCTCTTGTATTATGTGATGGCGTCGTCGGATCGGCTCGAGGACGCGCTGCAGGGCGCCGAGCGTTACAGCCGCATCCTGAACGAAGGCATCCGCCTGCGCTTCAGCCTGCACGATCACGCCGCGACGATTGCGCTCGATTACGTCAATGTCGATCGAAAGACCGATCGGCACCAGATCGAGTTCTGGCTGGTGGCGCTGGTTCGGATCTGCCGGCAGGTGACAGACACCCGGCTGGCGCCGTCGCAACTGAAGATGAGGCATCACCGGAACGAGACGCCGGAGGAGTTCAGGGCGTTCTTCGGCTGCGATGTCGAATTCGGCGCAGATGCCGACGCGGTGTCGTTTCCGAAACAGCTTGCCGAACTTCCCGTTGCCGGCCGCGACGAATACCTCAACGAACTGGTGCGGCAATTCGCGGAGGAGGCGCTGGCGCGCAAATCCTGCGACCGGCCGGTGCTTCGTGCGAAGGTGGAGGAAACGCTGCCGGGCTTGCTGCCGCACGGCAAGGCCGTGGCATCGGAAGTCGCGCGGCGGCTGGGGATGAGTTCGCGAACCCTGTCGCGCAAGCTCGGCGAGGAGGGGACATCCTTCGCCGAAATCCTCGACCAGCTTCGCTCGGTGCTTGCCAAGCACTATCTCGATGATGAGTCGCTGCCGGTTTCCGAAATCGCGTGGCTGCTCGGCTATCGCGAGGTGTCCTCGCTGACGCATGCATTCAAGCGATGGACCGGCACCACGCCCCGGCAGTTTCGTTCGCTCGAGGCGGGAGCGGTCTGAACTACCGCCGGTCGCGTGGCTCAGTCTGCCGCGGTCTCCGGCAGCGCCTCGCCGGGAATATAAAGCCGGATCGGGCGGATCTCGTAGACCGCGGTCGGATTGACGCGGCGCAGGTCGCGGGCGACGCCGATCGCTTCCGCCTCATCAGTGCAATTCACCACATACAGTCCGAGCAGTTGCTCCTTGGTCTCGGCAAACGGCCCATCGAGCACCATGCCATTGCCCGGACCGCGCAAGGTGCGGGCATCAGCCGTGGCCCCGAGCCGCGCCGCCGGCCCCAGCAGCTTTTTCGCGTTGAGCCGCTCGTGCACTTGAAGCAGGTCGGTCATCAAAGCCGCGTCCTCCTCTGGCGTCCAGGACGTGACCTCGGCTTCGACGTGATAGGCCAGAATGGCGTAGAGCATCGATATCTCCCTCATGCGCGCCGGATCGGCGGCCCTCCCAAGGACGATCCGACGCGGCCGATCCCGACAATGCGACAGCCCACGAAACCGTCCGGAAGCACGATAAATCCGAACGTCCTTGAACGCGCCGTGCCGGACCCACGACTGATCACCAGAACGCGAGCCAACGCGCACCATTCACGGAGACGGTCATGCGACGCAAGCCAGCCACGATCATTTGCGATGCCGCAAGGGCCTGTGCAGGAGCCTGCGCAACATCGTCGCAGGCCGGCGATTGGCACGATGTCTCCGGCCATCACCGCTACTACGGTGCGTCGGCCACCAATGGCGGCGAGCAGATCGTCGAAACCCGCCGCGGCCCGCGCCCGCGCTTCGCCAATCTCTGTGGTTTCTAAGACATCCCATCAGACGAGACATACCCCATAAGAAAGGCGCGGCAGGATTGCTCCCGCCGCGCCCCAACTTCGTGCTCGCTGGTCCAGGGCTGAGAGCGCCCCGATGCCAGGCTCTATACTCAAAAGCCTAGCGGGCGATCCCAGCGAGGTGACAGCGCTTGGTAAAAGACACTGGATCACCTCCTTTCGTTGTTAGTGGAAACATCAATATAGGCGGCGAATCAGCGCCTGTTAAGGCCCGACCGGCCGCATCCCGTCATACCCCGCGCATGCGGGGTTCCAGTACGCCGCGGCTTCTCGGTCCAATCACTTCTGCCTCTGGAATGCTGGATCCCCGCCTGCGCGGGGATGACGGCTGAGTGGGTGGAACAGGCCTTGTGGGCTGCGCGAGGCAGGCCGGCCGGGCGGGTTGAGACCGCCCGCACGGCGTGTTAGGTCAACGCCAGCGCGGGTGTAGCTCAATGGTAGAGCAGCAGCCTTCCAAGCTGAATACGAGGGTTCGATTCCCTTCACCCGCTCCAGCCTTCGCTCGCAACGCGAGGGAAGGCTGCCGCGCCGAAGCCCAAAAGGGCGTTCACGTCATGGCTTGCCTGAGCTCGCGGCCACGAGCCATCACTACCGGCAAACGACCTGCGTAGCGTTGAGGGTGGTGTTGTAGTCGGCCATCGTGGCTCTCAACTTGAGCCAAGCCCCAATGCGTGCGCCCAGGTAGAGCGCGTGCCTCTGGACCCAGCCGACATTGAGAAGCTCCATGGCCTCGAAGAAAATCCGGTCGGCATCGGCGCGTGTCGGCGCTTCGGGGTGGGGATCGTTGACCGCAATCTGGCGGCACAGATAGTCATGAATGACGCCGGCGCGGCCGTAGCTTCCCCAAACCGGCAGGATCCACCACAACCATCGTGGAATGGATGGGCCGTCGGTGACGAAATCCTTCGTAACGCGGATGACGCGACCGGAGCCGCGGCCTCCGACCTCATAGATGAGGGGCTCTGCCAGGCGCCACAAGCGCCAGCCATACTTTGCGTTACCGGAGAGATGCGTAATCGTCAGTTCGCTCGTGAATGCGCCCACAGCTCTTTCTCCCCTTGCTCAAACCAAATTGGCGATCCCGTCCGTTGATGATGGGAGGACGCTAAGGGAGATCACTTCCTCGGACTGTGATGAACGTCACCAAGCTCCAGGCGCGCAGGACGCGCCCTGAAATCCAGGTGTTGCCAGCCGCGGATCATCTTCGTGACCCACATGACACCGTGCCGCTCTGCGCCGGCGCAAAACCCGAGGTAAGGGGGCGCAAGAAGCTTGTTGATCTATCTCAAGGCTGCGAGCATCAGGGCCCAGAATCTGTGGCGGATGGGCTCGAAATTTCCAAAGCTTGAAGAGTGGGGAAATGGCCGAAGCAACCATGGGAAGCGCAAGGTTTTTTCGCCGAAGCGGACCGCATCCTCTTGCGGTCGTCGTGGGCGTGGCACGCGGGATCGCCAACGAAGGCGATCTGCTCGTCGAAGGCGTGGCGCCCCTGCAAACGGCTGGTCCCAACGAGGTGAGTTTTCTGGACAACAGGCGCTATGCATCGGCGCTGGACCAGACATTGGCCGGTGCCGTGATTGTGCATCCCGACATGGAAGCGCGCGTGCCTGCCGGGGCGGTGGCGATTGTCACGCCGGAGCCATACGCGGCGTGGGCCCGTGTCGCCTCCCTGTTCCATCCGTTGCCGCCGGTTTTTCCCGGCATTCACCCATCCGCCATCGTCGCAGAGGACGCACTCGTCGATCCTTCGGCCGAGGTCGGACCGCTGTCTGTCATCGAGGCTGGAGCGGAGATTGGACCTGGCTGTCGGATCGGTGCCTACACGCATATCGGAAGCGGCGTGATCGTGGGGCGGGACTGTCGCATTGGTACCCATGCGAGCCTGAGCCATGCGATTTTGGGGGCGCGAGTCTACGTCTATTCCGGCGCGCGAATTGGGCAGGAAGGGTTTGGATTCGCCTGCACCCGGGATGGATTTCTATCGGTCCCCCAGCTTGGTCGGGCAATTCTGGAAGATGACGTCGAGGTTGGCGCCAACACGACGATCGATCGGGGATCTTCGCGAGACACGGTGATCGGCGCCGGCTCCCGTCTCGATAATCTGGTGCAGATCGGCCACAACGTGATCCTCGGCCGATGCTGCGTGATCGTAGCGCAAGTCGGCATTTCCGGTTCGACCGTGCTTGAAGATTTTGTCCGCGTCGGCGGGCAGGCGGGGATAGCCGGGCACGTTCGGATCGGTCAGAGTGCGGAGATCGGAGCGCAAGCGGGCGTGATGTCGGATCTGGCTGCCGGCGCCAGAATGCTTGGAAGCCCTGCCCAGCCAATGAAAGACTTTTTCCGACAGATTGCCACGCTCAAGAAGATGGCAAGGAATCGACAGGACTGACGTGCAGTTCTGTCGAGCGGCGAGCAGGGGGAGTTCGACGTGCGTCTATTGTCCAATCTGCTTCGAGGCTTTATCCGCCAGGGCACGCTGCGCGTTCGCGACGTCGAGGGAAAGGTCCATGTGTTTGGCGACATCCTGCCAGGACCCGATGTCGCCATCCGCCTCCACGATCGCAAGCTCTATAGCAGGCTGTTCATCAATCCGGAGCTGTATGCCGCCGAAGCCTATATGGATGGCAGCCTGACGCTGGAGGACGGTTCCGAAATCCACGACTTTCTGCTGCTGTTCTCGGTCAACCGAACCGGGCTTTATTCGTATGGCTCGCAGAAGCTGATGCGACGGGTGTGGCGCGGCCTGCGCCGCTGGCATCAGGCCAATCCGATCGGGATTGCCGCTGCCCACGCCCGTCACCACTACGACATCTCGACCGAGCTTTACCGCCTGTTTCTCGACGACCAGATGCAATATTCCTGCGCCTATTTTCGAGATCCCGAACATGAAACGCTGGAGCAGGCGCAGCGCAACAAGCTGATCCACGCCACCAGCAAGCTGCAATTGAAGCCCGGCATGAAAGTCGCCGAAATCGGCTCCGGCTGGGGCGGCTTTGCCATTCATCTGGCGCGCGAAACCGGCGCCCATGTCACCGCGGTCAATGTTTCGCCTGAGCAGATCAAGGCCGCGCGCGTTCACGCCGAGGCTGCCGGCGTTTCTGATCTCGTCACGTTTCGCGAACTGGACTACCGCCAGCTTACCGGCCAGTTCGAGCGGGTGGTTTCGGTCGGAATGATGGAGCATGTCGGCATCGGTCATTTTGACGAGTATTTCCTAAAGATCCGCGAGCTCCTGACGCCTGACGGCTACGCCTTTATTCATTGCATCGGCCGGATGTCGCAGCCCGGCACCACCGGCCCCTTCATCCGAAAATACATCTTTCCTGGCGCCTACGTGCCGGCGCTATCCGAGACTTTCGCGGCAACGGAGCGCTGCGGTCTCTGGTGTTGCGACATGGAGGTGCTGCGGCTGCACTATCGCTACACGGTGAAGCACTGGCGCGAGCGCTTCGCCAAGAACAGGGCCCGCGCCGCCGAGATCTATGACGAGCGGTTCTGCCGGATGTGGGAGTTCTATCTCGCCGCCGTCGAACTCGAATTCCTCCATGGCTCTCACATGGTGTTTCAATTGCTGCTGTCGACCAGGCGCGATGCAGTCCCGATCACGCGCGATTTCATGATCGACTTCGAGCGGGCGGCATGGGCGAAAACGAACGGCTGAACCACGCCGAGGAAGCCCTTATTCTCTATTGCACAGCGCGCCGTCCCGAAGGATGCTCCCGGCCTCCGTCTCGTCAAGGTACCCATCATGCCCGTCGATACCGAAGCCGCCACTGACCGCCTCATGCGCTTCCTCGCCGTCGAGGGCGTCACCGGGAAGGAGGCGGCGATCGGGCGCGAGCTCAGCGCGGCGCTGCAGGAGGGCGGCGTGCCGGCGACCGCGATCCGCCTCGACGACGCGAATACGCGCATTCCCGTGCCGACCGAGACCGGCAATCTCATTGTCGATCTGCCCGGCCGCGGCGCCATGCACAATCAGCCGCGGATCATGTTCATGACCCACATGGACACCGTGCCGCTCTGCGCCGGCGCCAAGCCCAAGTTAAAGGGGCGCAAGATCGTCAACGGGGCGAAGACAGCGCTCGGCGGCGACAACCGCGCCGGCTGCGGCGTGCTCGTGACGCTGGCGGCCGAGCTTGCCAAGCAGGGGCTCGATCATCCGCCGATCACGCTGCTGTTTTGTGTGCGCGAGGAGAGCGGGCTGTGGGGCGCCCGCCACGTCAAGACCACCGAGCTCGGTTCGCCGTCCATGGCCTTCAACTATGACGGCGGCGCGGCCTCCAACGTTACGATCGGCGCCGTTGGCGCGGATCGATGGCAGGTCGAGATTTTCGGCCGCGCCTCGCATGCCGGCGTCGCGCCGGAGCGCGGCATCAGTTCGACCATGATCCTCGCGCTGGCGCTCGCCGACGTGAAGGCCGGCGGCTGGTTCGGCAAGGTGGTGAAAGGCAAACGTCAAGGCACCAGCAATGTCGGCCCCGTGACCGGCGGCGAGGGCCGCCCGGCCGGGGACGCCACCAACGTCGTCACTGACTACGTGCATGTGCGCGGCGAGAGCCGCAGCCACGATGCGAAGTTCTTCAAGGAGATCACCAAGGCCTACAAGGCGGCGTTCGAGAAGGCCGCCAAGCGCGTGAAGAACAGTGACGGCAAGTCGGGCCGCGTCAAGTTCAAGGCCGAGACCGACTATTATCCGTTCCGCATGAAGGACAGCCTGCCCGTGGTCAAACGCGCTGCGGCGGCCGTGGAAAGCATCGGCGCAACGCCGAACATCCGCTCTGCCAATGGCGGGCTCGACGCCAACTGGATGGTCCGCCACGGCGTTCCGACGGTGACGTTCGGTGCCGGGCAGAACGAGCCGCATACGATCAACGAGTGGATCAATCTCGACGAATACGACCGGGCCTGTGCGCTCGCGGTCCGACTCGCGACGATGCGGTGAGCCTCAGGTGTCCGGGTTGAGAAGGCGGCAGCTCTGATGCGCATCATCTATTTCGGCCTCGGTTGGGTGATGGTCGCGCTCGGCGCGATCGGACTCGTGATGCCACTGATGCCGGGCGCGGTTTTTCTGATCGTGGCCGTGTGGTGCTTTGCGCGCTCGTCGCCCCGCTTCGAGGCATGGCTGCTCGATCATCCGACATTTGGAAAACCGCTGCGCGACTGGCGCGCCGCGGGAGCCATCCCGAGGCCGGCGAAGGCCATGGCTTGTACAGGAATGACGCTCGGGTTTGTCGTGTTCTGGTACAGCGTCGATCCGTCGCTGCCGCTTGCCACAGCCGTGGCGGTCCTGTTCCTCCTCTGTGCCGTCTACGTCCTATCGCGTCCGGCGATCGCCGAAGAGGATTCCTCAGCGTAGCAGGCAGGTTTTCAGCAGGTCGCGCGGCGGGGTCTGCGTGGCCGGTCCATCTGCGCGCCATGGTTGAAGCTTCGCGCAAAAACACCAATGTCGTGAAATTTCGAGGCTAGACATACGCTTGACTAACCATGTCGCAGAGAACGCGCAGACTCGTCACAAAATCAATCCGATTGGGACACAATGTTGGCGAGCAGCGCTGAAACGCTGACCACTCGCCCTTTCAGGGCACAACAACCATCATACAGACTAGGCAGGGGGCTGCGATGCGGGCTGGGTTCAACAATCATTGGCGTATGGGACAGGCGTCCGGGCAGGGGGCCCGCGATGCTGTGCGCCGGTTCTTCACCGCGCCCCGGCGCAGCGCTGCGATGGCGCTGGCGGTTGCCGCGGTGGCAGGTTCGGCGCTGTCGGCCCGGGTCTATGCGGCGCCTCCGGCCAGCAACGAAATCCGCGTTGGCGTCACCGCCCCCTTGACCGGTCCGGCGTCCGCTTACGGCGTTATCGCCAAGGTCATGGCGGCCTATGCGGACAAGGTCAACGCCGAGGGCGGCATCAACGGCCGCAAGCTCAATCTCGTCGTCTATGACGACGCCTACGATCCCAACAAGGCCATGGAGATGACGCGCAAGCTCGTCGAGGAGGACCAGGTTCTCCTGACGATGGCGACCGTCGGCACCAACACCAACGCCGCGATCCAGCCCTATCTGAACTCGAAGAAGGTGCCGCAGCTGTTCGCCCTGTCGGGCGCGGCGGCCTGGGACCAGCCGCGCGAGTTTCCGTGGACCATGGGCTTTCTCCCGAGCTACATCGCTGAAGCCCAGATTTTTGCGCAGTATCTGCTGGAGACCAATCCGCGCGGCAGGATCGCCGTCCTCTATCAGGACGACGGCATGGGCAAGGAATATCTGAAGGGCCTGAAGGACGGCCTCGCCGGCAAGATGCCGATCGTGGCCGAGGCCACCTACAAGGTCTCGGATACAACCATCGATCCGCAACTCGCCAAGCTCAAGGCCTCGGGCGCCGACGTCTTCATCGAGTTCACCACGCCGAAATTCGCGACCATGGCGATCCGGCGCATCGCCGAACTCGGCTGGAAGCCGCTGCATTTCATCCCGACGATCGCCAATTCCTATTCGGCCGTCATCCAGCCCGCGGGTCCGCAAAATGCGGAAGGCGCGTTGTCGGTGGCATACCGGCTGGAGGGAGAAGACGCGGCGGGCGCCGGCGAGGTGGCATTCCGCGAGTGGAGCGCGTTCATGCAGCGCTACGTCCCGAGCGTGAGCAAGGTCAACGGCCAGGCCGTTCTCGGCTATCTCGTCAGCAGGTCGCTGGTCGAGGTCCTGAAGAACTGCGGCGACGACCTGTCCCGCGAGAACGTCATGCGGCAGGCCCGCGGCCTGAAGGGGCTGCAGCTTCCCATGATGGTGCAGGGTATCGTGCTCAACACCAGCGCGCTGGATCATGCGCCGATCGAGCAGATGCGGATGATGCGTTTCACCAACGGCCAGTGGCAGCACTTCGGCCCGGTGCGAAGCGGCATCGATCCGGGCACCGTCAGCGATTCCTTCAAGACGATTTTTAAGTACGGCACCGCCACCAAGCGTGACCTCGCGAACCAGCTCAACGCCAATACCGTGAGCCTGATGACCGGTTCGTTCGGCAGCACCTACGCCCAGGTCGGCGCGGATATGGCCTCGGCGCTCGACAGCGGCACCAGCCTGCGGATCCTGCCGGTGATGGGCCGCGGGTCCGTCCAGGCGATCTCCGACATTCTGCTGCTTCGGGGCGTGGACGCCGGCATCGTGCGCAAGGACACGCTGGCCTATCTCGACCGCAAGGACTTCGCCAAGGACATCCGCAACCAGTTCGTCTACGTGGCCAAGATGTTCAACGAGGAAATGCACGTGATCGCGCCGAGGACGATCGCCAGCATGAAGGACCTCGACGGCAAGACCGTGGTGGTCGATCTGCCCGACAGCTCGACCTTCGTGACCGCGATCAACGTGTTCGAACGGCTCGGCATCAGGCCGCATCTGATCTATCAGGAGCCGCGGCTCGCGGTCGACATGCTGCGCAAGGGCGAGATCGACGCGATCGTCGCGATCGAAGGCAAGCCGTTGCAGTGGCTGAGCCAGATCAACGACCGCAACCTGCATCTGGTCCCGGTCGAGTACGCCAAGCCGTTGCAGGAGGAGTATCTGCCCTCCAAGCTTTCCTCGGCGGACTATCCGAACCTGGTGCCGGAGGGCAGGGCTATCGAGACGATCGCGGCCGAGGCGCTGCTGGCGTCGTACAACTGGGCGCCGAACAGCGACCGCTACCGGCGCCTGTCGCTGCTGGTGGAAACGATGTTCGACAAGGTCGGGCAATTGCAGCGGCCGCCGTTCCACCCGAAGTGGAAGGAACTGGCGCCGAGGGCGACGGTAGCCGGCTGGACCCGCTTCAAGGCGTCGCAGGACTGGCTCGACCGCAACATGCCAGTGGGTGCGGCGGTGTCCGCGGCATCTGGCGCGGCGCCGGCAGCCGCGCCATCGGCGGCCGCGGCCGAAATGGCGCCGCAGCAGCGCGATCCGCTGTACCGCGAATTCCTGGAGTGGCGGGCCAGCCGCGCCAAGGCCAGCGGCACCCGGTGAAATCACTCTGAGACACGGGCGTGCGCTCTCACGGCGCGCGCCCGCTTCATTTCGGCGACGGAAGCAGTCTTCCCGGTTGTCGTGCGCCAATGCGCGTGAAAGCCGCATTTCGGCGCCTGTTCCCTGACCATGATCCTTTGCCACCTCCATCCACCTGCGCGCGGGGCGGATGGCGGGCGGATGGCGTCATGCCGGGAATGCAGGGCTCAACGGCGCAAAATAGTGTATCGGCTGGATGTCGCACCGCGCCGGGCAGGTCCGCGCGCCACCAATCAAGATTCGGAGGAAGTTCATGTCGGCTCTGCCACTTTCGGGCATCAAAATTCTCGACCTGACGCGGGTGCTCGCGGGTCCCCTGTCGGCGCAGATGCTGGCCGATCTCGGCGCGGAAGTGATCAAGATCGAACGCCCCGGCGGCGGCGACGACGCCCGCGCCTTCGGCCCGCCCTACCTGAACGACCCCGAGGGCAAGGCGAACAACAACAACTCGTTCTATCTCTGCGCCAACCGCAACAAGAAATCCGTCACCGTCAACATCGCCACGCCCGAGGGGCAGGACATCGTCCGCGAACTCGCCAAGACCTGCGACGTGATGATGGAGAACTACAAGGTCGGCGATCTCAAGCGTTATCGGCTCGACTATGAGTCGATCAAGGCGCTCAATCCCGGCATCATCTATTGCTCGGTGACCGGCTTCGGCCAGACCGGGCCTTACGCGCCGCGCGCCGGCTACGATGCGATCCTGCAGGCGATGGGCGGGCTGATGAGTGTCACCGGCCATCTCGACGGCGAGCCCGGCGCGGGACCGATGAAGGTCGGCCCCTCCATCGTCGACTACATGACCGGCATGAACTCCTCGATCGGCATTTTGTCGGCGCTCTACCATCGCAAGGCCAATGGCGGCGAGGGCCAGCATGTCGACGTCTGCCTGTTCGACACCGTGATCGCCTCGCTGTCGCACTACGCGCAGATATTTCTCGTCAACGGCCAGACGCCGCCGCGGCGGGGCACCTGGGGCAATGGCGGCATGCCCGCCGGCGTGTTCCGCTGCACCGATGGCGAGCTGATGCTGGTGGTCGGCAATGACGGCCAGTTCCAGCGCACCTGCGCGGTGCTCGGCGCGCCCGAACTCGCGACCGACAAGAGATTCCTCAAGAACAACGACCGCGTCGTGCACGGCAAGGAGATCATGGCGATCTTCGCCGGTCACTTCCTGAAGAAGCCCGTCGCCTACTGGCTCGGAGAACTGGAGAAGGCCGGCGTGCCGTCGGGCCCGATCAACGATTTCTCGCAGGTGTTCGCCGATCCGCATGTGCAGTCGCGCGGCATGCGCGTCAAGGTGAACCACCCGTTCGAGTCCGAGCTCTCGCTGATCCGCAACGCCATCACCTTCTCTGGCACCCCGGTAAAAGACTATCGCGCCCCGCCGCTGCTCGGCGCCGATACGAAGGACGTGCTGGCGACGATCGGCTACGACGACGCGAAGCTGGAAAAGCTGAAGGCGCAGAAGATCGTCTGATTTTCTCTCTCTCTCTCTCTCTGTCATTCCGGGACGCGCCTCTTGGCGCGAACCCGGAATCCATCGTGCCGCATCCGGGGAGGAGAAATGGATTCCGGGTTCTCGCTTCGCGAGCCCCGGAATGACGAGTGGGTGAGCGCAGCACTGGTCACTCAGCGAGCGATGCGCTTTCAACGTGCGTTCAACGCACGCCGCAAATCGAAAATAGGCAATCGGGACCGTCGAAGTTCCGAAGTTCCTCGGTCGCGCATGACTAATTCCGATTTCCCATGAATGGTCACGATTGCGCCAACGACTGATCACACTCGGCCAATAGCAGGGAAACCAGATCGATCGCGAATGGTCCTTCAGCACATCGTCATCTGACATCACCCTGCGAGGACTTCGTCATGGCGCAGCCGAGTACCCATGAGCAATATCTTCTCGAACTGATCAATGCCGAACGCGCAAAGGTCGGCGCTCAGCCGCTTGCCTTCGACGGCGACCTCAACGAGGCCAGTGAAGACCACAGCCAGTGGATGATCGGAACGGACACGTTCTCGCACACCGGCTCGGGCGGATCGAGCGCGGGGCAGCGCATGACCGCTGCGGGCTATGCGTTCACCGGTTCGTGGGCGTGGGGCGAGAACATCGCGTACGCGACGACGCGGTCGCCGGCAGGGCTCCAGGACGAGGTTCTGCTGCTGCACACCAACCTGATGAACTCGTCGGGCCATCGGGCCAATATCCTCAACGACAATTATCGCGAAGCCGGGCTTGGATTCGAGACCGGCGATTACGGCGGACGCGATAGCGCGTTCGTTACCGAGAATTTCGCCAAGTCCGGTTCGGGTGTGTTCCTCACCGGCGTGGCGTTCGACGACAAGGACGGCGATCGCTTCTACGACGTGGGCGAGGGGCTCGGCGGTCTGACGCTGACCGCCGTGAGCAGCAGCGGCGCGACCTACACCACCAGCACGTACGGTTCCGGCGGCTACGATCTCGTGCTGCCGCCGGCGACCTACACGGTCACGTTCTCCGGCGCCGGCATTGAAACGACGACTATGCAGACGACGGTGGGCAGCAAGAACGTCAAGCTCGACCTGATCGATCCCGCCACCGGCGGCGGCTCCGCGCCGCCTCCGCCCTCCGAGCCACCGCCTTCCGAGCCGCCGCCTCCCTCGTCGGGCGTGATCGCAGGCACCGCATCGGGCGAGCGTCTCAACGGCACGGCCAACGCCGACACGATCCAGGGCCTCGGCGGTAACGACCGGCTTTACGGGCAGAACGGCAACGACCAGCTCGATGGCGGCACCGGCCGGGACTACCTGTACGGCGGTGCAGGGGACGACACGCTGCTCGGCGGTTCTGGCAACGATCGTCTCTACGGCGGAAGCGGTCGGGATGTTCTCACCGGTGGTGCGAACAGTGACAGCTTCTATTTCGACACCAGTCTCGCCGGAACGATCGACAAGATCCTGGACTTCTCGACCGTGGACGACACGATCGTCCTGGAAAATGCAGTGTTCACGGCATTCGCGCGAACCGGCACGATGTCCTCGTCGGCGTTCCATGTCGGTGCGGCAGCCCACGATTCGACCGACCGGATCCTCTACAACAGCGACACCGGTGCGCTCAGCTACGATCCGGACGGAACAGGTGCTGCGGCCGCAGTCCAATTCGCGGAACTCTCGACCAAGCTGTCGCTCACCTATCAGGATTTCCTGATCACCTGATTCGGGACGCCTGGATCGCGCGCGCTGGCAGACCGTTCATTCTCGCTTGCGCGCGACGCGCTTGCGGCCGCTTCGACTGGATCGCTTGCACCAGCGGAGTGGCCGATTCGGCGAACAGCTTTGCCACCGGACTGAGCGAACGATCTTTCAGCGAGATCAGGCCGATCGCGCCGCGCGTGGTCGGCAGCCGCACGTCGACGGTGGTCAGTTGCGGATGTTCGTTCGGCAACGTCAGCATCGCATGGGGATGGATGCCGAGGAAACTGCCGTTGCCGACCAGAACGCTCAGCGAATAGGTGCAGGCCGTCGTCACGGTCGCGCGGGGAAATTCGAGGCCTTGCTCCTCGAAAGCGCCGCGCATGATTCCGGTGAGGAAGCCTGTTGGCGGAGGAAATACCCATGGCTCGCCGACGAGGTCGGCCAGCGATACGTTGCGGCGACGGGCCCACTTGCTGTGCTTGCTGCAAAGCACCGCCAATTCGTCATAAAATAGCGTCTCGACACTCAGATCGTCGTTTCCGGCCATGGACGCGAGCCGGCTGATGACGATCTCGACGTCGCGCTGGCGCAACTGGCGCAGGAGCAGGTCGGTCGGACCTACCGTCAGTTCGAATCTCATGCGCGGATAGCGTGGTACCAGGCGGTTGAACACGGCGGAGGCGACCGCCGACATCGGCGGGGTCGTTCCGATCCTCAACTCTCCGACTTCCGGGTCGGCGAGCGATGCAATCTCGCTGATGCCGCTCCTCAGTTCGTTGAAAATGACGGCGCTGCGCGCGAGCAGCGCGCGTCCGTAAACCGTCGGCGAGACGCCCTGCGACGAGCGATCGAGCAGCGGCATGCCCACGGCATGCTCCAGTTCCGAAATTGCATACGAAACGGCGGGTTGCGTGATTGCCAAATGCGCCGCAGCTTTGGCCATGCTGCCGGCTTCGGCCGCGGCTTGCAGCACCTGCAGATCGCGAAGCTTGATGCGTCCGTCGAGGGTGGTGCGTCGGTCCACGTCAGCCTCCATCAATGAATTTTATCGCCATATAAGGAGAACGAGACTTCCTTTATGGATAATCGCGGGGGAGGCTGGAACGGTCAAGATCACAACGGACACAAGTAAGCTGGAGGCGTCATGCCGGGTATCCGAATTGCATTGGCTGCGGCCCTCTGCCTGATCGCAATCAATCCCGGCAATGCACAGAACAGCGAAGCCACGATCCGGATAGTAAACCCGTTTCCCGCCGGCGGTGTGGGGGACACGGCGGCGCGGATGATCGCCGACTCCATGCGCGCGCGGCTCAACCGGACGGTCATTGTCGAGAACAAGCCCGGCGCGGCGGGCCGGCTCGGTATCCAGTCGGTCAAGGACGCTCCTGCCGACGGCACGGTCCTGCTGTTCACGCCGATCGCACCGATGGCGGTGTTCCCGCACGTCTACGACAATCTCGCCTACGATCCGGCGCGCGACTTTCAGCCGATCTCGCAGGTCGGGACATTCGATCTGGGAGTAGCCGTCGGCGCGAATGTGCCCGCCAAAAATCTCAAGGAACTGGTCGTGTGGCTGAAGGCCAATCCTGCGCAGGCAGCTTACGGAACCCCGGCGGCGGGATCGCTGCCGCATTTCTTCGCGGTGCTCTTCGCCCGCCACGCCGGCATCGACCTTCGTCACGTCGCCTACAAAGGTAACCCTCAGGCCATTACCGACTTGATGGGAGGGCACTTGCCCATGCACTTCACCTCGACGCAGGATCTCGTCGAGGCGCATAAGGACGGACGTATCCGTATTCTGGCGACATCGGGCGGCAAGCGTTCGGCCGCGCTCCCCGATGTGCCGACCTTCGCGGAAAGCGGTTATGGCATCCGCGGCGAGGGCTGGTACGGTATCTATGCGCCCGCCAAGACACCCGTCGAGATCGTCGCAGAGTTGAACCGGGCGGTTGTCGAAGCCGTGCGTGCGCCCGAGTTCAGCAAGCGGCTGACGCCGCTCGGCGTCCAGACGACCGGCACATCGGCCGAAGAATTTTCGAAGATTCAGAAAACCGACTCCGATTTGTGGGGGCCGGTGGTCAAGGCCTCGGGCTTCAAGGGCGAGTGAAGGAGAGGGCGGGCCCGGATTCCATGCCTCGCCGCGCTATGGATTGCTTCGCTGCGCTCGCAACAATCTCGCGTCGTTCCGGCTCAAGGCCGGACGACGTGGAGAGATCATCGATTGGATTGCGACGCTCAGTTCAAAGGTCCTGCCGGGTTAGCCGTCCATGCAATACCGGCGGCCGGGCAGGCGCCTTCTTTGCCGGCGTCTCCGTGCCGGTCAGCGCCATCACCGAGACTGAGACCACGCGGTCGATGATCGCCTGGACGTCGTCGAGGTCGCATTGCCCTTCCGACAGCTTGGTCAGCCGCTCGCGTTCGCGGATGGTGTGGTGGGACATCGCAAGCGCGAAGTGCAGGCTCCAATAAAGCTCGACGTCGTCGCGGCCGGGCATCGCGCGGCGCATGGCGCCGATGAATTTGCGCAGATGGTCGACCTCGCGGTTCTTGATGCGGCGGATCGGCGGCACCGACTCGATCGAGGCGCGGATCATGAAGCGTGCCGCGGTCGAGCCTTCGCTATCGGGGCCGAGACAGCCGCGCAGGGTAGGACCCACCAGCGCGCGCAGGATGGCGTCGATCGGGGCGCGGCCGCCGCCGCTTTCTTCCGCCGCCTTCAATTCGTTGAGGCGCTCGCGGTTGGTGGCGAGGCTGCGGCTGACGAACAACTCGGCGATCAACTCGTCCTTGGAGCCGAAATGATAGTTCACCGCGGCGAGGTTGACGTTCGCCTCCGCGACAATGTCGCGCAGCGTCACGTCGCCGAAGCCGCGATCGGCGTAAAGCCGTTCGGCGGCCGCAAGGATGGCAGACCGGGTCCGATCGCTGGGCATATCAGGTTCCCGTTTCGACAGTTGCAATTCAAACGTCTGTATGAAACTATTGTTTGAAGAGCTGGAAAAGTCAATCGGCGTTTGCGAACGCCTCGCAGTTCCGGCCCGACCCGTACGGTCGCCTCCGTCAGCGAAGCCGCAAAATGCCTTGCGGCGACTGAACGCCGGGCGGACAGTGCGGCCCAACGATTTCGCAAAGCCAAGTGAAAAGCCAGGTGAGGAGCGTCCCATGAACTTCGACATGTCCGAGAAGCAGAAGGAATGGCTGGATCGCGTGCGCGCGTTCATGGCCACCCACGTTCGCCCCGCGGTGCCGATCTACGAGAAGCAGGATGCCGAGGGACCGCGCTGGAAGGTGATCCCGATCCTCGAGGATCTGAAGAAGAAGGCCAAGGCCGAAGGCCTCTGGAACATGTTCATGCCGCCGTCCTCGCACGAGGATGACGAATTCCACGGCGCGGGATTGACCAACCTCGAATACGCGCTGCTTTCGGAGGAGATGGGCCGCATCTCCTTTGCCTCGGAGGTGTTCAACTGCTCCGCCCCCGATACCGGCAACATGGAAGTGTTCATCCGCTACGGCAGCAAGGAGCAGAAGCGGAAGTGGCTGAAGCCGCTGATGGACGGCGAGATCCGCTCGGCCTTCCTGATGACGGAGCCGGCTGTCGCGTCCTCCGACGCCACCAACATCGAAACGCGCATCGAGAGCGATGGCGACCATTACGTGATCAACGGCCGCAAATGGTGGTCCTCGGGCGTCGGCGACCCCCGCTGCAAGATCGCCATCCTGATGGGCAAGACCGATTTCAAGGCGGCGAAGCACCAGCAGCAGTCGCAGATCCTGGTGCCGCTCGATACCCCCGGCATCAAGGTCGAAAAGATGCTGCCGGTGTTCGGCTACGACGATGCGCCGCACGGCCACGCCCAGGTGCTGCTGGAAAACGTTCGCGTGCCGAAGGAAAACATCCTGCTTGGCGAAGGCCGCGGCTTCGAGATCGCGCAGGGCCGCCTCGGTCCTGGCCGTATCCATCACTGCATGCGCACCATCGGCAAGGCCGAAGAGGCGCTGGAGAAGATGGTGAAGCGGCTGGCCTCGCGCAGTGCGTTCGGCAAGAAGATCATCGAGCACTCGGTATGGGAGCAGCGTATCGGCGAGGCACGCGCCGATATCGAGATGAACCGTCTGCTCTGCCTCAAGGCCGCCGACATGATGGACAAGGTCGGCAACAAAACCGCGCAGGCCGAGATCGCGATGATCAAGGTCACCGCGCCGAACATGGCGCTGAAGATCATCGACAATGCCATCCAGGCCTACGGCGGTGGCGGCGTCTCCGACGATGCCGGCCTGGCCAAGGATTACGCTCATATCCGGACGCTCCGCCTCGCCGACGGGCCGGACGAGGTGCACAATCGCGCCATTGCCAGACTTGAACTTCGGAAGTATGCAAACGCTACGAAGTAATTGAAAAATGGGGCGCGAACGCTGCGCTCCGTCAGCCGTCATTCCGGGGCGCGAGGCGAACCTCCGATGTGCGTTGCACATCGGGGAATCTCGAGGTTCCCCGGGGGTGCAATTGCACCCCTGAGGTCTGGTCCTTTGGACCATCCCGGAACGACGGATAAGAAACTTGAAGGGGAGCGTCATCGTGGCGGACGGCGTCAGGAAAGACGAAGAGTTCTCGGGCACCAAAGAGGTCGAGGAGCGCCATCGTATCAACGAGGTGAACCTCGATGCCTGGATGCGCGAGCATGTCGAAGGGTTCGAGGGACCGCTCAAGGTCCTGCAGTTCAAGGGCGGGCAGTCCAATCCGACCTACAAGATCGAAACGCCCGGCCGTTCCTATGTGATGCGCCGCAAGCCGTTCGGTAAACTGTTGCCGTCGGCGCATGCAGTCGATCGCGAGTTCCGTGTTATCGCAGCTCTCGGCAAGCAGGGCTTTCCGGTGGCGAAGGCCTACGCATTGTGCACCGACGATGGCGTGATCGGCGCCGCCTTCTACATCATGTCGATGGAAGAGGGCCGGGTGTTCTGGGATCCCACGCTGCCGTCGCAGACCCCGGAAGATCGACGCAAGATCTTCACCAGCAAGATCGAGACGCTCGCCAATCTCCACGTCTTCGACCCGGAGAAAATCGGGCTCGGCGATTTCGGCAAGCCGGGCAATTATTTCGCGCGCCAGGTCGACCGCTGGACCAAGCAATACCGCGCGTCCGAGACGCAGCACATTCCGGAATTCGAGAAGCTCGCCGAGTGGCTGCCGAAGACCGTCCCGCCGCAGGCGCGCGCCTCGGTGGTCCACGGCGACTACCGTCTCGACAACATGATTTTCCACGCGACGGAACCGCGCGTGCAGGCGGTGCTGGACTGGGAACTGTCGACGCTTGGCGATCCCATGGCCGACTTCACCTACCTCTTGATGCAGTGGACCATGCCGGGCCTCGCCAACGCCGATCTCAAGGCGCTCAACATTCCGAGCCTGGAAGAAGCCGCGCAGATCTACTGCAACGTAACCGGCAGCGCCGTGCCCGACCTGAACTGGTATTTTGCCTACAACCTGTTCCGTCTCGCCGGCATCACGCAAGGCATCGCCGGCCGCGTTCGCGACGGCACCGCGGCCAACGCCAAGGCGCTGGAGTCGGCCGCGCGCACCGTGCCGCTGTCGAAGGCTTCCTGGGAGTATGCACAGAAGGCCGGCGCGACCTGATCTAAGTTGGCCCTCACTCCGAATATCCGCGGAAGCCTGTTGATGGCGGTCTCGATGGCCGTCTTCACGATGAACGACAGCATCACCAAGGCGGTGTCGTCGCAAATGAACTTCGGCCAGGTGATGCTGGTGCGCGGGCTGTTTGCGATCGTGCTGGTCGCCGCCTTTGCCTGGTATCAGGGCGCGTTGCGTCCGCTGCGCACGCTGTTCCTCAAGCCGGTGGCGCTGCGCGTGTGCGGCGAGATCGGCGGGACGATCTCGTTCATGGGCGCGCTCGCGCATCTGCCGCTCGCCAATACGTCGGCGATATTCCAGGCGCTGCCGCTGGCGATCACGCTTGGCGCGGCATTGCTCTTCCACGAGCCGGTCGGCTGGCGGCGCTGGTCGGCGATCACCGCCGGCTTCATCGGCGTGCTCATCATCGTGCGGCCGGGCTTGGCGGGCTTCAACCAGTTCTCGCTGCTCGCGCTGGTCTCGGTCGGCTTCTGCGCGCTGCGCGATCTCGCCACCAGACGAATTCCTGCCAAAATCCCCTCGCTGTTCATCACGCTGCTGACCACGGTGACGGTGACGACCGCCGGCGGATTTATCCTGGTTCCGCTCGGTGGCTGGACGCCGCCGTCCACGCGCTCGCTAGGGCTGCTGGCGCTGGCCGCGGTGCTGCTCTTGATCGGCTATCACTGCATCATCTCGGCGCTGCGCACCGGCGACATCTCGGCGGTGGCGCCGTTCCGGTATTCGGCGCTGCTGTGGGCGATGATGCTCGGCTATGTCGTGTTCGGGGACGTGCCGGACGCGATGATGGTGCTGGGCGCATCCATCATCGTGCTGTCCGGCCTCTACGCCTTCTACCGCGAGCGCATCCGCCACCGCGCGCTGGCGGCGGAAAGCTCCGGACTGCCGCCGGACGGGCTGTGAGCGTGATGCCGCAAACGTCAGACCGGCCTGCCCGTATAGGGCATCGACGCGGTGAGGCCGCCGTCGACCGGGATCGCCTGGCCGTTGACGTAGGACGCATCGTCGCTCGCAAGGAACAATCCCATCGCCGCGAGTTCGTGCGGCTGGCCGGCGCGCTTCAAGGGATTGAGCTGGCCGATCTTGTCGGCGGTGCCGCGTTCCTTGGCGCGGTCGAATACCGGCTTGGTCATGCCGGTTTCGATCAGGCCGGGGCATACCGCGTTGATGCGCACGCCGGTGCCGGACAGCGAGTAGGCGGTGGTCTGCACCAGGCTGATGACGCCGGCCTTGCTCGCGCCGTAGGGATGCCCGCTGGCGCCGGCCTTGAGGCCTGCGACCGACGCCGTGCAGACGATCGAGCCGGACTTCTGCTTGATCATGTGAGGCATCGAATGCTTGATGGCGAGGAACGGGCCGATCAAATTGACGCGCAGGACTTCCTGCCAATGCTCGACTGTCTGTTCGGCCAGCGGCACCAGCCCACCGCTGACGCCGGCATTGGCCCAGATCGCGTCGAGCCTGCCATATTTCGCAACCGCCTTGTCGATGAAAGCCTTCACGTCGGCTTCGGAAGCCGCATCCGCCATCACCGCCTCGACGGTGCCACCGGCATCGCTGACGAGCTTTGCGGTCTCCTTCACGCCGTCGGTCTTGTCGACGATGATGAGCTTCGCGCCTTCCTTGGCGAACAGCAGCGACGCAGCGCGGCCGATACCGCTGCCGGCACCGGTGATGACGACGGATTTGCCTTCGAGGCGGCCCATGAGGTTCTCCCTGTGATGTCTGCGGGTCGGCGTCTGCCGCCTTGCGGAATTTCAAACAAGATTTCAAACGCCAGATCACTTGAGGCGATGACGGCTCTGACGTACAGCGACAGCGAACAGTATTGAAGGGTGTCGGCGATGTCCAATGCAGGCAAACCGTTGACGGTAACGACGCGATGGTGGTGGGTGCGCCATGCACCGGTCCGTGAAGATGGCGGCTGCATCTACGGGCAGAAGGACCTGGGCTGCGACACAAGCGACCGCGTGGTGTTCGAGGCGGTTGGAAAGATCCTGCCGCGCAACGCTATCTGGTATTCGAGCAATCTCAAGCGCACGCATCAGACCGCGCAGGCGATCTGGGCGGCGGGCTTTCCGAAGCCGATCGATATGCCGCATGTGAACGCGTTCGCCGAACAGCATCTCGGCGAGTGGCAGGGCATGAACCGCGCCGCCTTCCTCGCGAGCCGGCCGGTCGGCAGCCACTGGTTTGCGGCGATCGACGAAGCCGCGCCCGGCGGCGAGAGTTTCATGGACCTATACAACCGCACCTGCGGCGCCATCGAACGCATCAATGCCGAGCAGGCGGGCAGGGACGTGATCGTCGTGGCCCATGGCGGCACGATCAAGGCCGCGGTCGGCCTGGCGCTCGGCGGCCAGCCCGAAAAGGGCCTCGTGTTCGATATCGACAATTGTTCGGTGACGCGGCTCGACCATCTCGCAAGTGACGGCCACAACGGCTGGCGGCTGCCGATGGTAAACCAGCAGCCGTGGATCGCGGACGCCTCGCACAACGCGATGCATCAGCCGGCGGGTCCGGAGGTCGAGCCGCCTGCGACGAAACTCGCCTGAGGCGCCAAGTTGTCGAAAGCGGCAAAGGCTGCTTAGCTCACGCCTGAAGAACAACACCGGCATCGCGCTGGATCAACATCTGGGAGAGAGACATGACCTTGTTCGATATGTCGGGAAAAGTTGCTGTCATCACCGGCTCGACGCGCGGAATCGGGCTTGCCATCGCCGAGCGGATGGCGGAACACGGCGCCAAGGTCGTGATCTCCTCGCGCAAGGCCGATGTCTGCGACAAGGTTGCGAAAGAGATCAACGACAGGTTCGGCAAGGGCACCGCGATTGCGGTCGCGGCGAACATATCGTCGAAGGAGAACCTGCAGAACCTCATCGACGAGAGCAACCGCGCGTTCGGCAAGATCGACGTGCTGGTCTGCAACGCGGCGTCGAACCCGTATTACGGTCCGCTCGCCGGCATCTCCGACGACCAGTTCAGGAAAATTCTCGACAACAACATCGTCGCCAACAACTGGCTGATCTCGATGGTGGTGCCGCAGATGATCGAGCGCAAGGACGGATCGATCATCATCGTCTCCTCGATCGGCGGCCTCAAGGGCTCGACCATCCTCGGCGCCTACGCGATCTCGAAGGCCGCCGACATGCAACTGGCGCGCAATCTCGCCTGCGAATACGGCAAGCACAACATCCGCGTGAACTGCATCGCGCCCGGCCTGATCAAGACCGATTTCGCCAAGGCGCTGTGGGACAACCCGGAGAACCTGAAGGCCTCCACCGCGCGCTCGCCGCTGCTGCGCATCGGCATCCCCGACGAGATCGCCGGCGCCGCGGTGCTGATGGGCTCGAAGGCCGGGGATTTCATGACCGGCCAGACCATCGTCATCGACGGCGGTGCGACGATCAGTTGATCTCGACTGTCATTCTACGGCGCGCGTAGCACCACCGGCGTCATCACCCGCGAAAGCGGGTGATCCAGTATCCCAGAGACGCTGGTTGTCGATCTGAGAAGCCGCGGCGTACTGGATCCCCTGAGTTCACAGAACAAGTGCAACACCTGCTATGGTGTTGTTGCGATGGGACAATGTTACTGCCAGCTCAGCCTTGAAGAGCGGATCGAGATTTATCGTCTGCATG